>Ga0326728_10002673_pt1 | contig 58347 bp, 43 predicted proteins | sample MB3enrmetagenome_FD_207602 | JGI IMG/M metagenome (GOLD analysis project Ga0326728, IMG submission 207602) | Lab enriched peat soil microbial communities from McLean, Ithaca, NY, United States - MB31MN | ecosystem: Environmental > Terrestrial > Soil > Wetlands > Peat | place: USA: New York... | reverse complement strand
GCAAGATCGGAGTTCGAGCGAAGGAAGCCACTGCAACCGGGTGCCATCTCACTCAAGAAACGGGTGCCTCCCTGGGGCTTCGTGAGCCATATATCTCGATCCTTACAATAGCTCTGATTCTGCCCTAAGCAGCCAGGCACTTATCGCTCGCATCCTTGGGTGTTACCCGAATATAGAAGGCAAGGATAGTCCCGATGACGAGCAGCGGCAGCTCGATTATCAGGTTGGCTTTTTGCCAGCCGTAGCGTTCCAGCATCATGCCGAAGATCGGCGATCCGAGGCTTTGGCCGAGGTTCTGGCTGAACTGGAGTACCGCCATGGCCATGGTGGCCCCCATGGCAGTCCGGCCCATGATCAGCGGCGCGATGGGGCGAGCAGCCCCTCCGCCCTCTCCGCCCGCTGTCCCCTGAATCACGATGAAGGCCCACATGCAGGGAATGGCGTAGGGACCCGTCACAAACATGAAAAAGACGCTGACCAGCACAAAGAACATCATGGCGACGACAACGTAGCGTTTGTTGTTCGGGGAAAACCAGTCGCTGACAAGGCCGGACAATGGAGCGGTGAGTAAGGAAATAACCATGTTGATGCTGAGGATGGTTGCCGCCGCCTGGGCGCTGAAGCCGAGCACATTGGCCAGGAAGGTGTTGTAAAAGGTGTTTGCTATGCCGAGGGTGCAGAAATTGAAAAAGAAGAACACCGCGCCCAGAATCCAAATGCGCCGATTCTTGAGGTATTTGAGACTTTCGCCGAGGGAGCCTTCAACGTGTATGTCCCCGGATTCTCCATCTGGGGTCCTGAAGACGGCCGCAAACAGAATGAAGGCCACCAGACAAAGAACGGCGCAAAGGTAGAACACCGCCCGGAAGCCCATCTTTCCGGCAATGACCGGCGCCAAGTTGAACATGAACACGATCCCGAAGGGGACCCAGGTGGCCCAGATGCCGAGAGCGCGCCCGCGGAGCCGCGGCGGAAACCAGATGGAGACGCACGCCGGTGCGGCCACTCCGATGAGGCCGATTCCGACGCCCTCAACCATGCGGCTGATCATGAGGCTTGTCAGCGAATTGGCGGAGCCTCCCCACAGCGACCCAACGCCCAGACAAGCTACGGAGAGAAGCACCGTGGCCTTCAGTCCCAGCCTGCGGCAGATGAAGGCCGCAGGGAAGGCCAGGATCACACCGATGACCGACATGGAGCTCATCAGATAGCCGAAGGCAACCGGGCTCATGTGGTAGGCGGGAAAAAGCCAGTTTGCCAGAGCGGGGATCTTGAACTGGACCATGGGCGCCATAATGCTGGCAAAATAGGTGACGGCAAGGATCACCCAGGCCCGTTTCGGAGCCCTCTGTTCCTGTATTCCTGAAGAATTGGTGCTCACTATCCCTCTTTCTCAATTAAGAGCCAGATTCCCATCCCGGACTGCGAACCAAATACGCCCGGGGGAGGGCGATGAAGCGCTTCCATGTTGTTTCAGTGACGCCGGAGCTTTCCGCCAGCACCGCTCCTGATTTCTGCCACTCAGCCCTTTAGACCCGCTGGGCAGAAAAGGGCAAGGAGACAGGGGTCACAGCCATCCGTAGGTCAACTCGTGCTATTGTGTATGCGATTCCCCCCAGTATAGAGTTGTGCAGGAAGTTGGCGCAAGGATTGTCCGCTGCCACGGATGCCGACTAAGCCCAGGAGAAGAAAGAGATGACTTCTGTATTGAAACGCACGGGTTCCAGAATCGCGATCATTTACATCTTGGCCGTATTGGCTGCGATGACGGTGAGTGAGCCGGTTACCGAGCTCGGCAAGATCGCCAGAGAGTTTCACCCCGGCAGTGCATTCCTGACCGGCCTCATCATGTCGCTGCCGTCCCTGGTGGTCGCGCTGGGCGCCCTCGCGTCCGGTTATATCGTCGACAAGTTTGGCGATCGTCCCGTTTTTATGGCCGGCTCGGTCATCGCGATCCTGGGCGATCTTGGCGTGATCGCAGCGCCGACGCTGCAATTGCTTCTGGCCGCGCGGCTGCTCACAGGCATCGGCTATGTGCTGGCTTCTGTCGGTTCGGTCACGATCATGATGCGGGTCACCAGCGGCAAGCAGCGCACCATGGCTCTGACCTTGTGGTCTACAACCTTTCCGGTCAGCTTTATCATCCCGTTTCTGACTGCCGGACTCGCTGACTGGCAGGGGACATGGCGCGCGGTCTTCGCCAACCATGCCGTAATGACGGCGATTTTCATCCTGCTGGCATTATTCAGCCTGCCCAAACCGGATCTCAGCAAGAGCTCGGCTCAGCCATCCCGCTTTGCAGGTCTGGGGGCGGTGTTGAAGTCCCCCTGGCCTTACCTGCTTGGCCTTGCCAACGCCGCCAATGCCCTTCGGCTGACAGGTGTAATGGCAGTATTGGGTCCGTATTTGGCCGGCCGTTACGGCGTCAATGTGTACGCCGTGCAGCGCTTGAACGTCATTGCCATGGCATGCAGCGCGATTGGAGGGCTCATGGTTGGACGCCTCCTGAATCGCGGCTTGCGGGCACATCTTCTGGCGGTCTTTGGGCTGATCGTGAGTACCATTGCGCTGGTTGCGATCGTCGGGGCTCCCATCGGATACGAAGGATCGATCCTGACCTCCTGGTTGTATACCTTTACCTGCGGAATGCTGGTGGGCATGTGGGCTCTGGTGCCGCGTTGCGCGCCTTCACCCGCCAGCATGGGCGGCACCAGCGGGCTCATCACTCAGTTGACCCTGCTTGGCGTACTTCTGGGAGCGCCATGGGCATCCTGGGCAACCTCGACACCGAATCCCGCCCCCATGCATATCCTCAACGTCGTTACCGCGTTGATCTGCCTTGCCTGCGGCCTGCCGGTATGGCTGCGCGGCGTGGGCACCCATCCCTCAGGCCCGCATGGAAGTCAGGCGGCAGCGGAAGCAAAATGATGAAAATCGGCTGATCGTGACGCAACTGAGATTCAACACAAGAGGAACTTTGAGGTGAAGGATACAAAGACGGCAGATTTCATTCGCGAGAATGTAACTCTGGAGGTGACCGACGGCACCAGCATGAACTGCTACTGCACCCGCCCGGGCGTCGGCGAGTGCAAAGGCGGCATCCTTATGCTGCACGGCGCCTTCGGCACCGACGACTACATACGCAGCAGGAACGACCGATTCTCTGAAGCCGGCTACATCGTGATCGCGCCGGACCTCTTCCACCGCACGAGGCCCGGATTCGAGGGCAACTTCCTCGACTATCCGACCGCGCGTCCTTTGGTTCAGGCTGTAATCGCCAATGATGCGGGCGCGGAGGCCGACCTGGCCGCCGCTTTTCGATGGCTCGATCAGCAGCCCGGCGTCGAGGGCCGAATCGCAAGCCTGGGCTTCTGCCTTGGCGGCAGAACCGCATACCTGGCCAACGCCATTCTGCCAGTGCGCGCCGGAATCTCGCTCTATGGCGATATCGCTCCCAAGAGCGGCGAGCCAGGCAAGGGATTGTTGCCGCGTACGCCCACGCTCCATGCTCCCATGCTCCTGCTTTGGGCAGGTCTGGATGCGCACATCCTGCCCGAACACCGCGCGGCCGTGATTGAAGCGATGAAAACGCACAGCAAGACGTATGTGAGCGTCGAGTTCTCCGATGCCAATCACGGATACGGCTACGAGCCCGATTACCGCAACTATCACCCCCATGCCGCACGGCAGTCCTGGGCGCTGATCATGGAGTTCCTGAAGGCTTATCTCTAAAGCACTATTCGAAGATCGGCGGTGCCGCTCATCCGCCGATCTTTTCCGCCAGCTCCACCCATCTGGAATAGACAGCATCGTGCTCGGTCTTTGCAGCTTCGAGCTCGGCAAGCGCCTCGGTGAGGGCTTGGGCTTCGGTTGCCACCTCCGGCGCCTGCACGCGCAGTTCCGCCGCGCGCAGCCTGGCGTCCGCCGCTTCGATCCGCGCCTCCAGCCCGTCATACTCACGCTGTTCCAGGTATGAGAGCTTCTTGCGCGGGGCGGTCTCCGCTGCAGCCTCGGAAGCTGCCATCCGAGGCTCCGCTTCCCGCTTGCCCGACGCCTGGCTAAGCTGGCTGTCCCGCCACGCTTCCCATTGCAGGTAGTCGGCAAACACCGCCGCGTTGCCCAGACCATCGAGTCCCAGCACCGCATTCGTCACCCGGTCCAGCAGATACCGATCGTGCGTCACCAGCACCAGTGCGCCGGGAAACTCCAGCAGCGACTCCTCCAGAATCTCAAGCGTCGGAATGTCCAGATCGTTCGTCGGTTCGTCCAGAATCAGCACGTCGGCCGGCTCCAGCATCAAACGCGCAATCAGAACGCGCGCCCGCTCTCCTCCGCTCAGCCGCTCCACGGGCTGGTTCAACTGCTCGCCTGTGAACAGGAACCGCGCCGCATACGATGCCACATGCACCATTCGATCCTGGTAGATCACTGAGTCCGAATCGGGCGCAAGCGTTCGCCGCAATGTCTGCGAAGTATCCAGCTCCCGCATCTGCGACAGATACACAATGCGCAGCCCCGCGGCCTTTCGAATCGTGCCCGCGCTCAGTTCCAACTCGCCGGTCATCGCCCTGATCAGCGTGGTCTTGCCCGATCCGTTTGCCCCGGCCAGACCCAGCTTCAGGCCGTTGGTCAGGTTCAGGCTTACCCCGCGTACAATCTCGCGCCCGCCCAGCGTGATGGCGGCATTCTCTACCTCGATCAGCCGCTTCGTCTCCCGGCCCGTGGCATCAAAGCCGATTGCAGCCGTGGCGCTGCGGCTGCGCCCCTCTGACTCGCCCAGCTCGGCGATCAACAAATTCGCCTTGCCGATGCGCGCCTTGGACTTGGTGGTCCGCGCCTTGGGGCCGCGCCTGAGCCACTCCATCTCCGTGCGCACCCGGTTGCGCAAACTCTCCTGGGCGCGCTGCTGCCACTCCACATAGGCCTCGCGCTCCTCCAGAAACCGCGTATAGCTTCCCTTCACCCGCAGCAGCCCGTCGGAGTAGATGCGGTTCAGTTCCACCACCTCGCTGGCCACGTTTTCAAGAAAATATCTATCGTGCGTCACCACCACGAACGCAAACTTGGCAGTCGTGAGCAGTCCCTCGAGCCACTCGATCCCGTCGAGATCGAGGTGGTTGGTCGGCTCATCGAGCAGCAGCACATCGGGATCCAACACCAGCGCCTCGGCGATCGCCAGCCGCTTTCTCCAGCCCCCGCTCAGGCTCCGCGCTTCCCGGTCCATCCCCGGAGAACCCGCGCTGTCCAGTTCCGCAAACCCGGCCCGCCCCAGTGTCTCGCGCAGCCGCTGCTCGTGGAAAGCCGCCGGCACACGCCCGCGCTCGAGCGCTCGCTCGATCACCTGCCGCACCGTCAGCCCTTCGTCGAAGCCTGATATCTGGTGCACGTAGCCGACCCGCGCCAGTTTGCGAAAGGACACCTCGCCCAAATCCGCCTGCTGCTCCCCACCCAGGATGGCGAGCAGGGTAGACTTGCCCGCCCCGTTCGGACCAATCAGCCCGATCCGCTCCCCGTCATGGACAGCAAACGAGATCGCGTCAAACAGTGGATCGACCCCAAAGCGTTTTGATATCTCTTGAGCAATCAGGATCGGCGGCATATCTACAGTTTACGGGGCGGCAGTCCACTGCCCTTTCTCCGCCAGGTCAAAGCCTACAGCGCAGGAGGTTTCACCCAGCAAACTGGATCCACCAACCCGCTGCCACCGCAAAGTAATTTGTGGCGGGGGAGTCTGGACGAGTCGCTCGCAAAGAAGACGGGGAGCGGGATGGCTCCCTCTCCCCGTCTTGTTGAGAGTTCAGGTTAGAAGGTGATGCGTCCGCTCAACTGGATCAGGCGCATACCGCCGGTTCCGGCATTCGCGATGTTGTTGGGATTGACGTAGCCGAGGCCGTTGCTGGCACCCGAATTGAATCCACCGGTGGCATTGCCAACCGTTGGGTGGTTCCACAGGTCGAAGACCTCGGCGCGGAGCAGCAGGTTCACGTGCTCCCAGATCGGAGTGGTCTTCGAAAGCGCGAGATCCCAGTTCTGGTTGATCGGGCCACGAACCAGATTGGTCGACCGCGGCGCATCGCCGAACTGCATGAGGTTGGGGGTTCCCGTTGTAGCCACCGTTAGTCCGCTCCCGGCTGGGTTGCCCCCGCTGGTGATCGTGTTCGGAGTAGTCACGCCCGGAGGCACAACACAGGATGTGTTGAACCACGTCTTGCCTGAGCCCTGCGAAATGAGCTTCTGGAAGACGTTTCCGCCCGATCCCTGCAGGTTGCACCCGGGCAGGATATCCGGACGTAGTGTTCCCGCGTTGCCCTTGCCCTGGCCGAACAGCGAGCTGCCGTTTGTGTAGGTAAAGGCATAAGCGCCGCCGCTCTGCATCTGAGCGATGCCGTTCACCTGCCAACCGCCGGCGATGTAATTCAACACACCGCCCGAGTTGAGGAACTTCTGGCCCTTGCCGAAGGGCAGATCGAGCACGTAGCTGACCACCATACGGTTGGGAATGTCGAACGATGACACGCTCTTTTCAGAGGCGCGGTCGTAGAAGTTCTGGAAGTTGTTGCCGTTTCCAGGCTGGTCGGTGTCGTCGATGGCCTTGGACCGGGTGTAGCTGCCATTGATGACGCCGCCGGAGTGGAAGCGCTTCTGTACGCTGAAGTAGACAGCAGTGTAGTGCGAGCTGCCGCCGTTCGAGTTGATGTTGATGACGTTGGAGAATTGTGGGAACTGCTCCAGACACTGATAGATCGGGATGGAGAGGGTCGTGCCTTTCAGGGTATTCGTTCCGTTGTAGCGCGGGCAGTTGGTTGCACCCCCGAACACGGACGCGTAATCAACTGCTGCACTTGAGGCCAGAACAGTACCTTTACCAGTCAAGGACGGAGTAGTTCCAAGGTAATAGTACTTCGGGTCAAGCTGGTCAATCCCCATTCCGCTCAGACCGTTCTGTCCGGAGACGGTGACGCCGGCGTCGGGCAGATGGGTTCCCTTGGAGCCCATATAGGCAACTTCCGTGAGCAGGTCACCCTTCCACTCCTTGCTGAAGGCCAGGTTCCACTGCTGCATATAGGGATAGCGCTTGTCCTGCATCGGCACCGCGATCGAGTTGCCCAGATACAGGTGGGTCGGATAGGGATCCGTCCGTCCTGGAGGCTGCGGTATGCCGTTCGGATACGCATTCAGGTACCCGGTCGGCGCTGTCGCAGGCAGCGGATTCGAAATGAAGTAGCCCGGCGCTGCCTGGCCGTTTCCGCTGAACAGAACGTTGTTATTGGTTTGATAGCCGTTGACGGGCGAGTTGAAGGCCATCAGGCCCACCGGCATATCTGGCGGCAGGTAGCTGATGCCGTATCCTCCGCGCAGAACGGAGTTCCACTTCAGCCGCTCCGCGAAACTGACGCGCGGTCCAAACAGGGCTTTGTGGGAGGGCGAGATGCCACGCCCCGGCACTGCCGCGGTGTTGACCAGGGCAAGTGTTCCCGGCAGGTGCTGCGGATTTGGCGCGCCGCCCGGGCTTGCAGCATTCTGATTCGGATCGATTGCATTGGGAAGAAATACGGCGTCGCGGTCCTTCTTCTCGTAGATGCCGCCTGGGTACTCCCAGCGCCCTCCAACATTCAGCGTCAGGTTCTGAGATACGCGCCAGGTATCGGTGACAAACAGCGCGTGGGACCAGTCAATGGCAAACGAGTTCAACTGCGTCTGCCAGATCATGCTGTCGTAGTCGCCGATCATGAAGGAGGCATACTCGTCGCCGGTGCCGGATACGATGGCTCCGCTGGAGTTCAGCGCGGCCGTCTCGTTCGGCGAGAACGTAAAGTATCCACCGTAGTAGGCGAAGTTGCCGATGCCACTGTGGTTGCGCAGAGTCGACTCGCCGCCAATCTTGACCGAATGCTTGCCCATGATTTTCACCAGGCTGGCATTCAGCGTGTAGTTCTCATAGATGTCGGTCTGGGCGGCCTGGAGGGGAACCTCGAGCTGGTATCCCACATGGTTGCCGTTTCCGAAGGTGACCGTCGGCTGGTTGTGGAAGGTCTCGGTGTTGGCGAGCGTGGTATAGGCCGGTCCGAACGCCGACTCATTCGTCTTGTTTTGCTCGTTCACCGGATAGTTTAACTGCGTCATCCGGTCCCAGGAGAGGCGCAGGTCTGCAACCGTGTTCTGGTTCACCGTGTAGGTGTCGCCTACCGTGATGCCGTGGTTGAAGAACCGCGTCTGCCCGAAGGTGTGATTGAAGGGCAAAGCAGGGGTGGCCGACGCATAGTTGTCGGTCGGAATGTCCTGGATGCTCCACACCGAATACCGTCCGAAGATGCGCTGCTTGCTGCTGATATTCGCATCCCCGCGCATGCTGTAGTTGAGCGTGTTGTTGCCCACATGCGCTAGCGCCAGCCAGTCATTCGTACCGTTGGCGGAGAAGTTATCGATGTTCGTGCCATAGCCCGGGGCATTGGGAAGCGGATAGAACTGCTTCATGACCTGCGAGGAAGCGTCCCAGCAAGTGGACGGTACCCCGTAGGTGTTTGTGCCCACGCCCATGACATCTTTCTGAATCACGCAGCCCTTGGTGGACTGATCCGCGATCGCGTTGGTGACGCCCGAGGGCAGCGTGGCCGTGTTCTTGAAGACGGCCATATTGGGGTAGTTGGTGTCTTGGCCGCGCATGACGGCCGTGGGCACGGTGCCGTTGCCGCTGGCAGTGACGTGCTGGATGTAGTTCTCGTAACCGAAGAAGCCGAAGATCTTGTTCTTGATGATCGGCCCGCCGATGGTGCCGCCGTACTGGTTCTGATGGTAGGGGGGCACGGCCGGAGAGGCGCCCGGGGCCAGATTCCACTTGGTATAAAACGGCAGTGCGTTCAGCTGGGTATTGCGAACGTACTCGTACGCCGATCCGTGGAAGGTGTTGGAGCCGGATTTGCTGGTCATCTCAACCACGCCGCCGCCAAAGCGCCCAAAGTCGGAGCTGACCGCGTTCATTGAAATCTTGAACTCCTGCACGACGTCCTGGCTCAGGATCAGGCCCACCACGTTGGTGCCCAGCATATTCGCCGGAGCGCCATCCACATAGTTGCCGCTCTCGTTGCCTATGCCGCCGGCGATAGCGTAGTTGCCGAAGCCGTTGATCTGGGTGTGCGAGTTGCCGCTGTTGCCGCCCACCGGGCCTTGCGAGTTGCTCCCGGCGATGACGCCCGGAACCAGCGTGAGCAGGTTCATGGTGTTGCGGCCGTTCAACGGCATCGCCGCCACCGTCTTGGACTCAACCTGTGCGCCCACCGATCCGGACTCGGTCTGAAGCATCGGAGGAAGCTCGGTCACCTCGATCGTCTCGCTCGCCGCGCCAACCGACAGCTTGGCGTCCACGCGAATCGAGGAGTCAACCAGCACAGGCACACTGTCCTGCACAAACTTCTTGAAGTTCGCCGCCACTACCTCAACCCGGTAGGTAGTCGGAACCAGGTTCACGAAGCGGTATTCGCCCGCCGCGTTCGTCTTCATCGTGCGGGTTTCGTTGGTGCCGATGTTGACTGCCGTTACGGTTGCGTTCGGTATCACTCCGCCCGATGCGTCCATCACGGTTCCCGAGATCGTTCCGTAAAAGGTTTGCGCTTTCAGTGGCGATGCCAACAAACAGAACATTGCCACTAGGAACGCGAGCACGATCGTCGAACTTACAACCGATCGCGCACCGTTGGAGAACCTGGCCTCTGACTCTTGAGTTCTCATCTTCGTCCTTTCCTTTCCTTTGCACTTCTGCTGCTTTCCGGACATTGTCTGTGCCAGGGGATCGAAGCACAGCTCACTCCGGAGATCTCTCCTGCGCCCATGGCCGTCAAACTGCGATCTCGGCCAAACTCAAAGGATCTACAACTGCAAACAACTACCGTTCGACTCAGTTATTCCACCGCCCGACTCGCTTAACCTCACACCCGCGAGTCAAACCAACGGAAGTGGCGCACCTCGGCCGGCATGGAACGTCAAAGAAATGCCAGGCTTCTGTGATGCGGTATAAAGACCTCGATTGCGGCCGGACGTAGAACAGGGATCTCATACAAAAAGTCTCTGCCGCCAAATTGCACCAAGACCGTGCCAATGGTGTGCCATCCTACGTACCGCTCAAATCACTGTCTACGTTCGGTACGGTACTTTACCGATGTAGCGCCTTCCTGCTTGCTGACGAAACATTGCAATCTTTGACTCGTAAAGGCCTGGAAAATCTACCGTTCCATCTGCCAAATCCAGGCATCCAAAGTTACATATCTTGCCGGCACCCTCGTCTCCGCACCCTCAAAAATCCTCTTCGAAGTTCAGTTGTAAGGGGTTCCTCCGCACCTCGCCCTAAATTAGCTGCGGCTCCATAAGTAAAAAGCGGAACAGCCTAACCAACAGCGAGTTGCCGAGCAATGTCTCAACGCCTGAATTTGGCTTGTCATTCGGACGGGATTTATTTCGTAAGCCGCCATTAGGGCCTCTTAGGGAGAGAGAACACCCGGACGGAGAGACAGTATCGAGCGTTTCAGCGAATTGTCAAGCACTTTTTCTAAACGAATTGCACATATGTGCATCCTCTGTTCGACAATCCTGCAAGGCCTTGCCAAATGAGTGACATTTGTCGAGTGCCACTCAATATTGTTCCCTGGTGAGCGCCCAGAATTGCAGTAGATGTTGCGAGGCCGAGCCACAAGCTCTCAGCGAGTTGAATTTGCGCCGTCTCTTGCACAAGTGTGCAGATTCCCCTATCATCCTCTTGCGGAATCTTTCAGCTTCCACTAGTCGGGCTGTATCTCTGCGACCGTCTACTAAGCAACACAAGGTGTGTGCTGGCTCTTCCAAAGCTCATTCCTCATCTCTGAAGCTAGGAACAACCACTATGAAGAAGACCGCGAGTAGCTCCTCTCGCAACAAGGCTGCGCACATCGATCTTGAGCAGACGCTCATAGATGTCGCCATCCTCTACTACGAGCAGCAGCTTACCCAGGAGGAGATCTCCCAGCGCATCGGCACGTCTCGATCCACGATCTCCCGCATGCTCGACGAGGCCCGGGAACGGGGCATCGTGCATATCAAGATCAACTACCCATGGCGCCGCAATCACGATCTCGAGGACCAGCTCGTAGGGCAGTTCGGATTGCACGAGGCGCGTGTGCTGGTTGCCAGCCAGCGGCCGGAAGAGGAGATTCGCCGGGGAATGGGCGTGCTGGCCGCGCAGTTGATCGATAGCCACGTGAAGGACGGGCAGGTCCTGGGCCTCTCTTATGGGCGCTCACTCTTGAGTACCATTGAGGCGCTCCATCCCAGCCGCGAAGTGGCGCTCACGGTTGTTCCTGTCATCGGCGCGCTCGGCTCCGACAACCCCTTGATCGACGGCACAGATCTGGTCCGTCGCTTTGCCGGCGCATATGGGGCCGAGTATCGATACCTGCCTGTGCCTCTGCTCGTCGAGGATCCCATCACCCGGGATTCGCTTCTCAAGCTGCCCAAGGTTCAGGAGATTCTCGCCCTCGCCCGCCATGCCGAGATCGTTCTGATGGGGATTGGCGCCCTTGCCCCTGAGGTATCGAGCGGTATCTGGAAGGGTTATCTCGACGAGGCCCGCCTGGCAAAGCTGAGGCAGATTGGGGCCGTGGGACACATGTGTGGACAATTTTTTGACGCAGATGGGAAAACTCTCGATCTCGAGGTCAACGGCAGAACGATCGGAATCGGAATCGATGCCCTGTCGTCCATTCATAATGTGATCGCCGTAGCCAGTGGGTTGAGAAAAGCGGGCGCGATTCTTGGAGCGCTCCGGGGCAAGCACCTCAATATCCTTGTTACCGACGATGACACGGCAAAGGCGATCCTCGAGTCCGGTCAGGCACAGGAGACTTTGGAGTCCATCAAGGTTTAGTTCGCTTCTGATGAATCAGTAAGATCCTGTCGCTCCTCCAACTTATGCACATCTGTGCATGATTTCGAGAAAATGCTTGACCTGCCCTCCCTCAGATGATAGAACTGGTACGCTCCTTACGATCTTTCTAGTCCGTTTTATTCAGGAGCCGTGGCCATTCTTTTCTTTAAGCGCCATGAACCTCAATGGAAAGCCTTCGGAGAATCTGAAGTAACAGTCCGGTCATGACAAACGCAAATCAAGCCCCGATTCAGCAACTCCCGGCTGTGGCAGCACTGCCTGGTCTCAGCTCCACTTCAGGAACTCCCAAACTCCAGCTCGCGCTCGACACTCTCGATCTAATCTCGGCGCTCGGGCCGCTGCAAAAGTCAGCCCCTTACCTCGACGTCATCGAGGTAGGTACGATCCTCTGTCTGGCCGAGGGAATGCGCGCCGTACGCACCATCCGGACGCTCTTCCCGGAGAAGATCGTGCTCGCCGACGTGCGCATCGCCGAGGCCGGCGGCCTGATCTCGAAAATGGCCTTCGAGGCTGGAGCTGACTGGGTCTCGGTGGTCAGCGGAGCGACGCTCGCCACCATGGAAGCCGTTCAGAAAGAGGCCGAGAAGCACAACGGCGAAGTGCAGATCGAGCTCTTCGACGGCTGGACGATGGAAGACGCCCGCCAGTGGCGCGCCCTCGGCATCCGGCAGGCCATCACCCACCGCAGCCGCGACATGGAAGCCAAGGGCGAACTGACCTGGAGCGAGAGAGACTTCGACGAGATCCGCTGCCTCACCGAGATGGGCTTCCAGGTAACCGTAACCGGTGGTATCAGCCTCAAAGACATTCCTCTTTTCGCCGGTGTCCCGGTCTTTGTCTTTATTGTTGGCCGGGGCATTTACAAAGCTGACCAGCCCGGCGAGGCCGCCCGCTCCTTCCGCCAGGCAATCGACGCCACCTTCAGGAGATAGCACCTTTGGCAAAACGGCTGCCCATCGGAATCTACGAGAAAGCCCTGCCGAGCTTCGTTTCGTGGCAGAAGTGCCTTGAGACTGCGCGGGCCGCGGGCTTTGACTTCGTTGAGATGTCGGTAGACGAGAGCGACGAGCGACTGACCCGCCTCGATTGGAACACTGAGCAGCGCCGTCTGCTGCGCAATGCTGCGGCTGAAACCGGCATCCCTGTTCTGACCATGTGCCTGAGCGGGCATCGCAAGTACGCGCTGGGCAGCGCCTCTGGTCAAACCCGCACGCGCGCGCTCGACATCCTTCGCAAGGCCGTCGATCTCGCCTCCGACACAGGCATCCGCATCATTCAGATCGCCGGCTACTACGTCTACTACGAGCCGCACACCGAAGACTCTCGCCACCGTTACGAAGACGGCCTCGCTCAGGGGCTCGAGTGGGCAGCAAACGCAGGCGTCATGCTGGCGCTTGAAAATGTCGACGGCGACGACGTGATGAGCGTCTCGAGCGCCATGCCATTTGTCGAAAGGTTCAACTCGCCCTGGTTTCAGATATACCCCGACATCGGCAACCTCGGTGAGCACGGTCTCGACGTCTGCGCCGAACTCGAGCGCGGTCGTGGCCACTTCGTTGGCGTACACGTCAAGGACACCCGCCCCGGTGAACCACGCCGCGTTCCCTTCGGTCAGGGAGTCGTGCCGTTTGTTCCGGCCTTCCGCAAGCTCGCGGAGATGAACTTCACGGGGCCGGTCATGCTCGAAATGTGGAACGACAACTCGCCCGACTCCATGCGCATCGTGGAGCAGGCGCGCGCCTGGGTGCTGAAGAGAATGGTGGAGGCAGGTCTGATCTCGCAGAAAGAGTACGCTATGTCCATCGATTGATTTCACCACTCCGTATTTGCTTTCGGAGCCAAACCAAGGAGGCCTAAGTGCCGCGTTTTGATGTCGCCACTATCGGAGAAGGCCAGTTACGGTACTGCGTCCCTGCCGGCACGCGTCTCGAGTCGGCACCGGCCTATACTGTCCATGCCTGTGGCACGGAAGCCAACGTCACAGCGCTGCTCTCGCGACTTGGATGGAAGTGCGGATGGTTCAGCAGTCTGCCCGATTCACCACTGGGCCGCCGCGTCGCCAATGAGTTCAGGCTCTCAGGCCTCGACCTCTCTGCCGTTTTGTGGAGAGAAACAGGCCGCCTGGCAACCTATTATGTCGAGTACGCAGTCCCGCCCCGTACCACACAGGTCTACTACGATCGCGCCAACAGTTGTTTTGCGCAGTTAACCGCCGCGGACATTGACTGGGACTACCTGACCGACGCCCGCATTCTGCATCTCTCCGGTATCACGATTCCTCTCTCGGCCGAACTTCGCCAGATCGTTCCCGAAGCCATCAGACGCGCCAAGGACAAGGGTGCGAAGATCAGCCTCGACGTGAACTATCGCAGCCGCATCTGGACAGAGAAAGATGCGCGCCAGACCCTGCTGCCGATCCTTCGCGACGTAGACATCCTCTTCTGCGGACGCAGCGATGCAAAGGCTGTCTTCGGTATCGAAGGCGCGCCAGCCGCAATCATTCAGCAACTCGGCGATCTGACCCCGGCCGGACACATCGTTACTTCGCTCTCCGGCGAAGGCCTCATCGGCTGGGACAGAAACGAAATCTACCTGGAAGAGGCTGCGAAGGTCACCATCGTCGATCGCATCGGCGCTGGCGATGCCATGGTTGCCGGTGCCCTCGACGGCATTCTCTCCGGCGACTTCGCCAAAGGCATCCGCCAGGGCGCACTCACAGCGGCGCTCGCGCTCAGTCAACACGGCGACATTGTCATCACCACTCGCGCCGAACTCGATCAGTTGTTGAGCCAGCAGCCCAACTCAGACATCTGCCGCTAACGCAGCCGAAGCCAGGACTCTAAACGAATGACCGCCGAACAGGCCACCGCTACCCAAGCCGAGCTCTCCGCGCCCGCGCTGCCCGATCGCCGGCGTCGCGTCCTCACCTACTCGGCCGTCATCATCCTCTTCTGGATGTCGCTTTACCTTTACGTGGCCTCGCTGCCTACCTATGTCCAGAGCAAGGGCATCGGCCTGGCAGCGGCGGGCCTTGTGTTGTCGATGTTCGGGCTTTGGCAGGCATTGGTGCGCGTGCCGGTTGGCATCGCCGCCGACTGGCTGGGCTGGCGTCAGCCCTTCATCCTGGGCGGACTGGTCCTATGCGGCATCGGCGCATGGATCATGCTTTCGAGCTCGCATGCCTCGGGCCTGATCGTCGGCCGGGCGCTCACCGGCGTCGCTGCGGGCGCATGGGTGCCGATGGTCGTGGCCTTCAGCAGCCTCTTCCCGCCAAAGGACTCGGTCCGCGCCGCCGGCTTCCTCATCCTCTTCCAGGCCCTGGGACGCATCGTCGCTTCGGCAGCTAACGGCCCCCTGAACGACCTCGGCGGATATTCGCTGGCCTTCTATGCCTCCATTGCCGTCGCCGCCCTGGCTTTCGCCATCGGACTCACCGTTCGGGAACCACGCCGGCCCGCGCACCGGCCCACTCTGCGCCAACTGGTCAACATCCTCCTGCGCAAAGACGTTCTGCTGCCCTCGCTGCTCAGCGCGCTCGGACAATACGTCACCTGGGGCTTGGCTCTGAGCTTTATCCCGCTGTTCACCTCCAAAACGCTGGGCGGCGTCAACAGCACGCTCAGCCTGCTGGCTACGCTCACCGCTGTCACGCTGGCTATCGGCAGCTTCTGCACCAGTTCGCTGGCCAATCGATTCGGCGCCAATCCGCTGGTTCTGGTCAGCTTCCTGTTCTATTTCACCGGAGGACTGGTCGCCGCCTTCACGCACTCCATCGCCGCAATGGTCGTGGCCATCGTGCTGCTTGGACTCGGCACCAGTCTCAACTACCCCACGCTGATGGGCCTGAGTATTCGCAAAGTCATCGACAGCGAGCGCAACTTCGCCATGGGCCTGCACCAGACTGTCTACGCCATCGGGATGTTTGCCGGACCGGCGTTGAGCGGAGTTCTGGCGCAGTACTTCGGCATCCAGCGCATGTTTGCCGCCACGGCCGTAATGGCCATCGTTCTGGGTGGTTTGGGCACATGGGCGCTCGACAAAGATTAGTTTCCAATTGGAGAATGCATGAGCAAAATAGACGAAATCACAAAAGACTCCTGGGTATTGAGTACCTTTCCGCAGTGGGGAACCTGGCTCAACGAGGAGATTGAAGCCGAGGTCGTCGCGCCCGGCACCTTCGCCATGTGGTGGCTGGCCTGCACCGGTATCTGGATCAAGTCGGAGGGCAACACCAACCTCTGCATCGACCTCTGGTGCGGCACCGGCAAAAAGACGCGCAAGAATCCACTCATGCTGCCCCATCACCAGATGGCCCGCATGAGCGGATGCAAGGCGCTCCAGCCGAACCTGCGCGTCTCTCCCTTCGTTATCGATCCCTTCGCGATCCGCGAGATCGATGCCGTGCTGTCGACACACGATCACAACGACCATATCGACGTGAATGTCGCCGCGGCCGTGATGAAGAACTGCGGCCCGCATGTAAAGTTCATCGGACCCAAAACCTGCGTCGACCTGTGGACCAAGTGGGGCGTACCCGCGGATCGTTGCGTCGTTGTCAGGCCCGGCGACGAAGTTAAGGTCGGCGACACAATGATCGTCGTCCTCGAATCCTTCGATCGCACCGTTCTCATCACTGTTCCCGAAAAGGAGATCTGCGCCGGCAAGATGCCCGGCGATATGAACGAGCGCGCCGTCAACTACCTCGTCAAGACGCCCGGCGGCTCCATCTATCACAGCGGCGACTCGCACTACTCCAACTACTACGCCAAGCACGGCAACGACCATCAGATCGATGTCGCGCTCGGATCCTATGGTGAGAATCCGCGCGGCATCACCGACAAGATGACCGCCTCTGACATCCTGCGCATGGCCGAGGCGCTCAACACCAAGGTCGTCATCCCCTTCCATCACGACATCTGGTCCAACTTCCAGGCCGACCCGGCCGAGATTGTTACTCTCTTCGAGATGAAGAAGCACCGCCTCGGCTATCGGTTCCAGCCCTACATCTGGCAGGTCGGCGGCAAGTTCGTCTGGCCGGCCGACAAGGACAAGCGCGAGTATCACTATCCACGTGGATTCGACGACGCCTTTACGGGCGAACCCGATCTGCCCTACACGTCATTCCTGTGATCGATCTCTAAGGCCGGCGCCCGAAACTGCGAAGCACGCAAGACACGCAGCGATCAAAGACAGCGACTCGGCCAGAGAACCATGAATCGCCCGCCATGCCCAGAGGCGGCCTCAACCGAACACCGGCCTTCGGTCCCCGCGATCGAAGACTGTTCAATGAAACAGGAGACAGCTAATGAAATCAGTCCGCATTCTGACAGCCGCACTATCATGCGCGATTTTGACAACCGCGCTGGCAGCCCAAGAAGGAAGAAAAGTGGAGCCGCAGCCCGCGCGCTTGAACGCCAGCGACGCCGGCTGGGGACAATTCTTCGCCGCTCAGGCAGCCGCACCCGCACCCGCAGCCACTGCTGCACCCGGAGCACCAGCCGCAGCCGCAGCGTCCAGGCCGGCAGCAGCGGGTGGTGGGCAGAACAACAACCTCATCCCCTACCCAACTGGCCCCTACATGCCCGTCGGCTACAACATGGAGCTGCCCTACCAGATCGGCGCCCAGGTTCTGGCAGAAGCGTACCCCTCGCCGAAGCATATCGTCGATGTAGGCTCCTACCAGGGCCAGTTCCTCCAGGCCTTCATGGCAAAGTTCCCCGCCGCGCGCGGCCAGTGGACTGAGCCTGTAACCGGGAATGAGAACAACGCCAAGAGGAAACTCGGCCGCTTCGGCGATCGCATCGACTATGTCATCGGCTGTCCCGGTCGCGACATGGCCATGGGATGCCTCCCCGACGATGTGGACGTAATCATCACCGCCTGGGTTTCGCATCACCAGCCGATCAAAGAGATCACCAGGATCTACGGTGTCGCACACGATAAACTGCCCGCCAACGGCTGGTTCATCGTCCTCGACCACATCACCTCCAGCCCCGATTGGGAGCACCGCTACGGCCAGGCCCGCTGGTACTTCGATCCCGAAACGGAAGGCAACCCGATGGAGAAGGAAGTCAGGGACGTTCCTCATCCCACTCTCGAACAGGAACTGGCGGCATTCAAGACCGCCGGCTTCACTGACGTCGATGTGGTTTGGAAATCCTTTGACACCGTCCTGTACATGGCACACAAGAACTAAGCTGCATCGCCGTAGTAAAGCAGGGGGCCGGGAGCAACTGCTCCCGGCCCTCTTCATTTTTCTTCCTTTTCAACTCTCCAGCCCTCTTCAACGTCACTTGATTATGGATCCCTCGCCGGTGCGCTGACGGCCGCGGGGTTGTTCACGACTGCCTGTTCAAGTAAGGGAGTACGTCATGAAGGCAAGGTTTGCGCTATCTTTTGTAGCGCTGTTTCTGTCCTCCGCTGTTTGCATCGCCCAACCAGGCAGCCTGCGAGCAGGCACCGCCAAGGTTGAAATCACCCCTCCGGCCGGTGATTTTCCCTTCCCGCTGGTCTCCGCCGGGGGAATGATGCCGCAGTATATTGGCATCCACGATCCGCTGTTTGCTCGCGCCCTCGTGCTCGACGACGGAGCCACGCAGGTAGCCTTTGTCATCGTGGACGTTACCGAAATTCCCAAGCCAGCCGAGTTCCGCCGCACGGTTGCCCAGACCATCGGAATCCCTGAGGCAAACCTCATCCTAGCCGCCTCGCACACGCACAGCGAGCCCACCATGTACTACAACGAGAATCCCCAGCCCGCACCGCCTCCGCCGCCGGCTCCTGCCGCGGGCGCGCAGGGTAGCCCCGGTGCTCCGGGCGCTCCGGGTGGATCGCGTGTTGTGCTGACACCCGAGCAGAAGGCCCAGCAGGATGCACAGTGGGTGAAAGAGCTTAACCGTGTGATTCAGGGGGCGGCCGAAGCCGCCCGCGAGGCCAGGACGCAGTTGAAGCCTGCCACCGTGGCCTTTGCCCGCGGTCAGGCATTCGTCAATACCCGCAGCAAAGGCGCAGGCGCTGGCGATCCCGCAGGCCCTTCCGACAAGAGCCTCGACGTGGTGCGCTTTGTCGGCGCGGATGGTACCCCGATCGCACAGTTGGTCGACTATGGAGTCCCCGGCACAGTGATGTTGCATAACGTAACCCGCGACAACGGCGCGGAGGTCAGCGGCGACATCCTCGGCACCGCTGCACAGCTGGTCGAGCGCCAGCCCGGCAACACCGCGGTCACACTCTTTGCCTCGGGTGCTGACGGCGATCAGGGCCCGATCTTCCGCGCCACGCCCCCGGCCGTGGGCAAGCTGCCCGCCGTCAAGGAAGGCGCTGCGGCATGGGAAATGCTCGATGTGCTGGGTGGCACTCTGGCCAACTCCCTGCTCTCCGTTACGGATAAAATGCCGGCGGGCGCGGGTAGCGTAAAGCTGTCGGCGGCAGCCAAAACCGTTAGCTGCCCGACCGAGAGACGGACCATGGACAGGACCACGGGAACAGTCACGGTGGCCGACGGACCTCCAGCGCAGATTCCGCTTAGCCTCATCCGTATCGGCGACATCGCCGTCGCAGGCGTGGGCGCCAACCTCGGCTCGGTAATCGGCCAGCACTTCAAGGCCGCCTCACCGCTGCCGCAGACCACTCTGGTTACCGTTCTCGCCGGCTCGGCCGGATATATCCTCGACGATGCGACCCTTGCCGCCCCCGGCGGAAAGATGGGCAATCTGAAGCCCGGCTGCGCAGAGAACGCGATCATTCAGGGCCTGGTGGAGATGATCAAAGCCAAGCCGTAATCGACGAGCCGGAACGGTGATGTTGATCGATCCCCGGTCTCAGAATCGAGACCGGGGGCATCCGCACCCGTAACCTGACTCAATCTCACTCGAGAGCGGAGCCACCGACCCATCTGCCAAGCGGCCGGCCTTTGAGGGTTAAAAAGTAAACAGGTCTCAACGGCAACAGCTCTTTGTCTTCATCGCTGATTCGGCCATATTGCAGGGGCCCCATCCAAGTTTGCTTAGGTGGGAAGCACAACACTCAACCTGCCACGATTCAGCCATCCATTCCAATGGGAGATGCGGTCTAGTTCAGCGTTTCAGCGCTGTAGCGCGCAAGGAGTCCCGTCCTCAGCGCATGGCGGAAGACGCGCGAAAAGATCCAGTAGGCCAGCAGGATGTAAACCAGCGCCAGCGCAAATGCTGTCACCAGCTCCGCCCCATGGAAATCCTGCCCTGAAACTACTGCCCGCATCCCTTCAAACACATACGATGGCGGCAGCAGCAGTGCGATCCACCGGAACGCAACCGGCAGCGTAGTCACCGGATAGTAGACCGCGCAGAACGGCGCCATCAGCGCCGGAATTGGCCAAACGAACCACTCCGCCGCCGGACCGAGTCGCAGCACAATCGCAATCGCCGCGATCCCCAGCGCAATGCCGAACAGGAAAAGCACCATCACAAACGGCGCCAGCATCAGCCCATACGGCGCAAACGACAGCCCGAATGCCGCCGTCGCCACCACCACCATCGCGGCCAACGCCACCAGGCTGGTTCCAATGCTCGTTGTCACCAGGCCGCAGAGATACTCCGCCACCGTGATCGGACTGGAAAAGACATTGAGAAAGTTGCGCGACCACACGTCCTCAAAGAACGCTGTCGTTACGCCGAACATAACCCGCGTCATGAAGTCCCAGAAGAGCACTGCCCCCAGCAGCGCCGGCACAAACCGGTACTGTGTCTGACCCAGACCGCTCAGAAACCTGGTCATGAAGCCCCACAGCACCATGTCGATCGTGACCCATCCAAGCAGCGGTACTACGCGCGCCGTGCTGCCCTTGTAAAGGTAGTACTGCCGCAGTGGTATAGCCAGCATTCGCGAGAGCTTCATGCTTCCAGATCCCCCATTCCCATCGGCTCCCGCGCAACGCTCACAAACAGATCCTCAAGCGTTCGCTTCCCGTACTGCGCCGGCAGTGCCTTCGGATCGCCCTCAAGAATGATCTCGCCCTGCGATAGAAACATCACCCGATCGCATACCTCCTCCACTTCATACATGTTGTGCGAGGTCCAAAGCACGCCCACTCCCTTGGTCTGCGAAAAGTCGCGGATGGTCTTCCGGATGTCGCGCGCGCTGGCTGGATCGATCGACGCCGTCGGCTCATCGAGCAACAGCAGCCGCGGCCGGTTCAGCATCGCCTTCGCCAAACCCACGCGCGTCTGCTCGCCAGACGAAAGCACACCGCACTTTTCATCGCGAAACTTCTTGAGGTCAAACTCCTCGAGCACCTCCTCGGCGCGCTTGGGAAAGTCCTTCACCGAATACAGCAGCGCGAAGATTCGCAGATTCTGGTAAACCGTCAGATTGCCGGGCAGCGGAGCATAGACTGCCGCAAAGCCCGTCGAGGCAAGCGCCCGTGATCGATGGTGCGCCAGATCGAGACCGTCAATTCGGATGGATCCCGCCGTTGGCTCCAGCACGCCAAGAATCATGCTGATTGTCGTCGTCTTCCCCGCGCCGTTCAGTCCAAGCAGTCCGACGACCTCATTTGGCCCGACCTCGAAAGAGATGCCATTTACCGCCCTTAATTCGCCGTAATCCTTGCGCAATCCCTGAACGCACAGGACCGGTTCTGTGTTCTTATGGGCGTTCACTGCAACTCCTTGAGATCAAAGCGGCGAAAGAATCCCACTTCTTCGTAATGTCTTGTTCGAACGCTTTTGAAGGCAGCCGCCGAAAGAGCAACCTGGCTCTCGTTCACGGGACTCGGCGCTTGACTCATTGTAAACAGGCTAGATCTCCGGGGTTGCACTCCTGCGCCAGACAACACGGCGATACTCCGCCGTCTGCAATTCGACCATTGCACCGTAAAGCATCTACCTCGGGCTCTGAGCACCAGCTGCGAAATGGAAGATGCAGGTGACTTTGTGCGTTGCAGGATCGGTTGCCACGTCGTATGTGGTGACAACCGTTTGCAGCCACTTCACCAACTGCTTGTCTTTCTTCTGAGCCAACGCCGCAAAGTTATCGAGGTAGCTCTGATCAAATGCGTCGCCTGGCGCCATCTTCCAGGCAAGCTTCAGTTTGGCCCCCATCGCGGCTGGAGCGCTGTCGAACTTAACGGATGCCAGTTGGTACTGCGTGCCGGGAGTGATTTCGAGGCTGTAGTTCACGATGCGAGTTGCCTCGTTGAAGGACGGATGCGAGACGACGGAGCAATCGAGATAGCCTTTCGCATGGTAGGCGTCGCAGACCGCCATCCGATAGAGATCGAGCGGACGTCGAGCGCCGGACGGATATTTTTGCAGTATCTTCTCCACATCCGCGCGCGCCACCAGCGTATCTGCTGGGTAGTCGATGGTTCCAACCTTGTAGACCGCGCCTTCCTTGACCGTGACCGTGAAGGGAATCTCGATGGATTGATCGGGATTGGAGGCGAGGAGCGGGTCAAGCTGTGCGACGCTAACCTCGACGGCCGCATAGCCCTGGTCCTGGTAGAAGTCTTCGAAGACGTGCTCGATACCCACGCCCGAGTTCTCTGTGTCGAAGCTGTTGCCGCTTTGCCCAACCGCCAGGAGGTTAGCCTTTGCCTGCATGGCAGCCGAGACGCCGGCTAGCTGGATGCGGCCGATATGCACCGCCGGCGTAACGACGGTGAAGTTCACAGCCGTGAGCTTCTGCGGGCCCAGGCCGCTGGTGAGAGCGGCTTTCACCGTCGCCTTGATGCCTTTGGCCGCCAGCATCTCTTCGAAGGTGCGGCAGATTCCATCGACCATGGAACCGCTGCCTGGCAACTGGCCATGATAAAGCGGGAAGCGCTCGTGTAGTTTGGCTTCGAGTTCTTTACCACTCGCAAGAGGCACGTTATCCAAATGCATGGGATAGAGCTGGCTCAAAGGCGTCAGCGTGAAGGTAAGCGTCTTGGTGGTGGAGACAAACTTGACCTCTTTGAAGAGGCCCGTATCGTTAAGCTGTTTGGCGCGAGCTTTCACTTCGGCAGCGCTCAGACGCTGGTCGGACTTCAGGCCCGAGGCCGCAAACAACTCCTGATCCGTGTACTGTGACGCACCTTGAAAACGGATCGCTGGTGGCGGAAGTTTCTTCTGCGCCACCACGGGAAGAGTGCAAAGCAAAAGAAGCGCTATGCAGGCTACACCAAAATGTTTGGTCATGTTCTGCCAAGATTAGCAAATCAAGGCCGGTGCAGTCAGCGGGCTTTCTCACAGACAAGAGCGATTCGGTTGCCGGCGAGGTCCTGCCTTCAATCCGCCAATCACTGCACAAACCAGCTTGTTAAATATCCAGGTTCTTCACGTCCAGCGCATTGTCTTCGATGAACTTGCGACGCGCCTCGACATCCTCGCCCATCAGCGTCGTAAAGATGGCGTCGGTCTCGGCCAGATCTTCCAGCTTCACCTGCAAAAGCGTTCGCCGCTCGGGATCCATCGTCGTCTCCCATAGCTGGGTTGACGTCATCTCGCCCAGGCCCTTATAGCGCTGTACCTGATAGTCCTTCTTGCCCTGTTCCACGATGTACGCGAACAGCTCCCGCGCCGTCTGTTTCTCGATCGGATCGCGCAGGATCTTGGCTGAGCGGCCGCCGGTCTTTGTTTCGGCGCGCGTCTCCGCGCCGTCCGCCGATGCCGCACCCTCGGAATCTGCCTCTTCCTCTTCTTCGGCCGCGCCCTTGGCCGCGCTCCCCTTGGGCGCGAACTCGATCAGGAAAGGCGGCTCCAGAAATTCCTTGATCTGCGAGTACTTCGCCATCATCTGCCGGAACTCCGGGCTGGAGGCCAGCATCCAGTTGATAGACCGCGTCGCCCCTTGCGCATCGGTAAAGCTAATCGACCAGGTGCGGTGCTCCTCGTCTTCTACCGGCTTGCCAAGCTTGATCTGGAAATCGTCGGCGCGCTTCGTCAGTTGCGCGTGCAGCTCGGCGATCTTCTCCGGCACTTCGTTCTCAGACTTCGACGAGAAGTCGCTGCGGTGGGTCAGCTCCGCCCGCGTCAGCATCTCGGTCAGTTGCTCGTTGCGGATGCGCTTGTCCACCTTCTCCGCAAAGCCCAGATATTCGTTCAGCGTGCCCATGAAGCGCGTCAGCGCGGCGCCCTCGATGCGGCTGGCATTCTCACCGTGGCGCACCACCATGCCCTCCGATGCACGCTTCACCATCACCTTTACAAACTCGCGGTCGTCCTTGATGTACTGCTCAAAGCGGCCCTTCTTGATCTTGTAAAGCGGTGGCTGCGCAATGTAGACATTGTCGCGCTTGATCAAATCCGTCATGTGCCGGAAGAAGAACGTCAGCAGCAGCGTGCGAATGTGCGAGCCGTCCACGTCGGCATCGGTCATCAGAATGACCTTGCCGTAGCGGATTTTGGTCGCGTCGAAGTCGTCCTTGCCGATGCCGCAGCCAAGCGCCGTTATCAGCGCCCGAATCTCCTCGTGGCCCAGCATCTTGTCGTACCGCGCCTTCTCCACATTCAGAATCTTGCCCTTCAGCGGCAAAATTGCCTGGAAGCGCCGGTCGCGGCCCTGCTTGGCGGTGCCGCCTGCGCTCTCGCCCTCCACCAGGTACAGCTCGCAGCGGTCGGGGTTGCGCTCCGAGCAGTCGGCCAGCTTGCCCGGCAGGCCCCCGCCGTCCAGTGCGCCCTTACGCCGCGTAAGGTCGCGCGCCTTGCGTGCCGCCTCGCGAGCCCGCGCCGCCTCAATCGCCTTGTTGATGATCTTCTTCGCCACCGGCGGATTCTGTTCCAGAAACGCGCCCAGCCGCTCGTTTACAAATGCCTGCACCGTTCCGGCGATATCGGAGTTCAACTTGCCCTTGGTCTGGCCCTCGAACTGCGGCTGCGGCAGCTTCACGCTCACCACTGCCACCAGCCCCTCGCGCACATCGTCGCCGCTCAGGCTCTCTTTCATATCTTTGAAGAGGCCCAGCTGCTGGCCGATGGCATTGATCGTCCGCGTCAGCGACGTGCGGAAGCCGGAAAGGTGCGAGCCTCCGTCCACCGTGTTGATGTTGTTGGCGAAACTGAACACGTTCTCCGTGTAGGTGTCGTTATACTGCAGCGCAATATCGATCTCCACGCCGCCCCGCTTTGCCTCCATCGTGATCGGCTTGTCGTGCAACACCTGCTTGCCGCGATTCAAGTGCTTCACAAACTCCGAGATTCCGCCTGCATACTTGAAATCGGTGCGCTTGGGCTCCCCTGTCTTCGAGTCGGCCGTCCGCTCATCCACCAGCGAGATCTCCAGGCCCTTGTTCAAAAAGGCCAGCTCTCTGAGCCGCTGCGCCAGTGTGTCGTAGTTGTACTCGGTAGCCGTGAAGATGCTACGGTCGGGCAGAAAGTGCACCTTCGTTCCCCGCCGCTTGCTCGTGCCCGCCTGCCGCAGTTGGCCGACGGGAAGCCCGCAGCTGAAGTCCATCTCCCATGTCTTGCCGTCGCGCCAGATCTCCACGTTGAACTCTTGTGACAATCCGTTCACGCAGCTTACGCCAACACCGTGCAGACCGCCCGACACCTTGTAGGTCGACGAGTCGAATTTGCCTCCCGCGTGCAGCTTGGTCAGCACCACCTGTACCGCCGGCATCATCTCGCCGTTCGGCAGCGGCATCATGTCCACGGGAATCCCGCGCCCGTCATCGACCACCGTGATTGAGTTGTCCACGTGGATCGTCACATCGATCTTCTTCGCGTAGCCGGCCAGCGCCTCGTCCACAGAGTTGTCCACCACCTCGTACACCAGGTGATGCAAGCCCATCTCGCCCGTCGAGCCAATGTACATCGCCGGTCGCAGACGAACCGCCTCCAGTCCTTCAAGGACCTTGATGTTCTCGCCGGTGTAGCTGCCGTTATCGTCAGGAAGGGGAATATTGTTCACTGCTTCGGTGGCCATCGAACTCCGTCCGCACTGCTGGCTGCTCAGGCACGAATCTGGGACCGTCCCGAGCTCTCAAATCAAGCGCTAACCGATTGAAATACCATGGTTTGACGCGGTTTCTACCTGTCTGTATTTTACCACGCAGGGATGTGGGAAAGCGGCCAGAATTCACGCCGGAACGGTGCGAATCCCGGCCTCCGGTCCTCGCACCGCTCCAAGCCTGGTAACCTGCGCCATTGAGATCGGACTATTTCATAGTAAGTCATTTACTTTCAATAGAATTAGCCTTACGACCGTATCGCTGCGAAGGGGCACTCAAGGCATTTTAGATGCCAGCATTGATTACCTTAGGTGTGAGACGGTCAGCACAGACCTTGCAGAGGTCGCCGTTCCGGGTCCGGCAGCCAAGATCTTAGAGTATTTTTTCACGCAAATGACGCCCCGGAGACGAAAGGGGTCACCAGCTTTGCCTCGTCTCAGGCTCTTGCGGCGCAGGGCCAAACTGCCCTTTTCCCGTCAGCCGCCCTCACGGGAAGCTCTGCGTCCCAGGCCAAACCCACCCTCGCGATGCTGCCGATTCCAGCCTGAGTGCACGGAAATCCCGCCGGTCTGTCCGCTCCACTGCCAGCCGAATGCAGCAGGCTGCTCCGCCTCACCAGTTGTCTTCCTGGATGCAAAGCCTGAGGGGCGCTTGACCGGAATTCTCCATTGTGTTTGAGAAGGGGGACATTTGGCGCTATTCTGAGTATGATTGAGTTGGACTGCAGACGCTGATGTCCCTTCTTCTCTCAATCTCGGCCCTGAGCGCGGTGGAGATACTCCTCTGGGTGGTGCTTGCTCTGCTGTTCTGGAAGAAGGGCTTCATCTACCGGTTCCCCGCAATGGCGGCTTTCATCGGCCTGCGTCTAATGGCCGCATCGGCGCTGATGATGGTCCTATATCGACTCCAATTCCATCGTGATCCCGCGTTCTCTTCAATTTACTTCTACGGTTATCGCGCCATTTGCGTAGCAAGCGCCGTGCTGGTGCTCTTTGTTTGCATGGAAGTATTTCGCTCCGCAATGTCCGCGTTTCCCGGGCTGTTGAAGATTGGCATCGTAATCTTCCGCTGGGTTTTTCTGGTTTCCCTCATCCTTACGGTATCCTCGCTTCCATTCCCCCATCGCGGCCTCTTCTTTCTCTCCGACCTTACAGGTGGACTTGTGCGCTCGGTCAGTGTGCTTGAGCTATGCTTGTTCCTCTTTCTCTGTCTGAGCATGCATGCGCTGCGGCTCGCCCTGCGCGACATCGCATACGGTATAGTCCTTGGTTTTGGCTTCATAGCGGCCATTGACCTGGTCGAGGCGTCCCCCATCGATGCGAATGCACTGGCTATGACCGGGCCCCTGGAGATATTTTGCCAGGCTCTGACCATCGTCACCGTCGGGGTTTGGATCTTCTATTGCCTGTTGCCCGCGCGCGCTCCCCGGCCGGTTGTGCTGCCCGCCAGTTCGGTCATCTATCGCTGGAACGAGATCGCCAATGCCCTGGGCCACACCGGCACTCAGGTAGCCCCGCAGCAGTCCGCCAATCGCTTCTTCCTTACCGACGTTGAGATCGTCGTCGAAAAGGTCCTCAACCGCAATCTCAAAGATCGAAAATCCGAGTCGTAAAGTCAGCGATCGGAGAACGGAAACAGAGAAGGCCGTGGCACCCGCCACGGCCTTCTTGCGTTTCCGTTCTTGCCGAAGAGAACTGAGGCCGCGCATACACGCGGCCTCACTGTTCCCTAATCCCTGGTCCCTAGTCCCTGTCTCTTACACAGGCTCAACTGAGGCGAACCGTCCGTGGTTTCCACGGTCGGTAAACTTCACCCGACCCGTCACCTTGGCAAAGAGCGTGTCATCGGAACCGATGCCCACGTTCGGGCCCGGCTTGATGCGCGAGCCGCGCTGTCTGGCGATGATCGATCCGCCCGTCACCAACTCGCCGCCAAAGGCCTTCACGCCCAGCCGCTGCGCATTCGAATCCCGTCCGTTTGTGGAGCTGCCTCCACCCTTTTTGTGTGCCATTGCCCAATCCCCTTCCGAAAAGCAGCTTCTAGCTGCTAGCTTCTAGCTTGATCTGTTCCAGCCTTCGCAGCTTGCTCCACTTCAAAACAGCTAGGAGCTAGAAGCTAGTGGCTAGAAGCTGGCGCAGTTTACTGCGCCGAATACGTCTTGCCGTCCGCCTCGATCGCCGTGATGCGGACCTCGGTAAAGTTCTGCCGGTGTCCCTGCAGCTTCTTGTACTGCTTCTTCCGCTTGAAGTGGAAGACCAGAATCTTCGTGCCGCGTCCCTGGCCCAAAACCTCGGCCGTCACCTTGGCGCTCGCCGGCTTGGCAATCGAACCCGCCTCGCCGCTCACCGCCAGCACGTCGCTGAACTCCACCGTCTGCTCTGTGCCAGGCAACGTCTCAAGTTTCACCACGTCACCCGGAGCCACGCGATACTGCTTTCCGCCCGTGCGAATCACTGCGTACATAAAAAATCCTCCAGCGCCTCGGTAACCTCACCGGCGCGAAACCGAAATCATCTTGCCTGGGGGCGGAACCAGAGGTAAACCGCTCGGGGCCAGCCCGTCTGCTCTCGCCCTTGCGGGCGGCAACCCGGAAAACCCCGCACGCCCACACGGGCGCACTCTCGCCAAACTCTATGATTCTACCGGGAAACGGGGGGCGGGGTCAATTTAGCCAAACAATGGGTGGTGGACCGCTTTGGAATCCAACAATACGAGGCTGAAACCCGTGCGGTTATTCGGCAGCGAGCGGACGCATATAGCTGCGAAACCACTGCGCTAACTCCGCCTCGGAGAGCTTTCCATCTGCTACGGCCAGCATGGTATTTACAGCATCGCGCTGGTTGGGTTGAACCAGGTAGCCATTCTTTTGAATAAAAGTGAGCGCAACTACCAGGGCGGTGCATTTGTTGCCATCCACAAAAGCATGATTGCGACAAATACCCACAGCGTAGGCGGCGGTAAGAGCCGCGAGATCGGGCTCGGGCTTGCCGTAGGAGGCCAGATTCAGGGGCCGCGCCAGGGCGGAGAGAGGCAAAGACATATCGCGAACACCGGGCATTCCGCCGTGCTCTGCCAGTTGCGCATCGTGGATGGCGAGGACAGAGCCTTCCTTGATCCAGCGCCATCCCGTCTCGGTCACTTGGCCAGCTCCCGCAGGGCATCCCGGTTGTCTCGCATCACCTTGCGGGCAATCGCCATATCCTCTTCAAATTCAGGATCGTACGGAGTGATTCGGAAGCCATCTGGAGATTCCGTGAGATAGAGCGCATCTCCCTTCACCACCTTCAGGCGCGCCAAAACCTCTTTAGGCAGAACAACCCCCGTCGAACTGCCCACCTGAGTCAACTTCAACTTCACCATGGCTTCCTCCATACTAATAGTATAACGATTATTATACTGTTAGTATGCGTTATCAACAAGAGTGTGGAACGCTAGGGGTACGCCTGTGGATATCCGAGGAAGCCCACAAACGCGATTTCTGGGGTCTGGCCGGCTGTGGTACCTGCGATGCCGATCCGGTATGAGTAGTTTCCGGTTGGGCCGGGTGTTGACGTGGGTAGTAACTTGCGGACTGGCGACGACACGGGCGTCACCAGCCCCACATCAGTTCGCAGCCCGAGAAACCGGCGAATGTTCGGTCTGTCCCCAGTATCCCGGTACCCACCTTGGTATCCACCTCTTTCACTATGTCCAGACTGAGAAAAGTTCTATAGAATGCTCCCGAAAGGCTTTCGTAACCCAATGACGATACATATCCAGAGGGTCCGGGTGACCGACGATAATGCAATAGAATTCATCTCGGAGCTAGACGATCTTGGAAGGCAAATAATAAGGACTTGGCGCGATTCATACATCCCACATTGTTTCAAGAATAAAGGCAAATTCATTAAAGCCATTTACCGAAACCTCAAAACTTTGAGTTCTAAGGCTCCTGACGGAATTGGAATGCTCTTCGCTTCGAACAATTACCTTTTCAGCACGAAGGCCGAAGGCAGCAAGGAGACTCTATATTTCAAAGATCGTGCGACCGGACAGACGGGGCGGCTCCGTCAACAACATTCAAATGGTCCGCTTGCCAAGATTGATAAGGAACCCAGGACACATTTATTCCTGTCGAAGGACAGGTTTCGTACAGAAAAGGAACGTTACAAATGCGAGGGTGGGCGTCCAAGTTTCAGCGATTTCGAGAAGCAGAAGAAGAGTGGCAAGCACCACCTAGAATATTGGTGCGACAGCGCGGGGGTATTCCATTGCCATTTTTCTCGTGGGACAGTAAGAACCATTAAACGGGACGACCTCAAGGTTTGCATAGACCACGCCTTGGATGAAATCCTTGGGATCGGCAAAGAGTCGGTGATGCGACAGAGCGTTCAAGGAGTAAGAAAATGGGAAAAGCAGTAATGGTTTTGTGCATGGTGTCGTTTATGAGCCTCTCCACATCGTTGTCGAATGCTCAAACAAAACCACACCGTACGCCTGTCCCCGCGCCTCCCCCACCAGCGACCCCCGCTCCCGTGGTGGACGACCTGTCAGCTGCAAGGAACGCAACCGATGATTTCTTGAAGGGAATGAAGATCGCTGATCTGCCAGAGGGTAAGGAGATGCTGAGGGATGCCCAATGGCTAACAGGCGAAGCGGATATGGGATATGAGCGACCGACCTTCACTGAGGCAACAGCCATTTTTGAGAAACTCTTCGACACAGATATACCAGGCGTGCAAGGCTACAAGCGCCTTCTTGAACTGAAGGCTGTTTCCGAGGCTGACACGCCCTTGATTGTGCGGTATTTGATGATTGCATATAAAGACAAGCGCACCAAACAATGGAAGGTATTCTTCACCGGTACTGGAGAAAGAATAGCCGTAGACGACATGGTTACGTGGTCTGGCACAGACATCACTGGTTCAGAACTGACCAACTATGCTTTCCACGGGTATTGGCTCCTAGTGGCTGGTCGGATCAAGGAAGCCAGAGAGACACTTACTGCTTCGCTCAGTGCGAAAACGACCAACACCTTTAATGGCAAGACAACGGAAGATGATCCTCACACGGTCCATCTCAACCTTCTGAACTCTCGAACCCTTTTAGGCGTGATCGACAGCATTACCGGCGACAATGCTGTCGCTATTGACCATCCTTGATACGCTGTGACCTTTTCTGGCTTGCTTAGCGTCGATCCTGGCGCGAGTATTCAACCGACTCACTGCCAATACAGAAATTACAAAAAAACTGCAGTCATACATGGCACTATTGCGTCACCCAAGACCATAAAGATTCGGCAAACTCGTAAGTCGTTGATTTTACGTTCTACGAGCCGAATTTTCAGGGAAGATCCTTCCCCTTCCCTGTGTTCAGGGTCAGGCTGACAGCAGTGGAGAGACTTGCGAAATCTCAAACATTCCTTTTAACGAGCGAATGCCTCCCGCGCCGCCGCTATCGTCGCCCGGATTTCAGCCTCTCCGTGGGCCGCGCCCAGGAACATCGCCTCGAACTGCGACGGCGGCAGCCACACGCCCCGATCCAGCATGGCGCGGTGGAACTTGCCAAACGCCGCCGTATCGGACTTAGCCGCCTCGTCGTAGTTTCTCACCGGCCCCGGAGTAAAGAACCAGGTCCACATCGAGCCCACGCGGTTCAGCGTCATCGCCACGCCAGCCTTCTTCGCCTCAGCCAGCACGCCCTCGGCCACAGCCTTCGCCGCAGCTTCGAGCTTCGCGTAAACCTCCGCCCGGTGCTCCTGCAAGTAGCCGATCGTCGCGATCCCCGCCGCCATCGCCAGCGGATTTCCGCTCAGCGTTCCGGCCTGATACACCGGCCCCAGAGGTGCAAGTTGATCCATCAGTTCCCGGCGTCCTCCAAACACGCCCACCGGCAGCCCGCCGCCCACAATCTTGCCCAAGGTCACCAGGTCAGGATCAAGCCCATACAACTCCGTCGCTCCGCCCAGCGCCACGCGGAAGCCCGTCATGACTTCATCGATAATCAGCAGCGCGCCCTCGCGCCGTGTAATCTCGCGCAACCCGGCGTGGTAGCCCGCAACCGGCGCAATGCACCCGGCGTTGCCCACCACCGGCTCCAGAATCACCGCCGCAATCTCGCCCTTGTGCGCGGCAAACGCCGCCTCAATTACCGCCAGTTCGTTATACGGCAGCGCCAGCGTCAAACCGGCAATCTCCTCCGGCACCCCCGCCGACCCCGGTATCCCGAACGTAGCCACGCCCGAACCCGCCTTCACCAGCAATCCATCGGCGTGCCCGTGATAGCAGCCCTCGAACTTTACGATGATCTTGCGCCCCGTAGCCGCTCGCGCCAGCCGGATCGCCGACATCGTCGCCTCGGTCCCCGAGCTCACAAACCGCATCTTCTCCGCCGCCGGGTAGCAGGCCTGAATCTTCTCGGCCAAATCGGCTTCTGCCGCCGTCGAAGCCCCAAAGCTCGCCGACCCCCGTGCCGCCCGCTCGATCGCCTCCACCACCGGCCCAAACGCGTGGCCCAGGATCATCGGCCCCCACGAGCCCACGTAGTCGATGTAGCGGTTCCCGTCGGCGTCCCACAGGTACGCCCCTTCGGCCCGCGCCACAAAGGGCGGCGCGCCTCCCACCGAGCGAAACGCTCGCACCGGCGAGTTCACCCCACCCGGGAAAAAGCGCTCCGCGCGCTCCTGCAACGCCTTGGATCGGTTACGGTTGGCTGTCATTTTGGAACCCGCTGTCTGCTCGCTCATCGTGCCTCCAGTATAGAATCCGCAGCCGAAATTCACCCTCCCGCTGTGACCCACCACCGTGCCCCCCATCGAAAATCCTGTTAAAATCGACCTTTCGAGTGATCGTTACTCTTCTTCACTGCTCAAAAGAAAGCCCTGCCGTGCCTGAAAACATCAAGCCAAAATCCGTAACCTACGCCGACGCCGGAGTCGATATCTCCAGCGGCGACCGTGCCAAGGACAAGATCAAGTTCCTGGCCCAGAAGACCTTTAATCGCAATGTTTTAGGCGGAATCGGCGGCTTTGGCGCACTCTACCGCCTCGACCTACAGCGATGGAAGAACCCCATCCTGGTCAGCTCGGCGGACGGCGTCGGCACCAAGCTCAAGATCGCCTTCGCGCTCGGCCTGCACCACACCGTCGGCGCGGACCTCGTCAACCACTGCGTCAACGACATCGCGGTTCAGGGCGCTTCGCCCCTCTTCTTCCTCGATTACGTCGCCACCGGCAAGCTCGACAGCGGCGTCATTGAAGACGTGGTCACCGGTCTGGCCGACGCCTGCCGCGCCAACGGCTGCGTCCTCATCGGCGGCGAAACCGCACAGATGCCAGGCTTCTACGCCGATAACGAGTACGACCTTGCCGGCTTCATCGTCGGCGCAGTCGATCGCGACAAGATGGTCACCGGAGCCGACATCAAGCCCGGCGACGTCCTCATCGGGCTGCCCTCCACCGGCCTGCACACCAACGGCTACTCGCTCGCCCGCAAGCTGCTCTTTGAGACCGCAGGCTACAAGCCCCAGCAGTACGTCACCGCCATCAAGGAGAAAGCCGGCGCGGCGCTGCTCAAGGTCCACCGCAGCTATCTCAGTGTGATTCAGAAGCTGGTAAACGCCGGCCTCACCACTGGCATGGCCCACATCACCGGCGGCGGAATCACTGAGAACCTGCCCCGCATCCTGCCCAAGAACACTACCGCGCAAATCGAGATCGGCTCCTGGCCAGTGCTGCCCATCTTCGACCACCTCCGCGACCTCGGCAACGTCAGCCAGGACGAGATGATGCGCACCTTCAACATGGGCATCGGACTCATCGCGGCGATTCCGGCCGCCAAGTTTACCCGCGCAAAAAACCTCCTCGACCGCGCCGAAGAAAAGTTCTACGTCGTCGGCCGAGTAGTAAAAGGCGAGCGCCGCGTCCAGTACACGTAGCAACGGAGGGAGCAGGGGCCTTCAAGCCCCTGAAATCCTTGTAGTCCTGTCCACATAAATGCTGTCATCCTGAGCGGAGTTTGGCCGGTTTATCGGCCAAACGGAGTCGAAGGATCTGCGGTTGTTTTTCGGGGCTTTTTGCTTGTATCTTTGCTCCGCCGGATTGGGGGCGCATTGCAACAATCGCGAACAAACCGGCCACGTCTTTGTCACTTCTTACTGCTCGCTATTATCGCTGGTTCGCTGACAACCCACAGCTACGCCTCAGGCCCAGAGTATAAGCGCACCACAATTTGCGATATTCTGGCCCACAAAGCGTTAGGAAGTAGATATGTGAGGGTCCAGGCCGAGCTAGATAGTGCATGGCCGCATGGCATATACCTTGTAGATCGAAGTTGCCCAAGACAGGGCCTGCAACTCGACTACGAGACAGAAGGTGCCGATCAAAGCGTAATCGCTCTCGATACTCTGCTAAGAGGAAATTTCATTCATATGGGTCCAGTGGCTCGGGCCGAGTTTTGGGGAGTTCTTCGGCGCGATCCCGACACTAAGCGCAAACTTTTCCTAATCCGGCGGGTCTTCAATCTGCAGACTCTTCTTACGGAACCAACTGAGCCGAAGGAACCAACTGAGCCAAAGGATATCCAGATGAATGCGGATGATCTGAATGGATCTGAAGCACCAAATCAATAGTCAGAGGGATCGCTTGTCTACAGTGCACAATAGCCCGCGCCCTACCCGCCTCGGCATCCTACTCTCCGGTCGCGGCTCCAACTTCCTAGCCATCGACAAATCCATCCGCCAGGGCGCTCTCCCCGACGTAGAAATCGCCGTAGTCATTTCGAACGTAGCCGACGCCCCGGGCCTTGCCGCTGCAAGGGACCTCGGCCTCCCCACGGCACTCCACATCTCCAAAGGCCGCCCCCGCGCCGACCACGACGCCGACCTCATCGCCTCCCTCAACCAGCACAACGTCGATCTCGTCATCCTCGCCGGCTACATGCGCCTGCTCTCGCCCGCCTTCATCGCCGCCTTCCCCAACCGCATCCTCAACATCCACCCTTCGCTGCTGCCCGCCTTCCCCGGCCTCGACGCCCAAACCCAGGCCTTCGACTACGGCGTCAAGTTCGCCGGCTGCACCGTGCACTTCGTCGATAACGACCTCGACCACGGCGTCATCGTCCTCCAGCGCGCCATCCCCGTCCTCGCAACGGACGACGCCCACTCCCTCGCCGACCGCATCCTCGTCGAAGAGCACATCGCCTACACCGAAGGCATCCGCATGGTTGCCTCCGGCGAATACGAGATACGTGGCCGCCGCTACGTCCCCCGCGTCTCCTGACAGACCCCATCCCAGGTGAAAATGAAACATCGATTGGCCATCCACGCCCCTGCTTTTGTGGCCTTCAGCTTTATCGCCGGCAACATCGGCCTGCTGCTCCGCCACGGCATCCACCCCAACCTTGAAACCGCGGTGGGACTGCTCTGGATCGCCGGCAGCTACGCGCTTCACTTCAAGCACCGGCATCCGGTGCTGGCGCCGCGCCTCAATGCGGCGGGCATCGCCCTGGGCAGCCTGTGTCTGGCGCTCAGCGGCATCCACGCCAACTTCATCGACTGGCACCGCCTGCGCACCCCGCTCGGCTACATCCCCGCCGCCTCGGTTGTAGGCTTTCAACATGAGCTTCGGCTGCTGGGCCACAGGCTCGCCGCGTCGGAGTTCTTCCCGGCCAGATTCTGCGGCGCGATCCTCTCCCGGCCCTTCACGCTGGGCGCGGCCATCAACGCCTACGCCATCCTGGAACTCACCCTGAGCGCCGTCGCGCTGCGCGACCACGGCCTCATCGCCATCGACGCGGCCTACTTCATCGCCTGCTTCGCCATGCCGCTCCTCGACGTACCGCGCTTGAACCCGGACCTCTAGTACCCCACAAGGGATTCCATGCGCGTATCTGGGCATGACTTCACAGCTTGCTGAAAAAATCCCGATCGAAGCAGGTGTTGAAAGAGCAGGGATTTATCCGTGCCAATAAAGCCAATCTATTCATTAAGGCTCTAGCCCCTGAGGGGGCCTTGCCAAAAATCCAGCCTCCAAAGTTGACCTTTCGGGCAATCCGCGGATTTCCTGGGCAGCAAATCGAATTCTTGGCCAGGAAACTGAGATTGAACTTTTTCGCATAGCCTGCGATCCGCCCGCCGCCCAAACATAGCGCCTGTCATGTTGAGCGCAGCGAAGCGGAGTCGAAACATCTGCGGCTGCCTTTCCAAACTTCCACATTGCCGGTAATTCAGGCGCTTCCAAATACCGACGGTTCTAGCACGGGGAAGAGGTAGCGTTAGACGTCATCGTCTATCGCCAACATGTCCATAATTTGTTGGCCCAGCTTCCATGCTGTATCCCATGTGTCCACAGGGCTCTCAAAGATGAATAGGTAAAGAGTATTTGTTCTTGGATTTGCGACCGTGAGTGCATGCAATTGGACGGTGCCACTCGCGTCTGTATCCTTCAAATCGCAAGCGAACTCCTGGAACGGGCCGAAGGCTCTGCTCTGAGTCTTCACATGGTGCTGTGAAGCCATCTGATCGATCAGTGTCTTTCCGCGATCGACAGCGGAACCCTCCTTAAGGTGAAACACATTGATGGTGAGTCCAGTGGCAAACTCGCCATTCTTCGCAAGGTCTTCCTGCGTGATGAAGTAGGCGATAGTGCCCTTGCTACTCTCCTGCTTGAAGAACCAGCCGTTGGGCTTCAGGAACGCGGCCTTTAGCTCTGGCACTTCTTGCCATGTGAATCCGGATGGAGCCTTTGGTAAATCGATGGCGTGAAGAGTTCGAGTGAAAAGTGCGACGACGAAAGTGATCAGCAAGAACTTCTTCATTGTTTAACTCGTCCTTAGGTGGCATTAGAATTGCGATTTGCACCAGTCTATTACCTGTTCCGGCCGAATCGTCGCCAATTCAGAAATTTCGCCTCCATTGCAGCCCGCTTCAGAATCCAATCAGCTTCTCAGGCAACCCAAGGGTTTATTGGCAACGAATCGAGTCTAAGTGCAAAAAGGACTACTTACGCAAAGCCCCCTGATGCATCGATTTCCACTCAGGCTGAACCTCTCCGCAGGCCACAACTCCCCCTCAACGCCCCGGTTTCCTGCCACCACCACCCCCATGTCAAGCCCCTCCACTCAATCAAAACTCCCCAAATAGTTGATTTATATATACTTGCAACCAAAACCCCACCTTGCCGGTTATTTCCCCAAATCCTCTACCCTGAGAATTAGCCGTACCAGCAGACTCCATTGCGCTCGCTCTCATGTTGGCCATTGATGCCGAGCCGTTGTCGCAAGATCTCTGCTGGTCCGGCACCTTCACTCTCCACCGGACCGCCAGACCGCTTCCGCGGCAGCCTCCGGCCTTGAGAGCGCCGGTAAAAACAGACCGGCAACCCGCCACGCCCACAGTTTTCTGGGGTCTGGCGGGTTTTCAGTCCCGGGGCCGGCCCATCGCGGGCCGGCTCTCGGGCAGAGACCTTCGCACAACCAGGAACAAGGAGCCAATTGCTATGAATCCGATTTCGAACATCTGGCAGCACCCGCGCACCTCGGCGGCCGGAGTACTCATCTCCGTCGCCACCGTCGCCGGAGTACTTGCCCAACAAGGCGTCTCCCTCGGGCATGTCGGCAGCGGCACGGTCGTCTCGCTCGCCTGCGCGCTCGCAACCGCGCTTCTCGGCCTCCTGGCCCGCGATCCCGGCCAGACCGATTCGCAGCCGGCCTGCGCCGGCAACTGCTCGGCCGCTTCGTCGGCCACCGCCAAGCTCAGCGCTTGGCTGCTCATCGCTCTGCTCGTTCCGTTGCCCTGGCTTCAGGGCTGCACCGCCGCCAGCGTCGCGCAGAACATCGTCAACTGGACCCCGTCGCTTCAGAGCGCCGTCGCCACCGTTGACTCCACCGCGGCGCTGCTCGCGCCTGCCGATGCGCCGGTCTTTACCGCCGCCACCGTCGGCTTCGACGCCGCCTCCAACCTGCTCGTTGCCCAGGCAAAGACTTACCTGGCCAATCCCACGGCCTCCACTCTCAGCCAGTTGCAGGCCCAGGTTGTCACTCTTCAGCAGCAGGTCAACTCTTCCCTGCTTGCAGCCGCGCATATCACTGACTCGGCCAGCCAGCAGCACGCCATGGCTGCCATCCAGGCCGTCGCCACCATCGTCAACTCCATGCTTTCGCTCGTCGAGTCGATCTCGAGCAAGGCCGCTGTAGCCCAGATGGCCGCGGCCTCCACCGTCAAGCTGGCCGCGGTCGAGCCATACCTCGACAAGGAAAACTCAGCCCGCATCGTCGCCGATCACTACAGCGAACCACTCACCGTGGCCCGCCTTCAGGTCGATCAGGCCGAGGAAGCGGCCATCCAAGCCGGCTTCTAGGGTTCAAGCGGGATTAAGTTCTTTGTTTTCTTGATCGGATATCGCAAGTTCCTGAAAACAAAAGGACGGATCTCGATATCGACCACGTAAGTCATTGAAAAGATTCGATCAATGATTCACTTTTACCCCCGGGGGTTGAAAGCGCATGCGCGCACGGTCGATCAGGCCGAGGAAGCAGCCATCCACGCCGGCTTCTAGGGTTCAAGCGGGATTAAGTTCTTTGTTTTCTTGATCGGATATCGCAAGTTCTTGAAAACAAAAAGCCGGGTCTCGATATCGACCACGTAAGTCATTGAAAAGATTCGATCAATGATTCACTCTTACCCCCGGGGGTCGAAAGCGCATACGCGCAAGACAGCGTAAGGCCCCGGTCGCAATGCAGAACGAGGCAAGCCGCGCCTCGGCGCGGCTTGCTGAGTCAAAGGACATCCGAATCAACCTGAAGTGCTAGTTAGCCTCCCGCGCCTCGCCCAGCATCAGCTTGTAGGTTGCTTGACGCCTGCCGCGGAACACCGTCACCGCCACTGTATCTCCGGCCTGGTGCTTGTCCATGATCGCGCTGATGTCCTGCGGATCGGTCACTTCCTGGCCGTCGATGGCCACAATCAGATCGCCGCCCAGCATGATTGGCGTGTTGCCAACGTAGGCCTGCTGATCGCCGCCTTTCAGCCCGGCCCGCTCGGCCGCGCCGCCCGGAACCACCCGCTGAATCAGCACGCCCTGGTCGGCCGCCAATCCCATTTGCGATGCAAGGTCCGGCCCGATCGCATACGAAACGATCCCCAGCGACGGACGCTTCACCTTGCCGAACTTGATCAGGTCGGCCAGCACCGCCTTGGCCGTGTTGATCGGAATCGCAAAACCGATCCCCGAGCTCTGGTCGGCGCCGTTCGAGGCAATCATGGTGTTGATCCCGATCACCTCGCCGCTCGAGTTCAACAGCGGTCCTCCCGAGTTGCCCGGATTAATCGCCGCATCGGTCTGGATCGCGTCCTCAATCGGCGCGCCATCCCCGTTCCGAATCGACCGGATCGAACTGATAATTCCCCGCGTCATTGTCCCGCTCAGCCCAAACGGGTTGCCGATCGCATACACCTTCTGCCCCACGGAAAGCCCCGACGAATCGGCCAGCGTCACCGGCTGAAGATCGGGCGCGTCAATTTGCAGAAGCGCCAGGTCGTGAACCTTGTCCGTGCCCACAACCCTGGCCGCGTAGCGCCGCTTGTTCGAGAGCTGCACCTCGACGCCGCGGTTCGCGCCCTGAACCACGTGGTTGTTGGTCAAAATGTGTCCGGCCTTGTCGAGAACGAACCCCGATCCTTGACCCTGCTGCGGAACCGTGCCGTAGAAGAAGTCGAAGACCAGCGTCGTCGAGGTAATGTTCACCACCGACGGCAGAACTTTCTTGTAGACGGCAATGTTGTTCTGCTCCTCGGCGTCGTAAGCCGGAGCAGCGTGAGCCTCGGTCAGCTCGAGCGGCGAGCCCGAACCGCTCGAGATGCGGTCCAGCCACGGGAACGACCCGCGCTGCAGGTGCGTGGTAACAAACCAGAATCCGCCGACAAGCAATGCAACGATGACAATCTGACGCAGTTTCATTTTTATCCTGATCCCGAAGTTCCTTCCTGTTCGAGATACGTGCGCAGCCGCGAAAAGGTTCGCGTGGAACCCTCGCCAACCGCCTGCTTCTATTGTAAAGACGCGACCTTAGCCGATTTGTTGCTGTCCGCCCGCAAGCTCTCCCAGACGGTCTCGACTCGCAGACGCAGCTCCTCGCGGCTCCCGGCGTTCTCAATCGTAAAGTCCGCCTGCCGAGCCTTCTCGGCATCTGGAATCTGGTAGCTCAGCCGCTTGCGCCCATCGGCCTCGGCCGCTTCCCTGCCCTTTCCATCCGGGCAAACCCGCGCCACAAACCGCGCGATCTTCACCTCGTCCGGAGCGGTCACCACGATCAGCCGATCCATCTGCTTGCGCCAGTCGGCCAGCAAACCATCGGCTTCACCCCGCCGCCGCGCATCGCGCTCCACCTCGAAGATCAGCGCCGACTCCACAACCGCGACAGCTCCTGGATCGCGCGCAAAGACCTCCTCCATCCAGCGCTGCTCTGCCTCGATCACCGCCGGATGCACGATCCCGTTCAATTCCCCAAGCCTTCCGCCTGCGAATACCAGTTCCGCAAGCTTCCCGCGGTCCAGCCTTCCATCGAAGTTCACAACCGCGGGCCCGAAGCTCCGCACAATCCGCTCGTAGACTTGCTCGCCCGGCTCCATCATCGCGCGGCCCAGTTCGTCGGCCTCGATCACATGCGCGCCGAGTTCGCGCAGCATCGCCGCAACCGTGCTCTTGCCGCTGCCCAGCCCGCCGGTAAGCCCAACCCTCAGCATGATCGAACCCCAAACCTCATGCGCTCATTCTATTGCCCATGGCCAAAGAAAAGGGCCGCTCGATCGAGCGGCCCTTTTCCGGTCCCTTGTTCCCTCGGTCCCTTGGTCCCTGTCTTCTTACGCCGGCGAAGGCGACCCTTCCGGGAATCCGGGTCCGCCGAGACCTTCCGGCTTCTGCGCTTGCTGTGGTGTTCCGCCGCCGCCGGTATCGGATGGCGAGGCCAGCGAGGAGCGCAGCGGAGGCAGTTCCCTGCCCTCGTAGAGCGCCTTCACCTCATCGGCATCGATCGTCTCCCGCTCCAGCAGCGCCGCCGCGATCCGGTGCATCGCATCCTGGTTCGCTTCCAGGATGCTCCGCGCCGACTGGTAGGCCTCGTCGATCAGCCGCCGAACCTCCTGGTCGATCTGCCGCGCCGTCTCCTCGCTGAAGTCCCGGTGCTGCGCGATCTCGCGGCCCAGGAATATCTGCTCTTCCTTTTTGCCGAAGGTCAGCGGTCCAAGGCGGCTCATGCCGTACTCGCAAACCATGGAGCGAGCCATCTCGGTTGCGCGCTCGATATCGTTCCCGGCTCCGGTAGTCATCTCGCTGAGGAAAAGCTCCTCGGCCACGCGTCCCCCATAAAGAGTGGCAAGCCGCGTTTCAAGGTAGGAGCGCGAATAACTGTGCCGGTCGTCGGGCAGATAAACGGTTACGCCCAGCGACATGCCGCGCGGAATGATGGTGACCTTGTGGATGGGGTCGGAGTGGTCGCGCAGGAACGACACGAGTGCATGACCGGCCTCGTGATAGGCGGTGTTGCGCTTCTCCTCGTCGGTCAGCAGCATCGACTTGCGCTCGGCGCCCATCAGAACCTTGTCCTTGGCCAGCTCGAAGTCGTACATCGTGACCTGCTTGCGGTTCATGCGCGCAGCGCTCAGCGCGGCCTCATTGACCATGTTGGCCAGGTCAGCGCCGCTGAAGCCCGGCGTTCCGCGGGCAAGCACGTTGAGGTTGGTGTCGTCGGAGACAGGAACCTTCTTGACGTGGACGCGGAGAATCTCCTCGCGGCCGCGTATATCGGGCAGGCCCACCACCACGCGACGGTCGAAGCGCCCGGGCCTGAGCAGCGCCGGATCGAGCACATCGGGCCGGTTCGTCGCCGCCACCAGGATCACGCCGTCGTTCGACTCGAAGCCGTCCATCTCCACAAGCAGTTGATTGAGCGTCTGCTCGCGTTCGTCGTGTCCGCCGCCCAGTCCTGCTCCGCGATGACGGCCTACAGCGTCGATTTCGTCGATGAAGATGATGCACGGCGCATTCTTCTTGCCCTGCTCAAACAGGTCGCGCACGCGGCTTGCGCCCACGCCCACGAACATCTCCACAAAGTCAGAGCCGGAGATCGAGAAGAAGGGCACATTGGCCTCGCCGGCCACGGCCCGCGCCAGCAGCGTCTTGCCGGTTCCCGGAGGCCCCACCAGCAGTACGCCCTTGGGAATCCGTCCGCCCAGCTTCTGGAACTTCTGCGGTTCGCGCAGGTATTCGATGATCTCCTTGAGCTCTTCCTTGGCCTCGTCCACGCCGGCCACGTCCTTGAACGTGACCTTCTTCTGCTGCATCGAGAGCAAACGCGCGCGGCTCTTGCCGAAGCTCAGCGCCTTGTTGCCGCCAGACTGCATCTGCCGCAGCATGAAGAACCAGATTGCGCCCAGCAGCACGAACGGCCCGATATTCATCAGGATCATCGGCCAGATGTTGTTCTGCGGCTCCTTGATGGAGAAGTTCACCTTGGCGGCCAGCAGAGCCTTCTCAAGGTCCTCGTAGTTGTTGGGAATGGTGGTGTGGAACTCTTCCTTGGGAGATGCCTTGAGGTGGCCCTTCAGCTCGGTACCCTGAATCACCGCATCCTGCACCAGCCCGTTCTGCGCCTTGTCAAAGAAGTCCGAGTAGGTATACTCCGTCTCTTTACCCATACTGGCGCCCTTTGACACAACGCCCCAAAGGAGCATCAGGCACACCAGGATAAAGACCCAGAACATGATCGTTTTAACGCTTGAGTTCACCAGGACTCCTCTCTCCCGGCGAGGGGGAAACTCATTGCCTCCGCCATCGCACGCATCACCTTTTAGACGCCCCGGCGTTCCCTTCCGTTACAGAAACGCATGATCGGCCCAGAGGCGACACACTCCCACCTCCCCGCTCGGGGAAGCAGTAGACCATATTCTACTCCCAATGCTTCCGGAACCACGGGAATCGCGAACAGGAACCTGATCCATCATCCCCCTTTTGAACCACTTAAGTGGGTCAGTCAGGCGCCGGCACTGGCGGTCTCGACCCGGATCTCGATCCCAGGTTCTGGTTCCACGTCGGCCCCCTTCATCCAGGCGATCCGGCCCCCAATCTCCACAACAGGCCAGACCGACCGCTCGGAACCGGAAACCCGCAGCCGTTCCAGAACCTCTTTGACCTTTCTGGGGCCGCTCGAGTGCCGCAGCCTCACCCGGTCGCCGGGTCTCCAGTTGCGAAGCGTGGCGCCGGAGGCTGGCGGCTGTGCCCCGGGTTCAACCTGGACCGAAACCAGCAACCCGAAGCCAGACGCCAGAACCTCTCCGGGAATGGGGATCGTGTACTCCGCGGGATCAGCGCCCGGAGGAGCTGGCCCGGCATCCAGCCGCATCTCTCTCGCCGTCCGTTCGGCTCGCAGGCCCTCAACCTCACATCGCTGCCCGGATCGTCCGATCAAAGCCAGATCCCGCAAGGCCTCGGTTGAGTCGAAGTCCAGCGCTGCTCCCAACTGATCAGCCGCATGGCGCAGCAAGCGCCGCTGTGCAGCTCGCGCCAAACCGGCAAAGCGCGAAAGGTCGATCGCCAACCCTCCGGCAGCGGCTCGCCCTCCACCTCGGACCGGCCTTCCGGTCAGAATCACCTGCGGCGCCAGACGGGCAACTTCCGTCTCCCACCAGGCCTCCTCATCGCGAGCCAGCTCGGCCATCTGCGCCAGGTGCTTCCGCAGTCTGGGATTCCAGCCTTCGAGCAGCGGCAGCAACTCATGGCGGATACGGTTGCGCGTGAAAGTCAGCTCGCGGTTCGTTGAGTCCTCGCGCCAGCTCTGCCCGATTCCCTTGAGATAGCTCTCGATCTCCGCGCGAGAAGTTCCGAGAAGCGGGCGAAGGATTCTGCCCTCGGGGAACTCGACCGCGGGCGAAATCCCCCCAAGTCCCTCGGTCCATGCCCCGCGCAGCAGCTTGGCCAGCACGGTCTCCGCCTGGTCGTCGAGCGTATGCGCCGTCGCCATTGCATGGAGCGGCGTTTTGGACAAGAGTGTGCGAAACCACGAATAACGAACCCGCCGCGCGGCCTCTTCGATCGTCTCCCCGGTCTTTCCGGATTCCGGGTTGGCCCGCGTCTCGGCGGCAACATCGGCCCGCGCCTCATGAAACTCGATTCCCAACCGGGCCGCCAGCTCCCGGCAGAAGGCGAGATCCCCGTCTGCCTCCTCGCCCCGCAGTCCATGATGCAGGTGCGCCGCGTGGAGCACCAGGCCCAGTTCCTTGCCGCGCCGTGCGAGCTCGCAAAGCAGGGCCACGGAATCGGCTCCGCCAGACACTCCCACCGCAAGGCGCATCCCCGGGCGCAGGTGAGTCGTATCGATTGCAAGTTCTGTACGCACGAATGGATGATACCGTGACCCGCCGCGGATCACACCCGAAGCCCGCCGCACCTGTAGACTGAATCCACGGACAGAGTGGTCGGACTCCAGCTCCGAATTCGACTTGAGACCTGTTGCTCGTCTCGAACCATAACGCAGCGGTCGAACCAGGACCTACTGCTTTCGGGCAACTCGATCCGGAGAAGATCATGAATTTCAAATTCCTTCCGACCTTGCGCGCCGTCCAAATCGCCGCTGTGGCAGCCCTCGCGTTACTCGCCTCCATCACCACATACGGTCAAACAGCTTCCCCTGCCGCCGCACCCGACGGCACAAAGGCGCGCGCTGTCCTCGGCCTGGCAATGGACCACGCCAGCATCTCGGTTGCCGACATTCAGAAGGAGGCAGCCTGGTACATCAACACGCTCGGCTACAGCTTTACGCCCGGCCAGGGGATCCAGAAGATCGGCGGCAAGATGCAGGGCACCCGGCTGGTGATTCCCGGCTTCCAGCTCGACTTGATTCAGTACGAGGGCTCCAAGCGGCCGGAGACTCCGAACCCGATCTTCATGCAGCAGGGATACTTTCACCTGGCCATGACCGTGTCAGACCCCGAAGCCGCGTTCAACTTTCTTCAGGCGGCTGGAGTCGAGATGGAGCCCAGCCGCAATCGACAGACCAACAAGGTGACGAAGATTGTCCTGCACGATCCGGAAGGCAATGAGATCGAGCTGAACGGCCGCTGACAAGCCCCCGCGCCGCGCCGATCCGATTGGAGCGCCGCATAGCAATCGCGGAACCTGGCGATTGCAAGGCGGCGTTCCTGCTGTCTTTTGAAGCATTTGCGGTGCTATACTCGCCACGTTATGCAAGTATTTGTAATCCTGCCCGCCGCCGGGCTTGGCACCCGGATGGCCGGCCCACAGCCAAAGCAATTTCTCGCCCTCGATGGAGTTCCCATCCTCGTCCACTCGCTGCGCGCCTTTGCCGCGGTGGAGCGGGTTACCGCGATCTATGTTGCCGTGCGCAAAAACGAGATGGAGCGCGTGGAAGCCCAGGTAGCCGAATACGGCTTCACCGGGCGGGTTCATGTGGTCGAAGGCGGAGAAAAGCGCCAGGAGTCGGTCGAGCACGCCCTCGCCGCTCTGCCCGCCCAGGCTGACGATATCGTGCTGGTCCACGATGCCGTGCGACCCCTGATCGACGCCGCCACCATCGCGCGCACCATCGACGCGGTCGCCGAGCACGGAGCCGCAATCGTCGGCATGCCGGCCATCGACACCATCAAGCAGGTGGAGCGAACAGCCCATGGCGCCATCATCACGGCGACGATTCCGCGCGAGTTCATCGTGCTGGCGCAGACGCCGCAGGGCTTTCGCTACCAGCTGATCAAAAGCGCCTTCGCCGAGGCCGCGGCCGACGGCTTCATCGGCACCGACGAGGCCTCGCTGGTCGAGCGGGCCGGACAGCCAGTGCATGTGGTTCCGGGCTCCGCCGTGAACCTGAAGATCACCCAGCCGGGCGACCTGGAACTGGCGGAGTTTTATCTGCGGCAGCGGGCGCGCTGAATCGGCGGTTGGCTTTCCGCAGTTCCGATTTTGATTGGTTATGATTCCGCTTGAGCAGGGCATTTCGCGCGCTTCGCTTGAGCAGGCTCGAAGGTTGGGTTACAGAAGAAGCATGGACACACGCATCGGATTCGGTTACGACTCACACGCGTTCAAGCCCGGCGTGCCGCTGCGCATCGGCGGCCTCTCGCTGGACCACCCCGAGGGCCTGGCTGGCCACTCCGACGGCGACGTGCTGCTCCACGCCGTCACCGACGCCCTGCTTGGAGCAGTGGCGGCCGGAGACATCGGCACCTTCTTTCCTCCCGGCGACGCACGCTGGAAGAACGCCGACTCCGCCGTCTTTCTCGACACCGCGCTCGAGGAGATTCGCAATGCCGGCTACCGCATCGCAAACATCGACGTGACCCTGATCCTGGACAGGCCCAAAATCTCGCCCATCGCCGGCGAGATGCGCGCCCGCGTCGCCGATCTGCTCAAGGTCGGCATCGACCAGGTCAGCATCAAGGCCAAGACCCCCGAAGGCCTCAACCTGGACCACGTGGCCCAGTGCCACGCCGTAGCCCTGGTTACGCGCATCCGCGAAGAAGACGGCCTGAAGAGCATGGAAGCTGTGATTGCGAACCAGCGCCAGCTCGAAGACGTGGTAGACGACCTGCTGGCCAGCGTCCACGGCGTACCCAAGCGGCGAATCAATCCGGTCTACGACACCGAGGACATCACCTAGGCGAAGGCAAAAGGCACCTGCAACGAGAAAGGATCGTGCTTCTACGCTACAGGTGCGGAACCTGATAGCGCAGAATTTGCTCGTCGACTGACACAAGGACCATTCCCTCCAGTTGCGCCTGCGCCACCAGCAGGCGGTCGAAGGGATCGCGATGCAACTCAGGAAGTGCTCCCGCCCACTCAGCGTGTTCTGGCGAAATAGGCAGCGGCGAATACCGGGGATGCTCACGAATCGCCTTTGCCACCGAATCGTGAAAGGAAAGTTTTCCAGAAGCTCGCTTGATCGCAATCTCCCAGACAGTTACCGCACTGACGAATACCTGATTCTCCAGCGATGCAATTGCCTGTCGAAAGGCAGGGGCAAGAAGGGCGTCGTCGGTCTCGCACCAAAGAAAGATATGCGTATCGAGCAGCAGTCGCATCGTTAAAAGCCAAAATCTTTCAAGACATCTTCAGGTAGCGGAGCGTCGAAATCGTCGGCGATATAGGTGATTCCCATTGCGTTGCGGCCAAATATGCGTTCCTTCGACTCGCCTTTACCCGACTTTTGCACTACCGGTGTCAGTCTCGCCATCGGCTTGCCGGCCTTGGCGATTATTATCTCCTCGCCATTGGCGGCACGCTCCACCAGGCTGGAGAGCTGCGTTTTGGCTTCGTATAGATTGAACTGCGTGGCCATTGGAAGGACCTCTCGTGCATTCATTGTGCGCCAACCATCCATGTTGGTCAAGTTGGTCAAGCGCTATTCGGCGGTAGGACTTATTCGCCTGACATTCGCCGCCCTCTCGCGCTAATCTTCCTAAAGCATGACCGCGCCTCCGCCCCAGACCGATTCCGTGGCAAACCCCTTCGCTGGCTTCCACCCGGTCACCGAGGCGTGGTTCCGCGCCGTCTTCGATGAGCCAACCCCGCCGCAGCGCTTCGGCTGGCCGGCCATCGCCCGCGGCGAGAGTACGCTGATCCTCGCGCCAACCGGTACCGGCAAGACACTGTCGGCGTTCCTCTGGTGCCTGGACCGGCTGATGCTTGGTGACAGGGACCAAGGGACCAAGGGACCGAGGGACCAACGCGGCTGCCGGATCGTTTACGTGTCGCCACTCAAGGCTCTGGCGGTCGATGTGGAGCGCAACCTGCGCTCGCCGCTCACCGGCATCGCCAACATGGCCAAGCGCATGGGCGTCGCCTTTCACGAGCCGGCCATCAGCGTCCGCACCGGAGATACACCCCAGCGCGAACGCGCGCGCTTCGCCCGCCAGCCGGCCGAGATTCTAATCACCACACCCGAGTCGCTCTACCTGATCCTGACCTCGCAGGCCGCCGAGGCCTTACGCACCGTCGACACCGTCATCGTCGACGAGATTCACGCGTTGGTTCCCACCAAGCGCGGCGCGCATCTGGCGCTTTCGCTCGAACGCTTGCAGGCGCTCACCGCCAAACCACTTCAACGCATCGGCCTCAGCGCAACTCAACGCCCGCTCGAAGAAGTGGCGAGGTTTCTGGGGGGAGTGGAGATACAGGGACTAGGGACTAGGGATGAGGGACTAGAAACCCTTTTGGATGCAGATGCCGTTGAAGAAAGAAACAATGCGCAAAAACTTGAAAGCGGATATGCCCCAGCAGCGGACGAGTCCCTAGTCCCTAGTCCCTATGTCCCTGGTCTTTCCGTCCCTGAAACGGCGGAGCCGCTCCGCTACCGCCCCGTCACCATTGTCAACGCGTCGGCTCCCAAAAAGCTCAAGCTGCGCATCGAGGTACCGGTCGAAGACATGGCGCACCTCACCGCGTTGGAGGAGATTCCCTCCGGGCCTGCGTCGCAGACACCGCGCCGCGTCTCCATTTGGAACGCGATTCATCCGCGGTTGCTTGAGATCGTGCGCGAACGCAACTCGACAATTCTGTTCGTGAACTCGCGCCAGGTGGCCGAGCGGCTGGCCGGCGCGTTGAACGAACTGGCCGGGGAAGCCATCGCCCGCGCCCACCACGGTTCGCTTGCAGCGGCGCAGCGCTCGGTGATCGAAGAGCAGCTCAAGGCCGGCCAGATCAAGGCCCTCTGCGCCACCTCCACGCTTGAGCTGGGCATCGACATGGGCGCCGTCGATCTAGTCATTCAGATTGAAGCGCCACCCTCGGTAGCCAGCGGTATGCAGCGCATCGGCCGCGCCGGCCATCACGTCGACGCTGTAAGCGAAGGCATACTCTTCCCCAAGTACCGCGCGGACCTCGTCGCCTGCGCCGCCGTCACCCGCGCCATGCACGAGGGCCATATCGAGTCCACCCGCTACCCGCGCAACCCGCTCGACGTGCTGGCCCAGCAACTGGTAGCGATTGTGGCCCACCCGCCGGGAAAGGCCGGGACCAAGGGGCCGAGGGACCGAGGGACCAGGCAGGCCAACTCCGCTAACTCTGCTGACTCCGCCAGCACCGCTTCTCCCGAGGTCTCCGTTGATTTCCTCTACGACCTTGTGCGACGCGCCGCGCCATTCGGTGCGCTGACGCGTCCTGCATTCGAGGGTGTTCTCGATCTGCTCAGCGGACGCTACCCATCGGACGAGTTCGCCGAGTTGCGGCCACGCCTCACCTGGGACCGCATTCGCAACGTCGTCACCGCACGCGATGGAGCGGCGCGGCTCGCGATCCTCAACGCCGGCACGATTCCCGACCGCGGCCTCTACGGGGTTTTTCTCGCCTTCACCGAAGGCAAGGCGGTGCGCGTAGGCGAGCTCGACGAAGAGATGGTCTTCGAGTCCCACCCCGGCGAAACCTTCATCCTGGGCGCATCCACGTGGCGCATCGTCGATATCACCCACGACCGCGTGACCGTGACGCCTGCACCGGGCGAGCCGGGAAAGATGCCCTTCTGGAAGGGCGATGGACCGGGACGTCCGCTTGAATTCGGCCGCCGCATCGGCGCACTGGTGCGCGAACTGCGCGCGTTGCCAACTCCGGCGGCGCTCACGCGGCTTATCGCGGAGCACGACCTCGATCCCGGCGCGGCAGAGAATCTACTGCAATTCCTCACCGATCAGGCCGAGGCCACCGTGCAGGTCCCCGACGACCGGACGATTGTGATTGAAAGAACCCGCGACGAACTTGGCGATTGGAGGGTCTGCGTGCTGACTCCCTTCGGCAGCCGGATTCATATTCCCTGGGCGATGGCGGTGAGCGCGCGCATTCGCGCCGCCGGCAGGCCTGAGGTAGAAACCCTCTGGGGCGACGACGGATTCGTACTGCGATTCCCAGACACCGACGAGCCGCCCGACTCGGACTGGTTTCTCGTCGAGTCGGCCGAGGCCATGCAACTAGTGCTGCGTCAGCTCGGGACCACGGCGTTGTTCGCGGGCCGCTTTCGCGAGGCCGCCGGGCGCGCGCTGCTGCTGCCCCGCCGCCGCGCCGATCAGCGCTCGCCACTGTGGCAGTTGCGCAAACGGTCCTACGATCTGCTCAGCGTCGCATCTCGCTATCCGTCGTTCCCACTGTTATTGGAGGCCTATCGCGAATGCCTGCGCGATGTCTTCGACATGCCTGCGCTGATTGAGATACTCGGCGAGATCGAACAACGCAAGCTGCGCGTACACGTTGTCGATACGCGCAAGCCCTCGCCCTTTGCCTCGTCGCTGCTTTTCAGCTACGTGGCCAACTTTCTCTACGACGGCGACGCGCCGCTGGCCGAGCGGCGTGCGCAGGCGCTCACCATCGACCAGGACCAGTTGCGCGAACTGCTGGGCGAGGCCGACCTGCGCGAGCTGCTTGACCCCATTGCCATCGCCGAGGTTGAAGAGACAGCACAGTGCCTGAGCGAAAACATGCGCGTCCGCTCGGCAGACGGCATCCACGATCTCTGCCTGCGGCTGGGCGATCTTTCGCGCGAGGAGATCGGCCGCCGCGTCACCGATCCTGAATTTCTTGCGCAGATCGATCGGCTGATCCGCTCGCGCCGTCTGGTTGAGCTGCGCATCGGTGGCGAGAAACGGCTGATAGCGGCCGAAGATGCCGCGCGCTACCGCGACGGACTTGGTGTTCCCCTGCCTCCGGGACTTGCAACCGCGCTGCTTGAGCCGGTTGCTCATCCGGTGCTGGAACTCGTACGCCGCTACGCGCGCACGCACGGACCCTTCACCACGCGGGAGGCGGCCGAGCGATTCGCGCTGGACGGCGAGGCTGTTGAAGCCGCGCTCCGTCAGTTGGCGCACGAAGGGCGCGTGCTTGAGGGCGGATTCCGGCCCGGCGGCCTGCACCGCGAGTGGTGCGACGCCGAGATCCTGCGCCAGATCCGGCGCAAGTCCCTCGCCCGGCTGCGGCGCGAGGTTGAGCCCGTCGAACAGCACACGCTGGCACGCTTTCTGACGCACTGGCAGGGCTTGGTTGCGCCACGGCGCGCGGGCCCCCGGCATCTCGACGCGCTGCTCGACACGATTGAAAACCTGCAAGGCGCGCCGCTCACGGCCTCGCTGCTCGAATCTGCGATTCTGCCTGCGCGGCTTCACGAGTATTCCTCTGCAGGCCTCGACACGCTTATCGCGGCGGGAGAGGTGGCGTGGGCGGGCGTTGAGCCCATCGGCGAGCGGGACGGACGGATCGCGCTCTTCCTGGCCGACAAGCTGCCGCTGCTCGCGCAGGCGCGCGCGCTTACAGAGCCGCTGACGGAGCGCGAACAGAAACTACTCGATGTGCTTGCAGCTACCGGGGCAAGTTTCTTCGATTCGCTGCACCAGGCCGTGGGCGGCGGCTATCCGGGCGAGACCATCGACGCGCTGTGGAGCCTGGTCTGGCGCGGGCTAATCACGAACGACTCCTTGCATGCACTTCGCACCTACACGGCGCGGCCTGAGACTTCGCGCACGCCGCGGCGGATGCAGACGGGCGTCTCGTTCCGATCGCGGCGAACGACTCCGCCGACGGCGCAAGGAAGATGGGCGGCGCTACAAGCAGCACTACCTTCGGGCGAAAGTGGCAGGCTGACAACCACTGAACGCAGCCACGCCCTCGCGCTGCAACTGCTCAACCGGTACGGAGTGCTGCTGCGCGAGTCGGTTGCTGCTGAGAACATTCCCGGCGGATTCAGCGCCGTTTACCCTGTGCTCAAGGCTCTGGAAGAGAGTGGGCGCATCCGCCGCGGATACTTTGTCGCCGGCCTGGGCGCAACCCAGTTCGCGCTGCCTGCGGCAGTCGATCTTTTGCGCCAACTACGCACCGCGCCGCCTGCGGAGAAGCCCGAGTTCGTGCAACTGGCCGCGACCGACCCGGCCAACCCCTACGGATCCGTGCTGCGCTGGCCCGATCTGCCGGTGATGGATGAGGACTCGGAATCTGCGCCGCGCATTCTTACGCGCGCCACGTATGCAGAAGTGATTCTGCGCAGCGGACAACTGGTTGCATGGCTGCGCCGCGCCAATCCCAACCTGCTGGCTTTTCTGCCCACCGAGGAGCCGGAGCGCTCGCAGGTTGCCTCCGGGCTAGCGCACTTCCTTTGTGCACGCGGACAAGAGCGAATGCACGCCCACCATCATGAGGGCGCTCTCATCACCACCATCAACGGCCAGCCGGTGGCCGCGCACTTCATGGCGCGATTCCTTATGGATTCGGGGTTCCATCCGGGGCCACTTGGAATGCACCTGAGACGGATTCCGGCTTCCGTCGCTCGCGTACAAACCCCAGAGGTCCAATAAGAAATGCCCGAAGGCGATACCATCTTTCGCACCGCCCGCTCGCTGGGACGCGCCCTCGGCGGACAGATTGTCACAGTCTTCCGATCCACGTATCCGCTTCTCACTCGCTTCCACGACGATGCTCCCATCACCGGCCGCACCGTGGAGCGCGTCGAGTCGAGGGGCAAGTGGCTGCTGATTCACTTCTCAGGCGGCGCAACTCTCGTCACTCACTTGCTGATGAATGGAAGCTGGCACATCTACCGCCACGGCGAGCGCTGGCAGCAGCCACGTACGAACATGCGCGTCGTGATCGAGAACGAGAAGTACGTTGCTGTAGGATTTCGTGTTCCCGTCGCGGAGATGCACACTGCTGCATCGCTCAAGCGCCATCCACGCATTCCCGCCGCGGAGACCGACGTGCTCAGTGCAGCCTTCGACAGCGCCGAGGTCACGCGGCGGCTGCTGGCGCGCGGTGGAGAAACCATCGCCGACGCGTTGCTCGATCAGCAAGTGCTGGCAGGCGTGGGCAATGTCTTCAAGTCGGAAGTTTGCTTCGTCACCGGCATCCACCCCTACTGCCCGGTCTCGGCTCTGAGCGCCGAACAGGTCGAAGCGATCATTGCCGCCTCGCGCAAGCTCGTTCGCGCCAACGTGCTTGAAGACTCGCCCGATACTATCGTTACCTACAAAGGTCTCGGCCGCCGCACCACGCACAACTCCGATCCAACGGCGAGCCTTTGGGTCTACGGGCGCGCGGGCGAACCATGCCGCCGCTGCGGGGAGCAGATCCGCCGCCGCATCCAGGGCGACGACGCGCGGGTCACCTTCTGGTGCCCGCGCTGTCAGCCGATGCCGGATGGCTCCGATGTCGATGGTTAATTGAGTCGAGGCTTAGTGCGCCGGTACGCTGGCGCGGCCGCAGTACTCGGTGGGAGCGGTACCAGCAAGGAAAGCCGCCTCGAAGCTATCGGGGCAACTGGCGTTGCTGAGCTGGTTGCTTGCCTTGTCGATGCTCTGGATCTCGACGCCTTCAGGGGCCTCGAACTCCCTGGTATCTGAGTACTGCGGCAAAGCCGTGGCGGCCTTCATGAACGCGGCCCAGATGGGAGCGGCGGCGTGTGCGCCTTCGATCTTGACGTCGGTGTAGTCGTCGTTGCCTACCCACACAACACAAATCAGGTTGCTGGTAAAACCGGCAAACCACGCGTCGTGATCGGTTCCGGTCTTGCCCGCCGCTGGCGCGGTGAATCCCATGTTGCGCACGCCTGCGCCCGTGCCGCAGTAATCCAGCCCGCGAATCTCGCAGCCATCTTTTCCGTTTCCCTGCAGAACGGCCTCCATCAGGCTCGTGGTCAGGAAGGCTGCGCGCGGATCGAGCACGTTTTTGGACTTGGGCGAGTAATCCGTAACGATGTCGCCGGTCGATGTTCGCACGCTGGCCAGCATCCAAGGATCAAGATGGACGCCGCCGTTGGAGAAGATTGTGTAAGCGCCGGCCACTTGCAGCGGCGTAGCGTCGTAAGAGCCGATGGCAACCGACGGTGTGCCGCGCGCATTGACGATGCCCGCATCTCGGCCGAGTGCGGCGACGCGCTCGAAACCTACCATGCTGGCCAGGCTGATGGTCGCGTTGTTGTCGGAGCGCATGAGTGCCAACCGCGCGGTCATCTCGCCATAAAACTCGTTCTTATAGTTGTGCGGCGTGTACTCGTACTCCGTGCCTTCCCCGTAGGTCTGCTGCTCGTCTTTTAGCATCGTGACCGGCGAGAAGAGCTTAGTCTGACCGGGCAGCATGGTGCCTTCCACGGCGGTCTGGAATGCCGAAGCGTAAACGAAAGGCTTGAAGGTAGAGCCTGAGGGCCGCTGGGCAACGGCGTGGTTCAACTGCGAGGTTCCGTAGCTGCGGCCGCCGACCAATGCCAGCACCTGGCCGGTGTGGGGATCGAGCGCCACCAACGCAACCTGCGGATAGATATACGGCTGGCCGGCCTTCTTCTCCTTGGCGTGCAGCTTGTCCACCTGCTCGTCGATCGCGTGCATGCTGGCGTCGATGGCGTCGGTGGCCGCCTTCTGGAGATCGGGATCGAGCGAGGTGTAGATGCGCAGCCCCTCGCGGTTGAAGTCGCGGTCACCCAGCTTCTGCGTCAACTGCTCGTGGACCAGGTCTACAAAGTACGGCGCTTCGCTTGCGTCCACGCTGCCCGGAACCAGGTGCAATTGCTCCAGCTTGGCGGCTTCGGCCTTTTCCTTGGTGATAGCGCCGGTTTCAACCATCGAGTCGAGAACAAGATTGCGCCGCTCGATGGCGCGGTCGGGATGCCGGAAGGGGTTGAGCCGGTTGGGGCTCTGGATGATGCCGGCCAGAAGCGCGCACTCGGCCAGATCGAGCTGGCGCACGTCCTTTCCGAAGAAGGCCTGCGATGCTTCACCAAATCCGTCGATCGAAAAGCTTCCCCGCTGCCCGAGGTTGATCTCGTTGGCGTACATCTGAAAGATTTGCTGCTTGGAGAAGCGGTGCTCGAGCTGGAAGGTGATCGTGATCTCGATGATCTTGCGCTTGAGCCGCCGTTCGGGCGTGAGGAAGAAGCCGCGCGCAAGCTGCATGGTGAGCGTTGAGCCGCCTTCGGTCAGACGGTGGCCCGGTTTGAGGTCGTTTACGATGGCGCCAAGAATTCTGTAGTAGTCGACGCCGTTGTGCTCGAAGAACCTTCGGTCCTCGATGGCGACAACTGCGTTGACCAGGTTCGGGGGAATCTCGTCGTAGGTAAGCAGGCGGCGCTTAATGCGGTCGGAGCCGGCGCTCAGGCCGGTGATGAGCAGAGGCTCAAGTTCGTAACTCTCAAGCTGCTGGCCTTTGGCATCGACGATCGAGTCCACGACGCCTCCGCTTACATGGATGACGGCCGAATCAGGCGCATGGTAGGACTGCGGCCCGGGACGAACCATGATCTGCTGCACGCCCTCGTTGTAGGTGCCGAGCGGCGAGGTCAGCGCGGCGCCGTCGGCCGTGTAGCCGGCCTTGCGCAGCTCGGCGGCAAGCAATTTGACGGAGAGCTTTTGCCCCGGTCGCACCTCGCGCGGAGCGGCGTAGATCTGGGCGGTATCGGCAAATATGGGTTGACCGAGCCGCTGATCGACGATGCTCTTGTAAGCAAAGTAATAGTAGGTAAAGACAGAGACGGCCGCAAGGACGCACAGTGCCACCACGGCGCCCACAGTAAGCAGCACCAGCTTGCGTATGCCCGTTGGCCGCGCGAATCGGATCCTCACTACCATCAGCAGCTCGCCTCCAGCAGCTTCTCCTCTTCCACCTTTGCCTTGACCGCCGTCACCACATCGGCCAGCGCCACATCGACGCTCGACGAAGTGGCGCGGGTAACCAGTTCGACCTGGCCCGCTGCGGCCTTCTTGCCTACATTGATACGGTACGGGATGCCGACCAGATCCGCATCCTTGAATTTGACGCCGGCGCGCTCGTCTCTGTCATCGAGCAGCACGTCAAGGCCTGCGGCTTCAAGATCGCTGGCCAGCTTCTCGCCCGCCTCGCGCAGGGCCGCATCGCCCACGTTGGTGATCGTGATGACCACGGTGAAAGGCGCGATAGAGGCCGGTAGCCAGAAGCCGTTGGCGTCATTCGATTGCTCGATGGCAGAGGTGAGAATGCGCTCGATGCCGATGCCGTAGCTGCCCATGATCGGCGTGACTTCTTTGCCGTTGACATCGAGGACACGCGCGCCCATGGCCTCGGAATACTTGTAACCGAGCTTGAAGATGTGGCCGATCTCGACTGCCTTGCCGACGACAAGTTTACCCGCGCAGCCTTCCTTGGGGCAGGCTTCGCCCTCGTTGACCGTGCGGATGTCGGCCAGCAGGGTCCACTTGAAGTCGCGGCCCGGCGTCACGTTGCGCAGGTGGTAGTCGAGCTTGTTTGCGCCGCAGACCATGTTCTTGCGGCCTTCGAGAGCGCTGTCAACGACGACGGTGAGGCCCTTGCCGAGCTTCTCTGCATCAGGCGTGAGGCCGACCGGGCCGAGGTAGCCGGCCGGGGCGTGGAGGTACTGCTCGAGTTCCTCGGCAACCATGGGCCGCAATTCGGCCGCGCCGATTGCGCCCATGAGCTTGGTCTCGTTCACCTGGTGGTCGCCGCGCAGGAAGGCTGAGACGCCGTGCCAGGTTTCCTTTTCACCGCGCTTAAGCGCCATGTAGGCCACGCACTTGATATCGGAAGCTTCGGAAATTTTGAAGAAGGCCGCCACGTCGGCGATGGCCGCGCAGTTGGGCGTGGAGACGAGTTCGGGGGTGCCGTCGCCTGTGGCTGTCATCTCTTCGACAGGCGAAAGCTGCGATGTCGCTTTTTCGGTATTCGCGGCGTAGCTGCAGACCGGGCAACTGGCGATGAGGTCTTCGCCGGCGTCGGTGTAGACCATGAACTCCTGCGACTGCGAGCCGCCCATGGAGCCCGAGTCGGCTTCGACGGCGACAAACTTTAGTCCGCAGCGGGAGAAGATCTTGCGGTAGACCGCGTCGTGCAGGTCGAAGCTCCGGTCGAGCCCGGCCTTGTCGATGTCAAACGAATAGGCATCCTTCATGGTGAACTGGCGAACGCGCAAGAGGCCCGACTTGGGCCGCGGCTCGTCGCGGAACTTGGTCTGGATCTGGTACCAGATCTGGGGCAACTGCTTGTAGCTGCGCAGTTCGCCGCGGGCGATGACGGTCATGATCTCTTCATGGGTCATGCCCAGGCAGAGGTCCGCGCCCTTGCGGTCCTTGAGGCGGAACATGTTCTCGCCCATGCCGGTCCAGCGGCTGGACTCCACCCACGGCTCCTTGGGGAGGATGCCAGGCAGATAGAACTCCTGCGCGATCTTGTCCATCTCTTCGCGGACGATGGAGATGATCTTGTTGATCGAGCGCTGTCCGAGGAAGAGATAGCTATAAATGCCCGCGCCGAGCTGGCGAACGTAACCAGAGCGGACGAGGAACTTGTGGCTGGCCACTTCGGCGTCTGCCGGGGCCTCGCGCAGGGTGGGGATAAAGAGTTTGGACCAGCGATGCATAAAAGGACGCACAAACCTTCCCGTCCGCAATTGCGGACGAACGAACAAATTGGGGCTGTTTCTATTCTAAATGTTGGAAGCATGCGCATCGGCGCTGCTCCGCCTCAGATCAGCTCGACGCCCCACAGATCGTGCAGGTGGACAACGCCTTCCACGCACTGCTCCGCGTCGACTACTACCAGCGATGTGATCTTGCGCTCTTCCAGGATGGACAGAGCCTTGGCGGCTAGTTCGGTCGATGGAATGGTGCGGGGATTGGGATTCATGGCTTCGCCTGCGGTCTTGGCCAGGGCCGATCCGCCTTCGCGCTCCAGCAACCGGCGGAGGTCGCCGTCGGAGATGACGCCGAGGAGCTTGCCCGATTGCTGGACCGTTGTCATGCCTAGCTTCTTGGACGACATCTCGTAGATCACGTCGGTCATGGGCGTTGACGGCGCGACGGCGGGGATGTCGTCGCCCGAGTGCATGAGGTCGCGGACGCGGGCCAGGCGCTTGCCCAGTTTTCCGCCGGGGTGGAGTTCGGCGAAGTCCTCGGCTCGGAAGCCTTTGCGGACACTGACCGCTACGGCGAGCGCGTCGCCGAGGGCGAGCATGGTGGTGGTGGAGGCGGTGGGGGCGAGGTTGAGGCCGCAGGCTTCGCGCTCGACCGAGCAGTCGAGAGCCACGTCGCTCGATTGGGCGAGGGTCGAGTTCAGGTTGCAGCAGAAGCTGATGAGCCCGTCGCCCTTGCGCTTGAGGGTGGCGAGGAGGCGGAGGATCTCCTCAGTTTCTCCGGAGGCGGAGAGGGCGATGACGACGTCGCCGGGCATGAGCACGCCGAGGTCGCCGTGGACGGCCTCGGCCGGGTGGAGGAAGAGGGCCGGGGAGCCGGTGGAAGAGAGGGTGGCGGCGATCTTCTGGGCGATGAGTCCGCTCTTGCCCATGCCGGTGACTACGACGCGGCCGTTGGCTGCTCCGCAGCTCAGGATGAGCTCGACGGCACGGGCGAAGTCGGCGGCCATGGAGCCGTCGAGACGGGCGGCCAAGCCCTCAAGGGCGGCGGCCTCGGTGCGGACGAGGTCGGAGGGGCGGGGCGCGCCGGGGTCCTTTGGGCTGGGCTGGTTCATCGGTTTCTGATGGTAACACCGGAGGGTGGGGGAAGGGGTGTGTCGGGTGAGAATAGCGAAGAGTTGGCGAATGCTTTGTCG
>Ga0326728_10002672_pt1 | contig 58376 bp, 47 predicted proteins | sample MB3enrmetagenome_FD_207602 | JGI IMG/M metagenome (GOLD analysis project Ga0326728, IMG submission 207602) | Lab enriched peat soil microbial communities from McLean, Ithaca, NY, United States - MB31MN | ecosystem: Environmental > Terrestrial > Soil > Wetlands > Peat | place: USA: New York... | reverse complement strand
CGCAGCCGGGCTCGTCGGGATCGCCGCTGTTCTCGAGTCCGGGAGTCATCGTGGGCACGCTGACGTACGGCCCGGAAGACCCTGTGCTTACCGCCTGTGAGATCAGCCCCTTCGTGGCGGGCTACGCGCGCTTCTCGAACACCTACCAGAATCTGCAAGCGTATTTCGAAAACTGGCCGGCGGCCACCGTGACACCGGCGCCGGCGAGCCTGAGCTTCAGCGTCGTCAACAAGGCCGCGCCGGCCGCGCAGACAGTTCAACTGACGTCGCAGACCACCGGCGAAGTGGCGTTCCGAATTCGCTCCGACGCCCTTTGGATCGGTGTGTCCGCAACCAACGGCCAGATATCGGCGGCCACCCCGGCTGCGGTGAAGATCTCCGTGAATCCTTCACAATTGCCGCAGCCGGGGCAATACTCGGGCACGGTGACGATCCTGGCGGGCACGGCCGCGCCGCAATTCATCAACGTGTCGGTGACGGTCCAGGCTTCGCAGTCGAACGTGTTGGCATCGGTGACTCCGGCGAACGTGACGGCGTCGGGCGGCACGTGGAGCTTCCAACTGCAATTGGCCGAAACGGCGGGTGTGGCCACGCACGCGACCGCGCTGAAGATCGACGGAACGGACTACTCGGCCAACATTGCCGCTTGGTTCGGCACCAACCATATCGCCGCGAACGGGACGATTCAGGCGTCGCTCCAGGCGTCCGGGCTACCGGTGGGAACCCAGTATTTTGAATTCTGGGGAGCCGACGAGGCCAGCGGGCAGACGTGGTACCGGGTGGCGACCGCGACTTTCCAGTAAACCTGCCGCGGCCGGCAGCTTGAGCCAGCGGCCGAAAGCCGCCTGCACTTCACGGCGCACCGACGAGCGCGCGCTCCACATCGCCGCATCCCGCCTGGGATCGGGAACCCGCGGCGCGAAACGGGGGATTCTCCGCAGGATCGCCGGCGAAAGCATGGTTTCGGGCATTTCGCCGTTGTATTATAGGCGTAGCATCAGGAAAACAAACGTATGACGTCGATCGGCGAGACCCTTCGTCGGGAGCGGCTGAGGCGCAATCTCGAGCTAGGGCAGATCTCGGAGGAGCTCAAGATCTCGTCACGCATGCTGGCGGCGATCGAGGACGAAAAATTCGACCGGCTTCCCGGCGGGGTCTTCTCGCGTAGCTTCGTGCGGCAGTACGCGCGTTATCTGGGGATGGACGAAGAAGCCATCGCCCGTCGCGTGGAGGAGGTGCTGGAGCCCATTCCGGAGGAGTTTCGGCATGCCGAGGTGGTCCCGCCGCCGGCCGTGCCCATTCAGGTGCCTCCGGTGGACAATTGGGAGGCGGTTGGCGGCCGGCCTCTTTCCTGGAAATCTCCGTTAACCGCGCTGGGGATGGTGGTGGTCGCGATGTTGGGATGCGCGGGCGTGTACGCCTGGTGGTCGCGCGCCCGCCGCCCGGTTGCGGCGCACGAACAATCCGCGCCGGTCAGCGCCGCGGTGCGCCCCGCGGCGGCGGCGGTTCCAGCGGCAACGCCTAGGGCTTCGCAGCCGCCGCCGGCATCGCACCCGGCGGTGGTCCCGGCCAACGCGGCATCTTCGCTGCCGCAGCCTCCACTGAATCCGAAAGCCGCGGTGCGCGTGCAGATGACGGCGGCGGAACCGGTGTGGGTGTCGGTGAAGTGCGACGGGAAAAATCTGTTCGCGGGCGTGCTGGAAGCCAACCAAAGCCGCGCCGTGGACGCCAATGCGGCGGTGGTCCTGGTGGTTGGGAACGCCGGCGGCATGAGCATTCTGCTGAATGGAAAACCGATCGGACCCCTGGGGCCGAAAGGCGAGGTGCGCAACGTTCAGCTCACTTCGGGCGGATTCGTGATAGTGGATCCCAGGGCTCCGGCGTCTCTCGAACCCATGTGACGCCGCAGCGCCCGCTGGCGCTTGCGCTCAAGCTGGAGCAGTTCGTTGCGGCGGCGCTTCTTGATGCGCCCGTCCACTTTGCGCCAGAACTTGCGGAAATAACTGACCGCCGAGAGAATCGCGAAGAACACCACCATCCACATGAGCAGCATGCCGGCGGTGCGAAACCGCGGGTGCCGCACGCTGATCAACATGCACGAGATGGCCGCCACCTGGGAGAGCATTTTGGTTTTTCCGAGGTCGCTGGCCTTGATGGTGTAACCTTCTGCGGCGGCGATGGCGCGCAGGCCGGAGACCGCGAATTCGCGGCCGATGATCAGAATCGCCATGTAGGCCGGAAGCACGCGCACCTCCACCAGGGAGATGAGCGCGGCGGAGACCAGCAATTTGTCGGCGATGGGGTCGAGCAGCGTGCCGATGGTAGTGACCTGGCGCCAGCGCCGCGCGAGGTATCCATCCAGCAGGTCGGTGGCGGCGGCGCAGAGGAAGATGGCCAGCCCCAGCCATTCATGGGTTACACGGAATCCCCAGATGTCGAATCCGAAGCTCTCCTGGACCAGCGCCGCCACCAGCAGCGGCACGAAGAAGATCCGGAGCAGCGTCAGCGAATTTGGGAGGTTCATCGGCCCACCCCCAACTGTAATACGGCGGGCGGCCCGCCAACAACTCCGGACACTGAACCGCGCGTGCGCGTTCCGCCGCGATCCGGACAGGCAGCCGGGCGATCGGCTTATACTTGTATTTCACCCATGCTTCTCTCACGCCGCTATTTCTTCTTCGGCAGCCTGGCTTCGCCGCTGCTGGCCGCCAGAAAAAAGAAGGTCGAAATCGATCGCCCGAATCTGTTGCTGATTCTGGCGGACGGATTGCCGGCCTGGATGATCGGCTGTTATGGTAACAAAGAAATCCACACGCCCAACATCGATCGTCTGTCCCAGACGGGCACGCGCTTCCTGAATGCGTTTGCCGCGGTGCCTTCGGCCATCCCCAACCGCAACGTCTGCCTGACCGGGCGGGTGGCGGGCTCGGCGGACGCCGGCCCCGCGGCCAGCGTGCTGGACCCCGCGCTGAGCGCGGATGGATACGCCAGCCAGACGGCCGGCGGGCAGACATTCGCCGACTCGACCGGCGCGGCCGCCAGGTTTCTGGACCAGCAGGCGGCCGGCAAGCCCTTCGGCCTGACGGTGATTTACAGCGGCCTGGAACCGCCCTATGACGGCATTCCGAGCGAGTTCCTGGACCTCTACGAGGGCCAGCGATTCGAGAATTGGGCGGCCGATCCGCCGGCGCGGAACGCGGTGCGCGGCAAGGAGATGTTCGGCGCGCGGATGGCCAACCTGCGCAAGGCCGCCGCCGGCGTCACCGCGCTCGACGCCGAGGCCGGCAAATTGCTGACCAAGCTGTATGAGAAGCGGCTCCTCAACGACACCGTGATTGTCTTCGCTTCCACCTGCGGCGCCCTGCTGGGCAGGCACGGCCTTTGGGGCGACGGCGACGCTTCCGATCCGCCGAATATGTACGATGAGGTGGTCAATACGCCGTTGATCTGGAGCTATCCGAAACGCATCCCGCCCTCGATTATGCAGGTGGCGCTGGTGAGCGCCTACGATCTGTTGCCGACGGTGTGCGATGTCATCGGGGTGCAGCAAGCCGTGAAGGATATCTACGGCCTCAGTTACGCCCCGCTGGTCACCGGGACGCAGTTTTCCAAGAAGCGGCCGTGGCGCACCACGGTATTCGCCCACTTGCGCAACACCGATATGGCGCGCGTGGACCGCTACAAGCTGGTGGTGCGCGACGAAGGCAAAGGGCCGGGCGAACTGTTCGATCTGCGCGTGGACCGCGCGGAGGTGGCCAATCAGTACGACAACGCGCAGTTCGAAGACGTAAAGAGCAACCTCTCGGCGCAGTTGGCGCAGTGGAAGAAATACCTGGCGAGGTAACCCCGGCTTGGGGGCGGGTGAAACGGCGCCCGGGTGTGTTGGCGGCCGAACAGCGGTGGCGGACGGGAGCGGGTCCGCGCCCCGGGCCTAAATGGCTATTTGGCCGGGGGCTTGTATCCGTCCAAAGAGTGCTTGTGATCCGAGTAGTACTTCCCGGCGTCGGTGAGGGCCGGGTCCTTTTTCATGGCGTCCGGCGCGCCAATTTTGGAATGGCAGAAGGTGCACTTCTGGTTTTCCTTCTTGGCATACTCCGGCTTGCCGTAGCTCGCCGACGTCCAGAGCACAAAGCCCGCCATCAGGATGGCTGCCGGCAGCACCAACTTAAACATGCGCATCGTGTGTCTCCTAGTTCCCCAGATTATCGCACTCTGAGGGCTGAATTTCTACGCTCATCATTATAGTCCGATTGTGGCATTTGACAACAAGCTGTTGATAAAGAGGCTTCCCTGCGCCGTACCCGGCCTTCAGGCGCCAAAATAGGATAGGCTAGCGGGAACAGGCTGGTTTTGCTTTTCAAGGTTGCCTCTTCGTAGACGTACACTCACACGTGCACGGACGGCTCCCGAAGCCGTCCATTAAAGGAACATCCCTGGGGTCCGGCGGAGATCCTGCTTCCGGAGCGCCCGCCCGCGGCCAAGCGGCGGGTGTCCACTGAAATCTCCCCGGCTCCGCCGGGGACATTCGATTGCGAGACTTCAACGATGACATGCCAAACACCCGTCAATTGGCGTGCAATCGATTCGTTCCTCAGTCCAGGAACGGCCAAATCAAATCCCCTTATCAGCCGGATCGAAATATCTTCGCCGGGGCCTTGCGGCTCCCCGGTCGAGGAGCCAGCTGCTTTGTTACGCGGCCGAAAGCGGCGCTGGCAGAATGGGTTCATGCCCTTGGGCGGGCGCATCCGGACATTCTCCGGCGAATTTCTGCGTTAAGCTGAAGTCCATGTTGACGAGATATTTCGCAATCTCGCTTCTTGCGGTGGCAGCCGAGGCGCAACCGCTGGTGGTCAAGACCACGAGGTTGATCGACGGCAGAGGCCATGTGCTGAAGAATCAGGAGATCGCGATCGACCAGGGCCGCATCGTGCGCGTGTCCGGCGCCAAACAGCGCCCGGCGGTCGATCTCACCGGCCTTACCGTGATGCCGGGCTGGGTCGACACGCACGTCCACCTGACTTGGTACTTCAACAAGGACGGCCGGCTGGAAGAGGGGGGCCGCGGCGCCATATCCACTCCCCAGCAGAGCGCCTTGTACGCGGCCGCCAATGCGTACGCCACCCTGATGGGCGGTTTCACCACCGTGCAGAGCGTCGGCGCCGAATTGGACGGCGATATCCGCGGCCTGACGGAGAGCGGCGCCATCGCCGGCCCGCGTGTGCTGACTTCCCTGCGGCAGATCAACGAGAATACCGGAAATCCCGAAACAATCCGGGCGTTCGTTCGGAAGATGAAGGCGGAGGGAGCCGACCTGATCAAGTTGTTCGCTACCGCCAGCATCCGCGACGGCGGCAAAATGACCATGACGGCGGCCCAGATCGAAGCCACCTGCGGCGAAGCCAGGGCCGTGGGCCTGCGCACGCTGGTGCACGCGCACGCCTCCGACGGCGCGCGGGCGGCGATCCTGGCCGGGTGCACCGCCATCGAGCACGGCACGTTTCTGGACGACGCCACGCTCGACCTGATGGCTTCGCACGGCACTTACTTCGATCCGAATTTTCTGGTGCTGCACAATTACCTGGACAACCGGCCGAAGTTCCTGGGAATCGGGAATTATACCGAGGCGGGATTCGCGGCGATGGAGAAGGGATTGCCGCTGGTGGCCGACGTGCTGAAGCGCGCCCGCGCGCGCCACGTGAAGATTGTGCTGGGCACGGACAGCGTGGCAGGAGCGCATGGCCGCAATGCCGAGGAGTTCATCTACAGAGTCAAAGACGGCGGCGATTCCCCCATGGACGCGATCGCAAGCGGCACCTCCGTGGCCGCGGAATCGCTCGGTATGGGGGACCGGATTGGCGCCATTGCCGCGGGAATGGAAGCCGATCTGGTGGCCGTGGATGGCAATCCGCTCGACGACATCACCGCCGTACGGCGCGTGGTATTCGTCATGAAGCACGGCAAGATTTACAAAGACGTTCCCCAGGCGAGATAAGCGGCGGGCTCCGCGGGGCGGAATGGTGTCCCTCGGACCGGTTGTCAACCGGTCCGGGCGCGCGCAGCTCGTCCACCCCGGATCCGCTCCGCGTCGCCGGCCACGTGCCCGTACTATCGCGTGAGCCGGTAAATCAGCACGGCCGTGCGTTTCATTTGGATGGGCTGGCGGGTCAGATCGATGGTCTCGCCCGGTGCGTGCGCGCCGTGCCCCACCGCACCCAGGCCCGAGAGCGCGTCGAGATACGGCCCGGCAAAGGAAAGGTCGCCGGCGCCGCGGCGCGCTGCGGGTAGGGGATCCATAGTCTCGAATCCGAGGTCGCGATTGACGGCATTCAACAGGTCCAGCAGTTTCCGGTTGCCGGCGGTCGCCGGCATGGAAGGGTAGCCATCTTCGAATTCGATCGAGGCATTGGTTCCGGGCAGGTGCCGGGCCACAATTTCCCGCATCTTCTCGCGCGTGCGCTGGAGTTGCTCGTCGCCGATGGTCCGGATATCGCCCGAGGCCACCGCCGTCCCGGGGATGATGTTGACCTTGCCGGAAGCCGTTCCGGTGTTCTCCTTGGAGTTGTACTCCACCGCGCTGCCGCCCAGGACGAGGCTGGCGTTGAAAGTCAGATCGGGTTCCTGCAGCCGATCGTAAAAGGCGGCGAGGATGCGCGCCAGTTCGTAGACGGCGCCGCTTCCCACGGAGGGGTTGAAAATTCCCGCCGAGTGGCCGGTATTGGCGGTGGCCCGCAGTTGCCAGGTGGACGAACTGCGCCGCGCGATGGTGGCGAAGTCGTGCCCGTTGGTGAAGGAGCCGGCTTCGAATTCGAGCGCCACGTCGTGGTTCTTGGCGGCCTCCACCAGGTCGCGCCGCGCGATGGCCAGCGGTTCGCCGGGCTTCTCCTCGTCGCCCGTGAGGAAGACGGTGATGGTGCGGCCATCCAGCCCGCCCGCGGCCCGCAACGCCTTGAGCGCGTATAGAATCACCATCAACCCGCCCTTCATGTCGCAACTGCCGGGACCGGTCGCGATATCGCCCTTCCGCTCCCATTTCTGGAACGGGCTGCTGGGTTCGAATACGGTATCCATGTGACCGATGAGCAGCACGCGGCGGCCGTTGTTTCCTTTGCGTTCGGCCACCAGGTGTCCGGCGCGGCGCACTTCTTCCATCGGAATCCAGCGCACCGCGAATCCGAGCGACTCAAACTCGGGCCGCAGGACATCGGCCACGCGGCGCACCCCGGCCGGGTTCAACGTGCCGCTATTGATGTTGACGATCTTTTCGAGCAGGAGGTTGGACGAGCCGATGCCGGCGTCGACGGCCTTTGCGATTCGGGTTTCAACGTCCGAAAGATCCGCGGCTGCCAGCGTGCCGCAGCCGGCGGCGCAGAGGGCCAGCCTTTTCAGGAGCGAGAGTTTCATAGGTAGAGAGTGCCGTTCACTTCAAAATGACTTTCGCCACGCCACTGCGATTGACGGCCGCGGCGGCGCGAATCGCCGGCATACGCCCGCGCGCGGATAGGCCCCTCGGGTCGAGGCCGCATTGGCTGGGTCCGCCGCGCCGCGCCATGGTAGCTCGTCCGGTCATGCCGCCAGCCGTATGTCCGACCATTGTAGATCAATCCCTGGCTTGCCCTCTTTCCTCACAGATTCGCGTTGGGTTCCAAACTCCGCCACAAATACCAGCTTGCCACGGTGCAATAGGGGCGCCATCGCTGGGCCATGGCCTCAATCTCGGAGGGCGAGGGCAGTTCCTCCAGGTTGTAAGCTTTACGGATGGCGTTGCGGATTCCCAGGTCGCCCGTGGGCAGCACGTCGGCGCGCCGCAGGGCGAAGATCAGGAACATGTGAACGGTCCACACTCCGACGCCTTTGACCTCGGTCAACCGTTCGATGACGGAGGCGTCGGGCAAGTCCGCCAGGTCCTCGAAGACCAGCTTGCCGTCGCGGACATGGCGCGCCAGATCGCGGATGTAGGCGGTCTTCTGGCCGGAGAGGCCGAGCGTGCGCATGCGGCACGGGCGGAGTTTCAGAACGCCGGCGGGGGTGATTTTGCCGCCCACGGCCGCCCCCAGGCGTCCGAAAATGACGCTCGCCACCCGGCCGCTAAGCTGCTGAAGAACAATGGACTTGACCAGCGTTTCGAAATCCGGGTCGCGGAATTTGATTTGGTAGTCGCCAACCTGGTCGATGATCCCGCCCAGGATCGGGTCCTGGCGTTTTAGGTGGATAATAGCGTTGTGCATCTTGAAACAATCCTGCCGTCTGGCGCGTCCCCCTATTTTACCGGGATGCGAAACCTACTTGTTATTTTGACCCTGGGCGGCGCCTTGCTGGCGCAGACGCCCACTCCGCAGCAGACTCCCCAGGACGATTCGTCGGTGATCAAGGTGGAGGTCGACGTGGTGAACGTGCTCGCCGCGGTGCGCGACAAGCACGGCGCCTTGGTCGCCAACCTGGAGCAGAAAGACTTCTCCATTTTCGAAGATGGCAAACTACAGCCCATCAAATATTTCACGCGCGAGACCGACCTGCCGCTGACCATCGGGCTGCTGATTGACGTCAGCGGCAGCCAGCGGAACCTGATCGGCATCGAGCGCAGCGCGGCCATCCAATTCTTTTCGCAGGTTCTGCGCAAGAAGGACGAGGCTTTCCTGATCTCTTTCGGCGAGGAATCCGAGCTGTTGCAGGATTACACCAACTCGGTACGCCTGCTCACCGAGGGGATGAACAATCTGCGGGTTTCGTCGGGCGTGGGCGGCTTCGGGCCGGGACCGGTTCCCACGGTGGGCCAACCGCGCGGCACGGTGTTGTACGACGCGATTTACGTGGCGGCGACCGAGAAACTGCGCACCGAAGTGGGGCGCAAAGTGATCGTGGTGATCACCGACGGCGTGGACGAGGGCAGCAAGCTGCCGCTCAAAGACGCGCTAGAGGCCGCGCAAAAGGCCGACGCGGTGATCTACAGCGTGGAGTACTCGGATCCTTCGGCGTACGGCGGCTGGGGATTCGGCATGGGCGCCACTGGAGACTCGGCGCTTCACCAGCTCTCCGATCCCACCGGCGGACGCGTGTACCGCGTGGGACGGAACAATCCGCTGGATGCGGTGTTCAAGGAGCTGTCCGACGAGATGCGCAGCCAGTACGCCATCGGCTACACCCCGCTCAACCCCGCCAAGGACGGCAGCTTCCGCAAACTGGAGATCCGGATGGCGAACAAGGACCTCAAGGCGCAGGCGCGCAAGGGATATTACGCCATCAAGCCGGAGACAAGGTGAAGTAAGCCTTCAGCCATCAGCCTTCAGCCATCAGCTCATTGGGTGCGTAACGCGGCCGCACTGGAGCTTCGCCGCGAATCGCGCGCCAAGGGCCCGTCAAGGGATAACCAGTTCACTCGCCGGCAACCGCTCCCTCACGGTCGCGGCCCAGAAAGCCGAGCGGTTGGCGCGGTTATTTCAGAACGAGCCCTAAGCCGGGTGCGTCGCGCGGCCACATCGGTGCTTCGCCGCGAAGCGAGCGCTAAGCCGTCCGCTTTCCACGGAAAGCTGAAGGCTGATGGCTGACGGCTGAAGGCTAGCCCCCGCGTTGCGCGAAATAGCTTTCCATGGCCTTTCGTAACGGCGGCATGGGCTCCAGGCCGATGCGCTCCATCTTGGCGTTGGACAGCGCCGAGTACTTGGGACGCCGCGCCGGGGTGCGGTACTCGCGCTCGTTGGTGGCCAGCAGGGGCGGTTTGAGACCGGCAATCTCGAAAATGGTCCGCGCGAACTGAAACCACGAGATGGGCGTGCCGCCGCCGATATGGAACAGGCCGCCCAGGCCGCGCTCCACCAGGTCGAGGGTCCGCGAGGCCAAGAGCGGAGCGAAGGTAGGCGACGCCACGTGGTCCTCCACCACGCGGATGGACTGTCCCGACGCGGCCAGACGCAGCATCAGCTCCACGAAATTGCCGCGCGCGGTGTCCAGGCCGCCCAGTCCGAAGACTCCCGAGGTGCGCACGATCAGGGCGCTATCCAGGTAGGCCTGGGCGTACATCTCGCCGGCCAGTTTGGAGACGGCATAAGCGCTGAGCGGATGGGTGGGATCGTCCTCGGCGTAAGGGTGGCGGGCCGCGCCGTCGAAGACGTGGTCGGTGGAGAAATGGACCAGCCGTGCGTCCATCTGCCGGCAGGCCAGGGCCAGATTGCGCACCGCGAGTGAATTCACCAGGAAGGCCGCTTGGGGTTCCTTTTCGGCGACATCCACCTGGTTGTAAGCCGCGGCGTTGAAGACCACCGAGGGATCCGACCGGGTCAGGGCGTTCTCCACGGCCTCGGCGTTGGTGATGTCCACGCGGGCGCGGTCCCACGCGGCCACGGCGTAGTGCCGCGCCCGCAATTCCCGGACCAGTTCGACCCCGAGCTGTCCGGCCGCGCCGAAGACCACCGCTGTTCGTTTCATACGCGAACTTCACAGCATAGCGCACGGGCGCACTAGTGAGCCACGAGACCGTTGAAATGGCTCAAGCGGGAATTAAGGTTTTGCTCGCGGGCGGCGCACCCCAAGAGACGGCCGCGGTCTACCGCCAGTGGCGCAGGCAGGCGAACACGATGGCGGCGGCGGCCGCGAGCGCCGTCAGGACCAGGATGGCGCGGTGGCGGGCGCCCAGCAACCAAGTGCGCGCCTGGCCGGCTGGGCCGCCCAGGAGGGAATTCATCCGGCTCTTCCGCGCGGAGCCGGGAAGCGTGCGCACGGCCTTGGCCACCTCCTCGCGGCCGCGGCGGTCGGCGATCAGGATGGTGGCGGAATTCTGTCCGTTGGTGGACTCGATCAGCTTATTGCGGAGCGGGACCGGAACCTCGTCCACCGACCGGTAAACCAGGTCGGCGCCGCCGGTGGAGATCAGCACGGCCGAGGTCTGGAACACCCCGGACGGTTCGGTGTTGGGCGCGCCGCAATGCGGGCACTTGGCCCGCTGGCGGTCGAAGCTCTTCCGGCACTTGCTGCAAGTCTTCATGCCACTACTTGCGGCGTCCGCGGTCTACCCTTCGGGTTGCGCGCGCCCGCCGTATCGTCTCCTACATTATCCAGCACTACCTGGATAAATCCCAGGGCCGCTTTCGACAACGCCTTGTCTTTCCGGTAAATCAGGCCCAGACGGCGCACCAGGGGCTCGGGCGCCAGGGGAACGCCGTGCAGCGTGCCGGCGGCGATTTCCTCGCGGCAGTTGGACATGGCCAGGAATCCCAATCCCAGGCCGGCCATGACGAAGCGCTTCATCATCTCGGTGGAGTCCAGTTCCATGGAGATGCGGATTTCATCCTCCACCGGCTCCAGCCATTGGTTGAGGCGCAGGCGCGTTTTGCCCTCGCGCGGAAGCAGCAGGAAATCGTTAACCAGGTCTTGCGGCAGGACGCCGTCCTGTTCGGCCAGGCGATGGCAGGAGGGCACCATCAAGCGGACCTCGTCGCGGTGGATGTCGACGACCTGAAGGCGCTTTTCCTCCACCGGCAACTGAGTCAGGCCGAAATCGGCGGAATTGTCCATCACGGCTTCCATGACGTGCGAACCGTAGGAACGGTTCACCTGGAGCTGCACCGCGGGGAATAACTGGTGGTACTGGGAGAAAACTTTGGGTAACAGGTAGATGCAGGTGGCTTCGTTGGCGGCGATGACCAGTTCGCCGCGGGGATTGGTTTCCAGTTCGGCGATGGCGTCCTGGGCGCGGCGGCGCAGATCGAGCATCTGCTCGGCGTAGTCGGCAAAGACTCTCCCGGCGGTGGTGAGCGAGATGCGGCTGCCGAAGCGTTCGAAAAGCTCGGTGCGGAGTTCCTGTTCGAGCTGGCGAACCTGGGCGCTAATGGCGGGTTGGGTACGGTAGCACGTCTGGGCAGCCTTCGAGAAGCTCTTCAGCCTGACGATCTCGAGGAAAGTGTGAAGCTGATCGAAGTCCATAGTCTAGCGGCTGGCGCCCATTTCGGGGGCACAACCGGCTGTCCAGTCAAATCTTGAATCGGCGGCATAGAAATAATGAATTTCTCCCGCACGCCGCCGTTTGGTAGTTATTGTAACAAAGGCCCCGGGTGGTGCGGTTGAACAGTGGGATTGTGGCAAGTCGCAGCCGCTCGATCAACGGGCGGATTTCACCGCACCGCCAACCCGGAGGCTGGAGAGCCTGCAGCCATCAGCTAGGAGCCTACAGCCATCAGCCTACAGCCATCAGCTTTTTTCGTGCGTCGGCCGGCCGCGCGTGTGCTTCGCGGCGGAGCGCCGCAACAGCCGCGCGACGGACTGGATGAGCTGAAGGCTGATGGCTGTAGGCTGATGGCTGATCTACCCGTTATTGCGCTTCTGCGCGATGCGCTGGCGGACCTTCTGTTGGATCTGGTCGGCCTTGGCTTTCTGGTCGGGTGTGAGGGTTGCGTAGAACTTCGCCATGGCCTCGGCGCGGGCCGCCATCACTTGTCCCTTCAGATTCCCTTGGACTTGCGCGAGCTGGCGGATCTGGCCGATGTCGTTGGCCTTGACCGCGGCCGCGAGGGCCTGCCGGTTCTGTTGGAGTTGCGTGCGGATCGGCTGATTGGCCGTCTTGGTGGCCTGGAAGATCGCCTTGGCCTGTTGCTTTTGGGCATCGGTCAATCCCAGGGCTTTCACCATCCGGTGGCGCACGGCGGCGCGGAAGGTCTTCGGCGTGGTGGTTCCAGCGGCGTCCGCCTGGGGCGCGCCGGCTGGGGTCTGCGCGAGTGCCAATCCCGCCGCCAGGGCGCCGGCCATCGCCAAATCTACGAGTCGTTTGGTCATGCTGTTACGTCTCCTGTACCCACAGTATGCGGAGCGTGTAAAGCCGGTATGTGCTGGCCGTAAAAGAGTGTAAAAGTACAGGAGCCTTCAGCCATCAGCCATCAGCTCTTTGGGTGCGCCGGCCGGGCGCGCCGGTGCTTCGCCGCGAAGCCCGTCCACGGCCGCGCGACGAGCCGCGTAAGCTGATGGCTGAAGGCTGATGGCTTCTAGCTGTTTTATGCTACTTTCATGCTCGTGACCATCCTCTTGATCGACGACGACGCGGAACTGTGTTCGCTTCTGGGGGTGTTCCTCAAGCGCGAGGGCTTCACGGTGGAGTGCGAGCACGAAGGGAATCGGGGGCTGGAGCGGGCGACGCGGCCGGATATCGGCTTGGTGGTGCTGGATGTGATGCTGCCGGGTATCGATGGCTTCGAGATCCTCAGAAGGCTGCGGCAGCGCAGCCAGGTTCCGGTGCTGATGCTGACGGCGCGCGGGGAAGACGTGGACCGCATCGTGGGCCTGGAGCTGGGGGCCGACGATTATCTGCCCAAGCCCTTCAACCCGCGCGAGCTGGCGGCCCGCATCCGGGCCATCCTGCGGCGCTACGAGCCGCGCGAAGGGGCGCCGGCGAGCCGGCTGGAGATCAACGGGGTGACGCTCGATCCCGGCACGCGCGAAGCGTTCTCGGGCGGGAAGCGGGTGGATCTCACCACTTTCGAGTTCGACATTCTGGAAATGCTGATGCGATCGGCGGGACGGGTGCTGTCGCGCGACGCCCTGATGGAGAACTTCTATAACCGCAAAGCCACTCCGTTCGACCGCTCCATCGACATGCACATCAGCCACCTGCGAAAAAAACTGGACCGCGGGGAGTCGCTGATCAAAACCATCCGCGGCGTGGGTTACCAGTTCAGCCGCACGCCGGAGGACGCGGCGGGCGAATGAACTCACTGTTTGCCAAGATCCTGTTGTGGTTCTGGTGCACGCTCGGGATCACGCTGGTGGGGTCGGCGTTCATCGCCGGGCAGAGCGCGCGGCGCAACGCGTCGGACCTGGAAGCGCCGGCCGCCCGTTTGCTGACCTTCGAGCTGGAGGAAGCCCGCTCGGCCTACGAGACCGGCGGCCGGCCGGGGTTGCAATCCTTCCTGGATACGCTGGAGCGCGTTTACAACGCCAAGGGGATCCTCACCGACGAAACCGGGCGCGACCTGCTGACCCACGAGGACCAGACCCATCTGATCCGGAGTTCCAGCCGGCGGCCGGCGTTCGCCTTCCTGGGAGTGGCCGGCACCACCGTCGCGCGCGCTTCCGAAGACGGGCGCTATTGGTTCATTTTCCAGGTGCCCGGCGGAACCGTGGGGACCTGGTTCCTGACCCCCGAACACCTGTTCTTCCTGGTAGCGGCGGTGCTCCTGTGCTACTGGCTGACTTACCATCTGACCGGCCCGGTGCGCGCGCTGCAAAAGGCCGTGGAGCGCTTCGGGCGGGGCGATTTGGGGGCGCGCGCCGGCTCCACGCGGCGCGACGAGTTGGGCCAGTTGGCGCGCGCTTTCGACCGCATGGCGGGCCGCATCGCCACCCTGCTGGACGCCGAACGCCGCTTGTTGCTGGACATTTCCCACGAGCTGCGTTCGCCCCTGGCGCGCCTGGGCGTAGCCGTGGAGCTGGCCCGTTCGGGCGAGGATCTGGACAGCGCGTTGAACCGGATTCAGAAGGAGTCCGACCGCCTGAACTCGCTGGTGGGCCAACTGCTCGAGGTGACGCGCGTGGAGGGCGACCCGGCTTCCCTGCGGCGCGACGTGGTGAGAGTGGACGAACTGGTGCGCCAGGTGGTGGACGATTCCGGGATCGAGGCCGCGGCGCACGGCTGCGCGTTGCGGTGCGAGGCGCGCGATAAGGTCACGCTGGAAGGAGACCACGAGCTGCTGCGGCGCGCCGTGGAGAACGTGGTCCGCAACGCCATCCGCTACGCCCCCCGCGACACCGGGGTGGACGTGGTGCTGGAGAGCCAGGGCGGGCGCGCGACGGTAAAAGTGCGCGACCGCGGTCCGGGAGTGCCTCAGGAGGCTCTGGCGCGGCTGTTCGATGCGTTCTACCGCGTGGACAGCGACCGCGACCGCGCCTCGGGCGGCGTGGGGCTTGGGCTTTCGATCGCGCGGCGGGCGATCGAACTGCACCAGGGGAGCATCCGGGCGAAGAACGCCGAGCCGGGGTTGGAAGTGACCATCGAGCTGCCAATAACAGCCTTCAGCCATCAGCCATCAGCCTTCAGCTAAGATTCGCTCGTCGCGCGGCCGTGTCGTTGCTTCGCGGCGAAGCGCTGCCCCGGCTGACCGACGCACCTGGCTAGCTGAAGGCTGACGGCTGATGGCTGACGGCTGTTTGGCGTCCATCTGTAATACATGACACCATGGAAGTTATGCCATTGAACTACCGGAAACCGGCGACTGGCGCCGTTCGTCGAAATAACATGTCTTCTGGGACTCTTAGACACCTGTTTGCCTGCACCGTTCTTTCTCTTTTGGCCGTGTTTTCCGTCTCCGCTCAACAACCGCGGAGCGTCCGGCATTACGCCCTGATGCTGGAGGACCAGGCGGTCGCCGATCGCTTCCCCAGCCGCGAGGCGACGCGTTCGGCCGCGGCCGAGAACTACCGGGGGCAGATCCGGGCCCGCCAGGCGAACCTGCAAACGGAACTGGCCTCGCGAAAGATCGCGGTGGTGGGGGCGGTGGACACTCTGTCGAACGCGGTCTTTGTCGCCACTACGCCGGAGCGGGTCGAGGAGTTGAAGTCGCTCCCTGGAGTGAAGGGCGTGATCGCCATGCGCCCGGTGAGCCACCGGCTGAACCAAGCGACCTCGCTGGCCAACGCGCCGGTGGCCTGGACCGCGCTGGGCGGGCAATCCAACGCGGGGGCGGGGATGATGATCGGGGTAATCGGCTCGGGAATCGACCAGACCCATTCGGCGTTTCAGGATTCTTCGCTCTCCATGCCGTCGGGCTTTCCCAAGTGCACCACCGGCCATCCGGAAGATTGCGCGTATACCAACAACAAGGTGATCGTGGCGCGGAGCTACGTGCGCGAGTTGGCGGCGGGGAGCAGCAGTAACTCGAACGGGGTGGCCGCGGATTCCGGGCCCGACGACTACTCGCCGCGCGACCGGTCGGGCCACGCCACGGCCATCGCATCGGTGATTGCCGGCTATCAGAACACCGGTCCCGCGGTTTCCTTCTCGGGTATGGCGCCCAAGGCCTGGCTGGGAAACTACAAGGTGGAGAACTCCCCGGGCATGCCCGGCGGCGGCTGGCAGGGGACGGCGAATTCGGCCAATGCGCCGAGCTGGGAAAGCGTCTACGTCCAGGCGCTCGACGATGCTTTTAACGACGGCATGCATATCGTCAATCTGTCGTCGGGGGTGATCGCCACCACCGGTCCGCTGGATACCGGCTCGGTCTGCGGGCAGTCCGCGGGCGTGCCCTGCGACTACCTGGCGTACAGTTTCGAGAAGGCCGCGGAGCTCGGCATGCTGATCACGGTCTCGGCCGGCAACGATGGCGAGAACGGCTACAACTTTTACAATTATCTGGCTCCCGGTTTCAACATGATCAGCTCACCGGCCAACGCTCCGTCGGTGATCGCGGTGGGCGCCAGCATGAACGCGCACGTCCTGCAACCGACCGTCAGCCTGGTGGGCGGGACGGCGGCGCTCGAAAACATCGTGGCCCAGACCAGCGACGCGTACTCCACCTATATTGGCGCCATGGTGCTGCCCGTGGTGGATGCAGCCCAGAAGGGCAACGACGGATACGCCTGTACCGCGCTGTCGCAGTACGCCCTGTACAACGCCATCGCCTTGATCCAGCAGGGCAACTGCGACTTCACCACCAAAGCCACCAACGCGGCCAACGCGGGAGCCCTCGGCATTATCTTTTACATGAACACGTCGGGCAGCCCCACGCCGGTGGAGACGCAGGACTCTTCCGGGAACATTCCGCTGTACGGACCCATCGTGATGGTCTCCCAGAGCGACGGCCAGAATCTCAAGACCTTCATCGATGCGCATGCCGGCAGCTCGGTGATGGTCGACCCGGCCGGATGGGAGATGATGCTGTCGGCTTATAACTCTCAGGCGGCGACGCTGTATTCCCCCGGGTTTGAGCCGGCGCTGGCCGCCAACCAGTTCCTGGCCTTCTCGTCGCCTGGGCCGGACGCGGGCGACCTGGCGTTGAAGCCCGATATCGTGTCGACGGGCGGTTCCGACGGGGTCGACGGTCCGGCCGCGACCGCCACGGATTCCTCCGTGCTGGACTACAATTTCTACGCCGCCAATGCGATGTACATGGCTACCCAGAAGTTCGACCAGTCGAGCGACATGTACAGCGCCAACGGCTACATTGCGGCCAGCGGCACGAGTTTCTCGGCGCCCATGGTGGCCGGCGCCGCCGCGCTTCTTTGGCAACTGCATCCCAGCTACACGGCGGCGCAGATCAAGGCCCTGCTGATGAACACGGCCGCCCAGGACACCGCGACGCTGGGCGACGATTGGGGCAACAACGTGGACGCCCTGAACGTGGGCGCAGGACGGCTGGACGTGGGCGCGGCGACCAAGAGCGTGGTGATCGCCCAGGCGGTTCCCACGGTGGCCGGCACCAACCCGGTGTCCGTATCCTTCGGAGCGATAACCAAGCTGCCGGTGTCCCAACAGATTCAGATCACCAACCTCGGATCGGCCGCGGTGACGCTTTCCGCGTCGGTGAGCGCCCCCGTGGACGTCAACGGCGGAGCGGCGACCGGCGCGGCCGCCGCTCTCGATAGAACCAGCGGCATCGCGGTGGCGGGAAACGGCGGGACGGCTACGCTCACGCTGACGCTCTCCGGAACGCTTCCCCCGGCCGACGAATACACCGGCTCCGTAACCATTTCGGGCACGGGCGTATCGATCCACGTGTTCTACCTGTTCCTGGTGGCCAGCGGCACGGTCTACGACATGCAGGCCATGCAGTACGGGCAGAGCGTTCCCGGGTATGGCGGCTGCTTCGAATCGGTGGTGAACAGCGACGCGGGCGCCATCGGCATCAAGCTGATCGACTACTCCGGGGTTCCGGTGACGGGTTCGCCGGTGTCATTTACGGTTTCGCCACGCAACAGCGCCACGTTGCGGAGCGTCGGCGGCGGCGAGCCGGCGTGTTCTCCCTCCAGTTCCACCAGCTCGACCACGTGCCGGACGGATTCCTACGGGATTGCGTGGGTCGACGTGGTGGGCGGCGCTTCCACCAGCGCCAACCCGCTGATTACGGCCACTGCGTCCGGGATGTCGATTGAATTTGGCGGGACTTACTCGGACGGCACCCCTTGCGGCGTCATCCTGGCCCTCCCGAACATAACCAGCATCAGCGAATCCGCGGTAGGCAGCCCGAATATCGCCGCGGGTTCGTACATTTCCATCTACGGAACGAACCTCTCGGATGCGGCCAACGTGGGGAATAACACGTTTTATGGCGGCGATGCACCCACGTTCCTTCCTTACCCGATGAATTTGGACGGGGTCACCGCGACCTTCGACATCCCCGGGGCCTACGACGGGACTCCGTCCGATTACAACGGATATCCGGCGTACTTCACGTTTGTGGGTCAGGCCGGAGGGCAGCTCAACGTGATGATTCCGTGGGAGCTCCAGGGCGCGAGTTCGGCGCTGGTGAAGGTCACGGTGGACGGCATTGTGGACAGCAACGTGGTGACCATTCCGCTGGTGACGTACGCTCCGCAATTGTTCCAGAACAGCGGAATCGTGGCGGCCATCGATGCGACCACCTACGCGGCGAATCCGACCGCGATCTCCGCGTCCAATCCGGCGCATGCCGGGGATGTCGTGGAGTTGTACGGCAACGGCTTGGGGCCGGTCAACAATCAGCCGGCCAGCGGCGCTTCGTCGACCGGCAACCCGTTGTCGAGCACCAAGAGTCCGTGTACGGTGACGGTGGGCGGGCTGAATGCGCCGGTAGGGTATTGCGGGCTGGCGGGGTACCCGGCGGAATACCAGATCAATATCACCGTGCCTTCGGGGTTGGCGGCCGGCAATCAGCCGGTCGTACTGAGCACCGGCGGCGTGAGTTCGAAGGCGACGAATCTGCCGATCAAGTAGGAGCCTTCAGCCGTCAGCCTGCAGCCGTCAGCTTTTCGTGCGGCGGGCTGGCGGCTGTCCGCGCTCCGCGGCGAAGCACCTCCCCGGCCGCGCGGAAGCGCTTAAAACCTGAAGGCTGATGGCTGATGGCTATCCACCTTGCTATACTCGTGATTCTCTATGGCGAACCCGAAATACGCGGCACCCGACACTCCGGCGCCCGTGGCCGAACTGGTGGCCACGCTGGCCGACGGAACCAAGGTCAAGCGCCGCATCCCGCGCATGCGGGCGTGCAGCGAGAAGGACGATAAGGGCAAGCTGTGCGCCGGCCATTTGAAGCGGTGGTATTTCTTCGGCGAAGACGTGAAGCGCAAGTTCGGCGCCGATGCCGAGATTTACCGCTGCGAGCGCTGCCAGACGCTGTACCTGCCCAATCCCGAGGAAACGCCCCGCTCCGGTACGCTTTCGTACTGACCGCCAAATGAAAAACCGCATCGGAAAGCGTCCCCAGACATTTGGGACCCTTGATCCGATGCGGCTCGCCCAAGTTGGGCTGGGATCCGGCGTCGGGCTGCCTGGCTAAAACTCGTATGCGTCCATCCCTGGTCAGGTCCGCGTCCTAATTTTCCTTACCAGAAACGCCAGACAACTACCGCTACCTGTGACCCCACGGAGAGATCGTCGAAACCGTGCTACAAAAAGGCCCTCTGCGGCAACCGCCAAGGGAGGAACAGGGAGCGAAGACTCCTACAACATCGGCTCCCGCAAGCACGCTGTCTCTTGCCCCACTCTTCCCACCTGCCTGTTGCTGCAGAGGGCAGGTCTGAAAGTGCTTCGCTAATTCACATAATTGATAGCAATCGGAGAACCACCTGTCAATATCATTAAGTGCTTTGGATTCCGAGATTCTCTCGGCGGAATTCGAGTCGCGCGTGTGGACCGGTGGGCAGGCGCTGTGTCCCTATGACACAATCGGTTTGGATGAGGGCAAAATTTACGCTCCTGGCGCTGGCGCCGGTGGTCTGTCTGCAGGCGCAGATCTCCGCCGATGAACCGGTGGTCGTCTTTACGGAGCATCCCCGGCTGTTCCTGCGGTCCGCGCGGCTGCGCCTGCTGCGCCGCGAACGCGAGCGCACTTCCGAGCGGTGGCGCCAGTTCGAAACCGTAATGCCGGGCAGCGCGGCTCCGGGCGATGGCGGCATTGCCGAACCGGGTTTCGCGGCGGCGCTCTACTACCAAGTGTCGGGCGACGAAGCCATGGGGCGGCGCGCGGTCAACTGGGCGCTCGGCGCCGGCCACGATCTCCGCCAACTGGCGCTGGTCTTCGACTGGTGCCAGGATCTGATGACCGAGGCGCAGCGGAAAGCCCTGGCCGCCCGTCTTCAGAAGAGCATGGCCGATACGGCATCCGACGAGAGCATCGGAGCCGTGCGCGCGCGCGTGCTGGCGGCGGTGGCACTCTTCGATTACGTGCCGCAGGCGCCCCAACGGGAGTTGGAGCGCGTGGTCCGCACGTGGTGGCTGGGCCGCATGGCCCCGGCGCTCAAGGCCGGCCGCAGCGTGGTCGGGCGCCAGGACGCCTACGCGCTTTACGAGCTCCTGCACGCCCTGCGCGACAACACCAATGTCGACCTGCGGGAGGCCTGCCCGGCGTTCTTCAAGGATTTCCCGATCGACCACCTGATGAGCTACTACCCGGCGCTGTATCCGGCCCCCGAAAACGATTACTACATCGGCGCCACGCGCCAGCCCGGCGAGCCGGACCTGCGGCAAGCGGCGCTCTCGCGCGCGGCCGAACTGGCCATGGTGGCCTACGACACCAACGCCCCCGAAAGCCAGGTGCTGCAGGGCTGGCTGACCCACGATCTGTTCCTCATGCGGGGCGGTTTCGGCATTCCGTACGAATTCCTGTGGGCCAATCCGTACCAACCCGGCCTGAGCTACTACCACGTGCCGCTGGTGTACTACAATCCCGAATTCGGCCGGCTGTTCATCCGCTCGAGTTGGGACAATTCGGCGCTGTGGTTCGGAGCGTTCGATGGGGTGATGCAATTCTTCCAGGATGGGCGGGTGACGGTGCTCAACTCGCGGTTGACGCAGGCGCCGCTGGAGTTGACAGAGGCATTGGTCTGCTTCGGCCACAACACCCGGAAGTTCGAGGTGACGCTGGACGAAGAGCAGGCGGTATTCGTAGTCGGCCTGGAGCCCAGCCACACTTACGCGGTGGAAGTGGACGACGAGGAGATGTTCGAAGCCGCGGCCGATTCCGGCGGAATCCTGGCGCTGCTGGACGTGCCGAGAGGACGGCCGATAGGGGTGAGGATTAAGTAGCCAGCAGCCTTCAGCCATCAGCCTTCAGCTTTTTCGTGCCCGGTAGGGGCTTCCGTATGCGCTTCGCGGCGAAGCACCTCCTCGGCCGCGCGGCGCACGCAATGAGCTGCAGGCTGATAGCTGATGGCTGATGGCTCTAGAACGCCCATCTCCACAAACTCGCCCCGACGGTGTAACCGGCGCCGACGGCGGCGAAGATGGCGACTCCACCCTTTTTCAGGCGGCCGTCGGCGATGGCGTCGCGGGTGGCCAGAGGGATGGTTCCGGCGGTGGTATTGCCGTACTTCTCGATGTTGACCACCACCTTTTCGGGCGGAATGCCCAGGCGGTCGGCGGCGGCTTTGATGATGCGCAGGTTGGCCTGGTGGGGGATCATCACGGCCAGGTCGTCCACGGTCATGTGGTTGCGGGCCAGCAGGTCGCGGCAGACTTCGAACATTTTGCGGGTGGCGTACTTGAACACCGCCGCGCCGTCCTGGTGGACGAAGTGCATGCGCTTGTCCACGGTCTCGTGGGAGGCCGGGATACGGCTGCCGCCGGCGGGCATGTTGAGGGCTTCGCCGCCGGATCCGTCCACTTCGCCCATGAAATCGATAAAGCCGGGGCCGTCCGGGCCGTCCTCTTCCGGCTCGGTGGGTTCCAGCAGCATGGCGCCGGCGCCGTCGCCGAACAGCACGCAGGTGGCGCGGTCGGTGTAGTCGATGATGCGGCTCATGGTGTCGCTGCCGATCACCAGGACTTTCTTATGGGTGCCGGCGGCCACCAGGTGCGCGCCGGTGGTCAGGCCGTAGACGAAACCGGAGCAGGCGGCAATCAAGTCGAAGCCCCAGGCGCCGCGCGCGCCGAGCGCATGCTGGACCAGGCAGGCCGTAGAGGGAAACATCATGTCGGGCGTGACGGTGCAGACGATGATGGTGTTCAACTCCGCGGCTTCGATGCCGCGCTGCGCCAGGGCGCAGCGGGCGGCGGCGATGGCCATGTCCGAGGTGGCCTCCTCGGGAGCCGCGATATGGCGTTCGCGGATGCCGACGCGGGTCATGATCCACTCGTCGGTGGTCGCGACCATTTTTTCGAGGTCCTGATTGGTTAGCACGCGCGGAGGCGTGTAGCACCCCAGCGCCGTAATTTTCACCTTAGGCAACGTTTGGATTCCTTTAAGAACCCAGGGTAACGCATCAACGGCGGCTTTTGGGCGGGTTGTGCCGAATTTCGCAGCGGTCGCTGGGGAGTTTAGGGGTTGCGCGGCCTGTCACCGAAATTATAAGGTGAGGGGGGGTGCCGCTCATCGAGGGGCTGCAGAGCTCGCTGTTTTTTGAAACGCCGGAGCAGACCTACGCGCGCGTGCTTCGGACCTTGCGGCCGCGCTCGGCGGTGCCGGAACTGCGGGTGGAGTTCTGCCGCTTCGCCAATGCCGACAGTTTCATCCGGCTCGTGGACGGACGGTTGCACGTGCGCATCTCGGATCTGCTGGAAGGGGCGCCCGCTCCGGTGTTCGAAGCGCTGGCGTACATTCTGCTCGGGAAGTTGTACCGCAAGCCGGTACCGCGGCTGTATGCGCACCGCTACCGGCTGTATCTGAACCGGCGTGATGTGAGAAGGCAGGCGACCCTGGTGCGGCAGATCCGGGGGCGCAAATTCGTATCGGGTCCGCAGGGGGAATTCTACAATCTGGCGGAGGTATTTGACCGGTTGAATCGGGAATTTTTCGACGGATTATTAGGTTGTCCGCTATTAGGATGGAGCCGGCGGCCGTCGCGGAGCATGCTGGGGCACTTCGACCCGGCGCACAACGCCATCATCATCAGCCGGCTATTCGATCGGGCGGAGGTTCCGGGACTTGCCCTGGACTACGTTATGTTCCATGAAATGTTGCATTTACAGCACCCCGTCGACCACTCTAGGGCGCGGCGCTGCGTACACACCAAGGAGTTTCGGGAGGCCGAAAAGAAATTTCCGAAAAGGCGGGAGGCAAAAGAAATAATAAAGCGGCTGTGAGCGAATAATCGCCTTCAGCCGCTTGTAATAGTGGGTGCTAAGCTCCCATGGGGACCGCGGCCGGAATCAAGGTTCGCAATTCCAATCGCATCCAGTCGAAGCTCTTCACCAACCCGGCAACGTCTACTCCGCACAGACCCCACTGGAACAGGGCCAGACGGCAGTACACCATTATCATGCCGGTTGCGAACATCAGTTGATGCCGGACCAAGGCTGCCGCCAAGTCGGGCCGGTCGTGTCTGGACTGCAACATTACCAGCTTGATGGCGGAGCACACGCGCCCGAAATCGCTTTGCAAACACCGTAGATAGCCGCGAAAAATCTGGCATCGTTGGGATCGGAGTTTGTTCAGAATTTCGGGCGTGAATCCGGGTTGAGAACGCAAAAACTCCATGTCGCCGCCGTCCAGCAAGCGGGCCATGGGGCGATAACGTTCGATAGACAGCTCGTCGATCCACTCGGCGGTCACAGGCAGATCGCTGCCCGCAAAACCGATCTTGCGGATGACCACAAAGAGTGCAAGCAACATTGCCGAGCACCCGAGAATTGATGTAGCAATCGCAAAACCCATGCGCGGTCTACTTTCTGTCCCCAAAAAAAGGTTAACTGTATTTTAGCCAAAAGGCAATCCAGTTCCAGCAATATTGGTACCTAATTAACTTTGGATATCAACCCTAATTTCGGGAAATTTTCAGCAGGGCGGCGTTCAGGGAGTCGAGTTGCTCGAGAATCCGCTGTTCGTGCTCGGGCGCGATTCCAGCCACTTTACGGATTTCCTCGCCCGCGGGGGTGATCAGGAACAGCCAGGCGAGGCTCACCACAGTGGAGGCGCCCGTAAGCACGGTACTGATTTCGACGCTGATGGCCCCCGGGCCATATATGCTGCGCAAGAGGATGGCGGCGGTATTGCTCAGAAAATAGAGGAAAAGGATCGAACTGTGGCGCACCACGTTCTGGCTCAACGGTACCGGATATCGGCTCAAAAAAAACAAAATCAACAGGATAAACAGGACCAAAGCGAAATTTACGCCGCGGTCGACGGCAAAGACATAGCCGATGCTTCGGGAGATTTGGGGAGTCTTGGGAGTGATTTTTGGCAGAATGCTCAGGAGCGAAACGCCCACCGACACGGTGGTGGCGGCATACATTGCCCAGCGGCCCAGGGTACGAAGCCCAAGGTGCGACGCCAAGGCTAACCCATAGACCTCGCGCACCATGAGCACGTAGAACATCCAAATGAGCGGCTGAATGCCCACGTAGACGGCAAAGTACACCTGAGAGGAACTCTTGAGGACAAGGGGAACGGCGCCGCTTACGACGCCGAAGGCCAAGTACGAACAAAGGACCGGGTACCGCCGGTACAGTCCATTCCAGGAAAGCCTGATGGCCGCCAGACCGGAGCCCAGCGCCGCCACAACCTGGAACAACAAAGCGGTATTCGGCATCTACGCGGTCTCAGACCGATTCTAACACCGAATACCGCAGTCATTTACGGGCACTTCTCGGCGGCTCCTCTACCGTACGAAGGGGCAAGGGTTGCATTCCGGGAACGGCAGGCCCGACTTCACCGGCTTGGCCGTCGCCAAGAAAGCGAAAGCTACCAACGCCAAGAGCACGAGCTTTTTCATGGGGGTTCCTGTTCCTTTCTGTTAACTTACGTTAGTAAGCTGAGTACTATACTAGACGTAACTGTACCGATGTAGGGGGTTTCACCTAAAAAATTTCTGAAATTAGAACGTCCTAGAACCAACGATCTACAGATTGGCAAAAAACGACCGCAACTCCCGCGCGTCTCGTGGTATAGAATCAGACTGGGACACTTTTCCCGGGGAGGGGTTCTGGTACTGCTCCCCGGGCCGCGTCTCCCTAGTACCGTGGCGTCCGCGGTGGAGATCAGTCGCTGGCTGAGACCATAACCAAATCGCTCTCGTTCCGCATGCCTACGGTGGAGGTGTGGCGAAAAACCATTTCGCAGATCCCCACCCTGTTCGGGCGGCTGGTGTTTCTGGCATCGCTCCGCGATTCCGCTACCGGGCGGTACCGGCACGACATCCTGAACACGCTAATGGGTCCGGAGGACAGCGACCGCGCGCTGAGCCGCAGCCATCACCAGTTGTTTTCGGAATGGCTGGCGTACAGCCTGGCGGAACAGAAGAGCGATCTCGACGAATACCTCAGCACGGCTGGCGGGCCCAGGCATTTCCGCCACTACCACAACCTGATTCCGCCGACCGCGCGCGACGTGGAGCGGCAGTTGTACCTCACCGATCTGGAGACGCTGATGGAACTGCTCCGCTGGGAACGCGGCGGCGCCGCCTAGCATCCAGAGGCATGGCCGCGCCGACGACCTGTCCAATTATGTCGATTTCCCGCGGAAATTCGAAAATGGCGGCCGTCTGTTCGGACGACGGATGCGGTTGAACCGTCAATTTTCCGGCGGTTAACGAACACCAACCGCACATATATCCGTCGCGCAGCTCCAAAAAATAGATGGGCCGCTCGAATTCGCTGGTCCAGCCTTCGTTCACAATTCGGCGGCGGCCTTCGTCGATCGCCACAAATGCGCCGGGGGGCAGGATGGGGTGCATCGACCAGTCTTCCAGACCGATGAGCCCATATCGGAAATGGCGTAGATCGACGCCGTTCAGGAAAGCCAGCGACATTTTGCCCCAGCGGCGCACGATGTGGCTGAGAAACGTGGTCTGGGTGAGGTCGATGCGCATATCCGGTGGCAGCGGAACGGTGGCTCGCGCGCCGGGCGGGATCTGCACCGGATGGGTAGCGGGCACTCCGACTTGCGCCGATTCGGAGGCCAGCAGGTCGCGGGGAACGCCGTACCATTGGAGCACCTCGTCGAGATCCAGACGATAGATGGCGCAGAGACTGTAGAGCCGGTAGATGCTGGGAACCGTGCCCTTGTTCTCGATATCGGCGAGGCGGCTGAGCGCGATGGAGAACTCGTCGCTCGCGCGGCGCCGGGCAATCCCCTGGCTGGCTTCCACTACCTGGCGAAAAGTCAACGACAGCTTTTCGCGAGCTCGTTTTAGCCTTTCGCCGGGGCGGTCCATGATAGAGTGGGACAGATCGGGGGGCTTGTTCCCGACGGGAATTATAGCCCGCGGCGCCCTTTCCGGGCAACGAAAAAAACCCGAGTTTTGTTCCGATTTCGGAACAGAGGCCGAATTGGGGGGCGGATAGCGTGAAAGTGATCGTGGGGATCTCGGGGGCCAGTGGGGCGATTTACGGCTTGCGGCTGCTGGAAAAGCTGCGAAACCAGCCGGGTACGGAAATCCACCTGATCCTGACGAGGTCCGGCGAAAAGACCCTGTTGCTGGAGACCGGCAAGACCGCGGCCGAAGCCGGGAAACTCGCCGATTTCAGGTACTCGGATGCGGATATCGGATGCCGCCTGGCCAGCGGCTCCTACCAGACCGACGCCATGGTGGTGGCTCCGTGCTCCATCCACACCATGTCGGCCATCGCCCACGGCATCAGTTCCAACCTGATGGTGCGCGCGGCCGACGTGATTCTCAAAGAAAAACGCAAGCTGGTTTTAATGGTCAGGGAAAGTCCTTTTCACCTTGGTCATTTGAAAAGCATGACACTTTTAGCGGAAATGGGCGCCATAATCGCCCCGCCAATTCCCGGTTTTTATCACAATCCACAAACCGTAATGGACTTGGTGGACCATAGCGTCGGCCGGGCGTTGGACCTCATCGGCCTTCCCGACCCGGGCGTACGCCGCTGGGAAGGGAGAACCAAATGAAATCCGCCGCGGGTCCGATCGCCTTTCAGGGAGAGCGCGGGGCATTCAGCGAAGAGGCCGCGCGAAAGTTGCTGGGTCCACGGGTGGAGGTTTTGCCCTGTCCCCGGTTTGAGGACCTTTTCCTGTGCCTGAAAGACGGGCGCGCCGCCGGGGCGGTGGTGCCCATCGAGAACAGCCTGGCCGGCTCGGTCCACGAGAATTACGACCACCTGGTCAACTACGAGTTTCCGATTGTGGCGGAGACCAGCGTGCGCATCGTCCACAACCTGATCGCCCTCAAGGGCGTGAAGTTCTCGCAGGTGCGGCGGGCGTTTTCGCACCCGGTGGCGCTGAACCAGTGTCTGGACTTTTTCGCCCGCAACCCGCAGATCGAACGGACCCCGTTCTACGACACCGCGGGCAGCATCAAAATGTTGGCCGAGGAGCGGCTCACGGACGCGGCGGGGATTGCCTCGGCGGTAGCCGCGGAGATTTACGGGGCGCGGGTGCTGCGCCGGTCCATCGAAAGCGACCGGCAGAATTTCACCCGCTTCTTCCTGCTGCGGACGCCCGCCTATGCGCGCCGCCACCCGGTGCGCGCCGATGCGCACGCCACCTGGAAGACCTCGCTGGTTTTCAGTACCCGGAACATCCCCGGTTCGCTGTTTCGCGCCCTCAGCGCGTTTGCCCTGCGCGACCTGAACCTCATCAAAATCGAGTCCCGGCCGCTGCGTGGCAAGCCCTGGGAGTACCTGTTTTATGTGGACTTCCTGGGCCGCATGGACACTCCCAACGCGCGCAATGCGCTGCGGCACCTGGAGGAACTGGCGGATTTCCTGCGGGTGCTGGGTTGTTACCCGAAGGGGGCGTGAAGAAAGCCATCAGCCGTCAGCCTTCAGCCTTCAGCTTTTTGGCGCGTTGGGGATGCCCCGGCAGACGCCTCGCGGCGAAGCACCGCGGCGGCCGCGCGACGCGCTGGAAAAGCTGAAGGCTGACGGCTGATGGCTGAAGGCTATATGCCTCCCGCGTTACACTGAGGAAGACTCATCATGGCCGCGGAAGAACAACCCATACTCACTCCGGAGGGCGAGCCGGCGCTGGAGGAATTGCCCATTCTGACGGTGCGCGACACCGTCATCTTTCCAGGCGCGCTGCAGCCCATCACGGTCGGCCGGCCGAGCTCGATGGCGTTGGCCCAGTCGCTGGGCGAAAACCGAACCATGGTGGTGATCTCGCAGCTCGATCCCCGCCTGGACACGCCGGGGCCGGAGGATCTTTACCAGACCGGCACCATCTGCGTGATGCACAAGGCCATCCGCATTCCGAAGGAGAACCTGCTGCTGTTCTGCGAAGGCATCGCGCGCATTCGCACGCGCGAGTTCACCTCTACCGAGCCGTTCCTGCGCGCCCGCGTGGAACGGATGCCCGACGTGGAGCCCGACATCACCAGCGAAATCGAAGCGCTGCGGCAGAACGTGATTGGCCTGTTCCAACAGATTGTGGCGGCGTCGCCGAACCTGTCCGACGACCTTTCGGAGAGCGCGTTTCACATCGCCGAGCCGGGGAAACTGGCGGATTTCGTGGCCGGGAACCTGCCCTCGCTCTCCCATCCGGAGCGGCAGGAACTGCTCGAACAGACCGACGCGCAGACCCGTCTGAGCACCGTTCACCGCCATCTCACGCGCGAGCTGGAGCTGCTCGACCTGCGCAACCGGATTCAGTCCCAGGTGCAGGGGCAGCTTTCGCAGAGCCAGCGGGAGTTCTACCTGCGCGAGCAGTTGAAGGCCATCCAAAAGGAATTGGGCGAAGGCGACGATTCGCAGCGCGAGGTCGACGATCTGCGCGTCAAGATCGAGGCCGCCGGGATGACCGAGGACGTGAAGACCGAAGCCCTGCGCGAGCTGGGCCGTTTGGGGCGGATGTCGCCGGCATCGCCGGAATACGGCGTCACGCGCACCTACCTCGAATGGATGGTGAGCCTGCCGTGGAGCGTGTCGTCGGCGTCGCAGGTGGACGTGAGACGGGCCAAAGACATCCTGGACGAGGACCACTACGACCTCGAAAAGGTGAAAGACCGCATTCTCGACTACCTGGCCGTGCTGCAGCTTCGGCCGGTTCTGAAAGGCCCCATCCTGTGCTTTGTGGGACCGCCGGGAGTGGGGAAGACGTCGCTCGGCAGGTCCATCGCGCGGGCGCTGGGCCGCAAATTCGCGCGCGTCTCGATGGGGGGCATGCACGACGAAGCCGAAATCCGCGGCCACCGGCGCACCTATATCGGCGCGCTGCCCGGGCAGATTATTCAGGCCCTGCGGCGGGTGGGGACCAACGATCCCGTGTTCATGTTGGATGAAGTCGACAAGCTGGGGCGCGATTTTCGCGGCGACCCGGCGTCGGCGCTGCTGGAAGTGCTCGATCCCGAGCAGAATTACACCTTCCGCGACAACTACCTGGACGTTCCGTTCGACTTGTCGAGGGTTCTGTTCATCACCACGGCCAACGTGCTCGACCCGGTGCCCGACGCGTTGCGCGACCGCATGGAGATCATTCCGCTGGAAGGGTACACCGAGCAGGAGAAGGTGATCATCGCTTTCCGCTATCTGATCCCGCGGCAGACCGTCGAGAACGGCCTGACCGCGGAGACCGATATTCAGTTCGACGACAGCGCCGTGCGTTTCATCGTGAGGCGCTACACGCGCGAGGCAGGGGTGCGCAACCTGGAGCGGGAGATCGGCACCATCTGCCGGAAGCAGGCGCGCAAGATCGCCGAAAGCCTTCCCGGCGCCGCGCGCGAGAAGACCGTGGTGACGCCCGAACTGGTGGAAACGCACCTGGGCGCGCCGCGCTACCGCACCGATACCGAAGTGGCCGAGCGGACGCAGCGGGCCGGAGTGGTGGTCGGCTTGGCGTGGACGCCGGTGGGCGGCGATGTGCTCTTCATCGAAGCCGGCCGCATGCCGGGCGGCAGCAAGGGACTCATCATGACCGGCCAGCTCGGCCCGGTGATGCAGGAATCGGTGCAGGCGGCGCTGACCTGGGTGCGCGGCAACGCGGCCTCGCTGGGCATCGATCCCGAACTGTTCAAGACCAGCGATATCCATGTCCACGTGCCGGCCGGCGCGATTCCCAAGGACGGCCCGTCGGCGGGCATCACCATGGCGGCGGCGCTGGTGTCGATGCTCACCGATCGCCACGTGCGTCCCAACCTGGCGATGACTGGCGAGATCACGTTGACCGGCCAGGTGCTGCCGGTGGGCGGCATCAAGGAGAAGGTGCTGGCCGCCAAGCGCAGCGGCGTGCGGGAAGTCATCCTGCCGTTCGAAAACGAAGTCAACGTGAAGGAAGATCTGAAGAGCGAGCAGGTGGGCGACGTGACGTTCCACTACGTGAAGTCCATGGAAGAAGTGGTGGACCTGGCGCTGGAGGGTGCGCGGCCGGCCTGTTGTTTTTTGTCTCATGTGGGGCAGGATGGCATCCTGCGGGGTGCTTCTTGGGCAGTCGACAATCGGCCCTGGGCGGCATTTGCACCTGGCCGCCCAGGCCGAGTGCCACTCGGCCGCAGGTTGCCAACCTGCCCCACATAAGACTAATTCGCCGACGGCTTCTGCGCGTGGCCGGTCACCAGCACTTCGACCGACCCGAGTTCCGCGTTCAGAGCACGGCGTGATCGGTCGCGGAGACGCCGAATCGTCGACCGCGGCAAGAGTCTTGTCACGAGAGCGCGTAAGTAGTTGAAACTACTAAGGCCTCGTGACAAGAGTCTGGGGCGGGAGTTTACAGCAACCGCGGCAACATCTCGCCCGCCGGGCCGCGCAGCGCGCAATCCACGGTTTGCGACGCGGCGGTCTCTTCGGTGTTGATCTCGATGACCTTGGCGCCGGCATGCTTGGCATACGGGATCAGACTGGCAGCCGGGTGCACCACCGCCGACGTGCCGATCACCAGGAAAACTTGCACCGACCCGGCGGCGTGCTCGGCTTCCTTTATCATGCCGTCGGGCAGGGGTTCGCCGAACCACACCACGCCGGGACGCGCCAGGCCGCCGCAGGCGCAGTGCGGGGGCAGTTTGGGCAGCGGCGCGCGGCGGTCCGGCCAGTTGGCGCCGCACGCGGTGCAACGCATCCGCCAGATGTCGCCGTGCAGTTTGAGGATCTTGCCGCTGCCGGCCATATCGTGCAGCCCATCCACGTTCTGGGTGATGAGGGTGAAGCGCGGCTTGCGGATTTCCAGTTGCACCAGGGCGCGATGGGCGGCGTTGGGCTGGGCCTTCTTAATGGCCTCGCGACGCCAGTTGTACCACTCCCACACCAGGCGCGGGTCGCGCGCGAAGGCTTCGGGGGTCGCCAACTCTTCGGGTTTGTAGTCCTTCCACAATCCGCCCGCGCCGCGGAAGGTGGGAACGCCGCTCTCGGCGGAGATTCCGGCGCCGGTCAGTACGGCAACGGAAGTGGCTCCGGCCAGCCACGCGCGAGCGGCTTCGAGGTTGATCACATCGAGATTCGCCACACTTACAGGTTTAGCAGCTTTTCCAGGATCTCGATTTGCCGCTCGGCCTTGTCCGCATATTCCCGGAAGGCCGTCAGGTCGCCCTGGTTGAGCGCTTCGTTGGCGGCTTGCAGATAGGTGTTCATCAGGCCTTCGGGCTGGGTGAAGCGCGAACTGAGGCCCATGCCGCCGGCAGACTGCGACCTCTTGAGATTCTGCAAGCTGGCGCGTACCGCGCCGGCGCGGACGTGCAGTTTGGCCGCGTGCTCGCGCGCCTGCATCATCTCCTCCCGGCTGGGGCCTGTCGGGGCGGGCGGCTGGGGTTCGGGCGGCGGCGGCTGCACCTGCTGCTGCTGCGGCGGCGGCTGTTGCTGCGCCTGCTGCTGGGGCCGAGGCTGCACCGGTTGGGGTTGCGCGTACTGGGTCTGCGGACGCGCGGGTGGTTTCGCCGCTGGATTCGTCACGGGATTCGGCACGGGAGCCGGCGTCTGCTGCGGCTGCGGCGGTGCAGCTTCCTGCGGGGGCGTCGCCGGAGCGGGTTGAGCCTGCGCCGGGCTGGTGTCCGCGGGAGCCGTCACCGGAGGCTGAGCCGGCACGGTGACCGCGGCCTGTTGCTTGGACGAGTCCGCCTTGGCGCCCTTCCACGGGCCGAATTCGATGACGCCGACAATCGCGGCCGCCACGGCGAGTCCGCCGAGCGCCATCCAGAGTCCCCGTTTGCTTTTGGGCGCCGCAGCCGGGGGACGCATGGGAATGGGAGCCGCTCCTTTGGGCGCCATGCCCGGAGCCGGCGCCATTACTGGCTGGACCGGCGGCGCCATTACAGGCGGGACCTGCTGGGCGGCCGTCGCAAAGGGCGCCGGAGCCGGCGTGGGAAGCGGAATCGGAACGGGCGAAAGCGGCGGTGCGAACAGCGGCTCGGTGGGAGCTTTGATGGTGGCCGCGACCGAGCCCAGCGCGTTGCGGAACGCCGCGGCGGACTGGAACCGGCCGTTAGGGTCCTTGACCACGGACATCAGAATGACGTCATTGAGCGCTTGCGGCAGACTGGGGTCGAGCGAGATGGGCGGGACAGGCGTCTTTTCCAGGTGCGCCGCCATGATGGCGAACTGGCTGTCGCCATCGAAGGGCCGTTTGCCGGTTACCAGTTGGTACAGCGTGACGCCCACCGAGTAGAGATCGGCCCGCGCATCCAGCGTAGCCGCGCCCTGAATCTGTTCGGGCGACATGTAGTACAGCGACCCCATGGCGGAGCCGGTCACGGTCAGTTTGTGGTCGGTGGCCGCCTTGGCGATCCCGAAATCCATCAATTTGACGATGCCCGTCGCCGTCAAGATCATGTTGGAGGGCTTGATATCGCGGTGAATGATGCCGTGCGAATGAGCGAACTCCAAGGCCGATAAAACCTGGCGGATGGCGTCGATGGCCTGCATCACCGGCAGCGGCCCGTCCTTGAGCTTGCGCTCCAGAGTCACGCCATCGACGAACTCCATCACCATCAGGAGCTGGTTGCCGGCGCGGAAAGCGGTGCGAAGCTGCGTGATGTTGGGGTGTTCCAGGCTGGCCAGCGTTTTGATTTCGCGCTGGAACCGTTCGGCCAGGTCGGGGTCGCCGGTCAGGTCGGGGAGCACAACTTTGAGGGCCTCCACGCGGTCGGAGATCAGGTTCCGGACCTGGTACACCGAGCCCATTCCGCCGGCGCCCAGGACGCCGACGACCTGGTAGTCGCCTACCGTCGAACCGATCTGCAAATCCATGACCTCACCTCTTACTTATTGCTGACGGTGTCCTTAACCTGGGGCTTGCCTGTGCCGCTGAACTGGCCCACGGCGGAAGTAGCTTCCACCTCGACGATGGTGACGGTGCCGATGGTATTCTCAATGCTGCGCAGCACCTTGCCCGAGTCGGGGTCGCGCACTTCGCGCACTTTGCGCTTGACGTTGAGTACGTCGCCGACCTTGAGGCCGTTCCTGGAGCCGACATTGAGGACCAGGGTGCCATCCTCGGCCGCGTCGGCCACCATGCCATTGATCTCCACCACGACGGTGGGCAGGGTGGCGGCTTTGGCTTCCAACTGCTGCGCCACCTCGGTGACCGCCTTGTTGGTGGCTTCGCCCAGGATGGTGTTCTGGAAGCCGCTGGATCGCATGTCGATGCCGGCGCCGGCCGAAGGTCCGTAGACGCTGCCGCCCGCGCCCAGAAGTCCCACTCCGCCCCGCGAAGCCTCGCCCTTGCCGGGCGCGCTTGCCAGGATCTCGGCGGTGCTGGTGTCGATCATGCGGGCGGTAATCTGCACCACCGCCGTGGATTTGGACTTCTGGGCTCCTCCGATGCCGAAGCGGCCGGTGACGCCGCCCAGCGCGCCTCCTCCGACCTTGGTGCTGGTGTTGTCGTTACCGAACTGCGTGATGCTGCCGATGATGATCGCATCCACGCCCAGGATGCGCGCGATTTTGGCCGCCGAGGATGGGTCCGCGCGGTCGCTGTTGGAGAAATTCTGCTCGGCGATGATCTTGTCCAGTTCCTTGCGCTCGATGACCGAGTAGGTGCCATCGTTGACCAGCCGGTCCACCAGCATGTCGGCAATGCCCTTGCCGACGTCCTGATCGCTGCCGAAGAGTTGCATGACGGAACTCTTGGCCGTCGAGTAGTCGAAATTCATGACGGCCACGCGCTTCTTCTGAGCCTGCGCGGAGGACAAAATCGTGAAGAACAGTACAAGTGTTATAAACGCGTTACGTCGCATCGGAAGGACCCTCCATCAGGACAAACATAGGCGACCGGCGCGCCGGAGTCAACTGTTGGGCGGGAAACCGGTACCAGTGGACGGGCTGCACGGACGATCACATTACGGATACGCGCAAAACGGGGCGGAAATGGCTCAGCGAAAAGGCCGGCATGCGGGATTTGGTTCTATTCCTGGCGCAGGGCGGCGATGGGGTCGATGCGGATGGCGCGGCGCGCCGGGATCCAGCACGCCAGCGAGGCGATCGCCAGGGTCAGAAGCAGCACGGTGGCGAAGGTCAGGGGATCGGTGGGTTGCACTCCGTAGAGGATCTGGCCGAGGAAGCGTCCGGCCGCCAGGGCGGCGGCCAATCCGAGGGCGGTGCCGGCGCCGATGAGGACCAGGGCGTGGCGGCCGACGATACTGAGAATCTGTCCCTGCCCGGCGCCGACGGCCATGCGGATGCCGATTTCGCGGGTGCGGCGGGCGACGGCGTAGGCCATCACTCCATAGATGCCGGTGGCCGCAAGAATGGCTGCCAGCAGGCCGAAGGCGCCCAGCACCGAAGCGGCAACCCGCGCCGGGAACAGCGGGAGGTCGAGGCGGCTGGACAGAGTCTTGACGCTGTACAAAGCGATGGCCGGGTCCAGACCCGAAACCGCGCCGCGGATCAGGCGCAGCGCTTCTGACGAGTTCACGCGGCTGCGCGCGACGACGCAGGCAGTCGGGCTGTACTCGATCTCGAGCGGCACCCAGTAGGCCGGTTTCTCGGGTTCGTTCAGCGAGAAGTACTTGCCGTTTTCGGCGACGCCGACGATCTCGATGGGATTGCCGTCGGGCCCCACCTGAAAGCGCATTCCGAGCGGCCGATCGCTGCGCAACAACTGCTTCACGAATGCTTGGTTCACAATCGCCACCGGCTTGCCGCCGGGCTTCTCCCGCGAGTCGAACTCGCGGCCCATCAGGAGGCGCGTCTGCATGGTACGGAAATAGTCGGTGCTTACAGAGAAGGTATAGGCAAAAGGCGTCTCGGTGGGTTTTCGCTTGGGCTGGCCTTCGACGTAGATCTCGTTGGCGTTGGTGGCCAGAGAGAGCGGCAACTGGTCGATGAGCGCCGCCGACTCGATGCCCGGAAGCGCGCGCAGCTTCTCCAGAAGGCGCCGCTGGAATTCCCGCCCGCGCGCCTCGTCGTAACCGTGCAGGTTAAGGTCGAAAGACGAGCTGACCGCGCCATGGGGGTTGTAGCCGATGGGGGCCTGGAGCGCCCGTTGCAGGCTTTTCACCACCAGAACGGAGCAGACCATCAAGAGAACGGAGAGCGCCACCTGCGCGGCCACCAGGTAGTCGCGCAGGTGCCAATGCCGTAGCTTATCGCCGATTGCGCCGCCCTTGAGAGCGGACAGCAGATCGGCCTTGGTGGCCTGCAGGGCGGGCACGAGCCCGAACAGCAGGGCCGTGCCGCCGGAAACCAGAAGGGTAAAGAGGAATACGCGCAGGTCGAGCGGCGCATCGAGTAGGAGCGGGAAAGTGATCGGCGGCTTCCAGGCGCGCAATGAATCGGTGATCCAGAGCGCCACCAGCGCCCCGGCGGCTGCGCCGGCCAGTGCGACCACCAGGCTCTCGGTGAGCAACTGGCGGACCAGCCGGCCGCGAGCGGCGCCGAGAGCCAGGCGAATGGCGGTCTGCTTGCGTTGATCGGCGGCGCGGGCCAGCAACAGGCTGGCCAGGTTGGTGCACGCCACCAGCAGTACCAGGCAGGAGACCGCGAACAGCGCGGCGGCAAAACCAACGACGGGGCCGCGCAGGTAGTCGCCCGCAAGACCGGGCGGCGTGAGCACGATCTTCATGCCGCCATCTTCCTTGGGATACTCTTCGGCGAGCCGGTGGGCAATGGTGTTGAGCGCGGCCTGTGCCTGCGGCAGGGTTACTCCGCGCTTGCGGCGTCCCACGACGAAGAAGTCGTTCGAGTCGCGGCTGTCGAGGAATCCGCTGCCGCCTTGGATCTGATGCTGCATCATCATGGGGAAGAAGACTTCCGGCGCGAAGAACAACTCGGTGCCGAGGAACCCTTGCGGCGCGACGCCGAGGACGGTGAACTCCCTGCCATTGAATTTGACGACGCGGCCAACGATGGCGGGGTCGCCGCCGAAGCGCTGTTGCCAGCAGGCGTAGCTGAGGACCGCGACGGGGTGGGCGCCCGGACGCCGGTCGTCGTCGGGGGTGAAAAGGCGGCCGCGGGCCGCGCTCACGCCCAGCACGTCGAAATAATTGCCGGTGACCAGGTAGCCCCACACGCGCTGACTGTTGCCGGGAATGCCGAGACTGGCGGGCACGATTTGATAGGCGATCAGTCCGGAGAGGGCCGTGTTGCGATCCCGGAAATCGCGATAGTTGGGGTAAGAGAGCAGGGGAATCACGGTGCCGGCCAAGGTTTCGTTGACGGCTGCCAGTTCCGCGCTGCGGGCGACCGGTAGCGGGCGCAGCACAACCGCGTTGATGACGCTGAAGACGGCGGTGTTGGCGCCGATGCCGAGCGCCAGCGTCAGCACGGCGACGATGGTGAAGCCGGGGTTGGCGCGCAGGCGGCGGAGGGCGAGCCGGAGATCGAGCAGCAGGCGGTCCATGGCTGCTCGAAGGAGCAATCCGGGGACCATGGGAAGCGCTTGAAACGGAAGGTGCGTCCACGGGGCCGCTGTTCGGATTCGAGACGGGCTGTCGCGCGCGCGGACGGTCAGGCAGGGCGCCTGCCCCACATGAGCACCTTTCAACACGACGCTCGAATTCGAATGGTTATTCCCTGACGGGCACTAACCGCGCAGCCCCTCCAGCGCCTCCCGCACTCGCTCCAGCACCTCTTCCGGATCGGGCCGCTCCACGCGCACCACGGCACAGCGCGGGCCAGTGGGACGCCAGCGGTCGAACATGCGCGGGGCGGGGAAGCCGGCGAACACGCTGAGGAGCGGGACCCCGGCGGCGGCGGCGATGTGCTGGCCGGCGGAATCGTATCCGGCATACAGGCGGCTGCCGGCAATGATCGACGCGAAGCCGGCAAACGAGCCGTCCCAGAACGACGCCCGGACGCCGGCCCGCTCCGCGGCGCGCTCCACCCGCGCGGCCTCTTCTCCGCCCGCGCCTTTGTCTATCCATAACGCCGCGCCCGCACCCGCAAGCAGGCGGAGCAGGTTCTCCTCGAAGGGATCGGCGACGCGCTTGGCGGGGTTCTCGCCCACCCCCAGGCTCACGGCTACCGCGTCGCGAGGAGCCGGTTCGGCGGCCAGCGCCAGGTACGGACGCGCGCCCGAAACTCCCAGCGTTTCGCATGCCCACGCCGCGGCGAGCTCCGGCAGCGGGCGTGTGCCGTCGCCGCCATACGAGCGGCTCTCGAACAGGTGATACCGCCGCTCGTCGCACACCGGCAACAGGCCCAACTGGGTGAGGCGGCTGTCGGGGTCGAGAACCAGCGAATCGGGGGCCGAGAGCAGGTCTCGCAGATCGTCGCGGACGGCCAGGCGGTCGCGGAGGCCGCCGCGGCGGTAACCGACGGAAGCGTGGCGGACCCGCGAATCCCCGGCGAACAGCTCGTAGTTCTTGAGCGGCCCCACGAAAACCACTTCGGCATCGGGAAAGCGGCGCTTGGCGGCGTCGAGCAGGACGCTGGTGACGGCCACGTCGGCGCCCAGGGTGACGCGCGACAGTACCAAGACGCGCCGCGGATCGAGAGCCACCGGCCGCGGCTTCCGCACCCGCTGGTAACGGGCGACGAGATCCGCGGCGTTACCGCCTTCGCAGGCGGCGATGGCCTGCGCGAACAGGCGCGCATAGGCGTCGCACAGGGCGGGTTCGAAGCGATCCGCCAGACCTTCGGCGAGGATGCCGAACAGGGCCTGGCCGCCGGGGTCCTCGATCAGCGCCCGCGGCAACTCGCCGGGGACCGATCCCGCCAGGCAACGCTCCAGGATTTCGCGCGCAAGCCGGCTAAGCGAAGTACTTGTCAATCAGGAACCCCAGCTTGGCGCGCGTGGCTTCCGGCACCTGTTTGCGGTCGGTGAGGATGGCGTGGGCCAGCGCCGATCCGCACCGGCACGAGCGGGCCAGGGGCATGCGCGAAACGGCCTCGGCCACAACCTTGCAGGCGTTGGCGGCATTCTGCGTCAGGTTGGCGATGATGTCGTTGACCGTGACGGCGTCATGGCGCGGATGCCAGCAGTCGTAATCCGTCACCATGGCGGCGGTCACGTAACAGATCTCGGCTTCGCGCGCCAGCTTGGCTTCCTGCAAGTTGGTCATGCCGATCACGTCCATGCCCCAGCTTCGGTAGACATTGGATTCGGCCTTGGTGGAAAACGCCGGACCCTCCATGCAGAGATACGTTCCGCCCTTCTTGGCGTTGACGCCCACCGCCCGGCAGGCGCCCATCACCACCTCGGCCAGCTCGGGGCAGATGGGGTCGGCGAAGCTGATGTGCGCGACTAACCCTTCGCCGAAGAAAGTGGACGCGCGGCCGCGCGTGCGGTCGAAAAACTGGTCGGGGATGACGAAATCGAGCGGCCGGTGCCGCTCCTGCAGCGAACCGACCGCGCTGAGCGAGAGGATGCGCGTCACGCCCAACCGTTTCATGCCGTAAATGTTCGCCCGGAAATTCAGCTCCGAGGGCGAGATCGAATGGCCGCGCCCATGCCGCGCCAGGAACGCCACCCGGCGGTTTCCGAGCTTACCCAACACGTAGCTGTCCGAGGGTGGGCCGAACGGCGTCTCGACGAAGACTTCCTCCTGCGCTTCGAACCCGGGCATGGAATAGAGCCCGCTGCCGCCGATGATTCCGATTTCCGCTTTCACGTTACGCTCTCCTGAATCAATTCCAACAATACGCCTCCGGTGGAGGCGGGGTGCACGAATACGTAGAGATGACCGCCGGCGCCCGGCCGCGGCTCGTTCAGCAGCCTGGCGCCCGAGGCGCGCAGACGCTCCACGGCGGCCGCCAGGTCGGGGACGCGCAGGGCCACGTGGTGAAGTCCTCCGCCGCGTTTCTCCAGGAACCTGGAGATGGGCGAATCGGGCGCGGACGGCTCCAGAAGCTCGATGCGCGAATCGCCCGCCGGCAAGATGGCGACGCGGACTTTCTCCTGGGCCACGCTTTCGCGATGGGCGACGGCGAGCCCGATGGACTCATAAAAGGCGATGGCCTGTTCCAGGTTTCGGACGGCGATGCCCAGGTGGTCGATGGTAACCGCTCCCTGACGGTCGCGGCTCCGATTGGAGCACGGCGCCTTTTCAATGGCTTCCAGCAGGGCGTCGACGCCCGCGCCTTCGGTGGCGACGGTTCTCACAATGGGAGGCTGCGGGCCATCGGCCAGACTCAGCATGGCCCGCAGATCGCCCTCCACGCGATCGGCGCCGGGCTGGTCGGCTTTGTTAATGGCGAAGACGTCGGCGATCTCCAGGATGCCGGCCTTGATGGCCTGCACATCGTCGCCCATGCCGGGCACCAGCACCACCACGGTCACCTGCGCCAGCCCGGCGATTTCGATTTCATCCTGCCCCACGCCCACGGTCTCGACGATCACGTAGTCTTTGCCCGCCGCGGCCATGAGGCGCGCCACGTCGGCAGTGGCTCGCGCCAGGCCGCCGATGGAGCCGCGAGTAGCCATGGAGCGGATGAAGATGCCCGGGTCGGCATGGTGGCGCTGCATGCGGATGCGGTCGCCCAGGATGGCGCCGCCGGTGAGCCGGCTGCTGGGGTCGACGGCCAGAATGGCGACGGTTTTCTCACGCTTGCGCAAAGCCGCGGCCAGCGCGTCCACCAGCGTGCTCTTGCCGGCGCCCGGAGGGCCGGTGATGCCGACGATGCGCGCGTGGCCGCCGGCTGCCAGTTCGGCCAGAGCGGCCAGCGCTTGGGGATCGCGGTTTTCCACCGCGGTAGCGGCGCGGGCCAGCGCGCGCGTGCCTCCTTCGCGGATTGTGCGGGTCCACACGGACTTACACGATCTCTTCTTTGGCGGCGTCCCAGCGCACGGTGCGTTCCTGCCGGTAGCTCTCCACCGCCATGCGGCAGGCGATGGCCACGCGGAAGCCGAGATCGAAGGGACAGGCCAGTTGCTGGCTCGCGCCGCGAATGTTGTCCAGGAAGTTCTGCATGTGCGCCTTGGGATCGGCCTTGGTCATACCGGCCATTTCGTTGCCATCCGGCCGGGTCTTCTTTTCCGGCAGGTAGCGAACGCTCTGCGGGGTGCGCGAGATGGTGCCGTTGTCGCCTAGGACGTCTTCCGTCACGGATAGGCGTTCGTTGCCGAATCCGGAGTCCCAGGTGAAGAGCAGGTCGCCCGAGTGCTGCCCGGAGTGCACCATAGACACGGCCATGGTGTCGGGGACTTCGCGGCCGTCCTTCCACAAGTACAGGCCGCCGGTCATGGTGACTTTGTTGGGAATGCCGAGGCCCATGGCCTTGTACCAGAAGGCAATCTGGTGGCACATATTCTCGTAGACGTTGCCGCCCGAGTAGTCCCAGAAGAAGCGCCAGTTGAGGTAGCGGTTGGCGTCGAAGGCGTGGTCCGGCGCCTCGCCCAGGAACGACTTCCAGACGATGTTGGCGGGCGTCATATCGGGATAGATTTGGCGCGCCCACTGCGGCTTGCCGTGCGGCGTGTTGCGAAACATGTGGCCGTGGATGAAGGTGATCTTGCCCATCAGTTCGGGCTGCAGGAAGCCGGCCGCGTCGGGAAACTGGCCGCTGGATGTCGCCTGGTGGCCGATCTGCACCACGCGTTTGGACCCGGCCCGCTGGTACGCGGCGCGCATCCGCTTGGCGTGCGCCACGGTGAACGCCATGGTCTTTTCCTGGTAGACGTGCTTGCCGGCGTCGAGCGCGGCGGTGAAACAGTCGGCGTGCAGGTGTTGCGGCGTGGCGATCAGGACCGCGTCGATATCCCTGTCTTCCAGCAGACGGCGGTAGTCGAGATAGGTTTTGGCGTTGGGAGCGATGGCCTTGGCTTCTTCAAGGCGGCGGGTGTAAACATCGGCGGCGCCGATGCAATCGACGTTTTCCAGGGCCAGCGCCTGGCGCAGAATCTCCTTTCCGCGGTCGCCCGGCCCGATGATGCCGACGCGGATACGGTCGTTGGCGCCGAGGACATTCGACGCGGCGAAGCTGCCGGCCAGACCGCCGGCAACCTTGCCAATAAAATTACGGCGCGACTGCATGGAGGGTGCGCTCCTTCTCTTCGAGGATCTCCGTTGAGCGGGGACAAGACGATTATAGCGAACGGGCGGCGGGGGCTTTGTTCGCGCGGGCGCTTCGGTGCCGGCCACGCTGGCTTTCCGCGGCAGACCCGCCGCCGGGGATTCGGGCGGCTACCGGCGGGGAACCGCGGACGGCCACCAAGTGGATTGCCGGGCGTGTCGCGCCCAAACAGGCCGGGGAGCGGCGTAGAATGGGATGGGATGAGTCTTGACGACTACAAGGTAGTCTTGTATCGGAACCAGCCGGATGGCTGGGTGGCGGAAGTCCCCGCCATTCGCGGGTGTTATGCGCTCATGCCGACGCGAGAAGAAGCCCTGGCCGAACTCGAAGGCGTGTTTGAGATGATTGCCGCCGAATACGGCGAGAAGGGGCTATCGCTGCCCGCAGACAGCACCGCAATCGTGAATGCCTAGCGCCCGCGCCGAGGAATTCCGTCGCGCCGCCATGCGGCTTGGTTTTGAACGCTGCCGGCATACTGGAAGTCATGAGCGCTGGGTTCATCGGGACGGGCGGGAGGTTACGATCCCAATCCACGGCGGAAGTGAGATAGGACCGCCCCTTTTCCACAAAATCCTAGCTCAGCTCGGAATCGGTCTTGACGAATTCCGGAAACTTCAATGACAGACAGCACTTGGAGATGACCCAGGCCCGGCGCCGGCGCTTTCCGGGATCGCTCGCGTCATCCCCGTCTTCGGGAGCTTCGAGGTCGTCGAACAGCCCGCCTTGTGGTCTCGGCGGGATATAACCCGGTCCCAGATTGAGCCGGAGCGGCGCGTGCCGCCGGCCGTCGGGCCAGCAACTGGTTTGTGTGCCGGCGGCATTTTGGGCCAGCCAGTCGCAGCGGCTGTTGTCGATGTGTCCGGCGTGGCCCTTGGTCCAGAGCCACGTCGCTTGGTGAAGTCCGGCCAGTTCGTCGAGCTCCATCCACAGGTCGGCGTTGCACACCGCGCGATTCTTGCGCCACCAGTGGCGGCGCTTCCATCGGGCGATCCACAAAGTCAGAAGGGCCCCTGGACCGCGCCGCGTGCACCCAGCGCGGCATGAGACAGCCCATGCGCTTTCCTGTAAATTGGAGAAAGTGCCTGAACATACGAAAGCGGCCCGGCCCGGCGAGGCCCCGCCGCGGGCCTCCGCCGCGGCGCCCGATCCAAACGGGAAACGCGGAAATCTGAGCCGGAAATCGGTGATCGTATTTGCGTGTTTCGTGGCCTTCCTGGTGCTCGCCGGGGCATACGGGAGCGAGCGGGGCGGCTGGGTTGACGAGCTGGGATTTCAGAATCCGCCGTATATGCTGGCCCACTTCGGGAAGATGACGTTTCCGACCCAGACCGCCAACTGGTCCTACGACCTGCCCAATGTTACCCACCCCCCCAACCACACTTTCTGGATCGGCCTGCTGTGCCGCTTGGGATTCACCATCTATTACGCCGAAGCCACTCCCACCGTGTTGCTGTTCCTGCTGGCGATTGTGTGCATCGTCCGCGGCGCGTTTCCCGATGCGGTCAAGCTGGGGCTGCTGTTCTCGGTGGGCTACCTGGTGGCGGCGGGCCAGACCTTGGCGGAATTGTTCGGGACACGCCCGGAGGGAGAAGTGCATGCCGCGTGGTTCTGCGGATTGGTGCTGCTGGAGTCGGGCCGGCTGGCGAACTGGAGCTGGCGCAGCCTGGCGGCGGGCGCATTCCTGCTGACCTGGGCGTCCGGCACGCACTACTACGCCGCCTTCGCCTTCACCGGCGTGGCCGTCTACTCGGTTTGGGCCATCCTCAGCCTGGGCTGGAAAGCGGCCAGGCCGCGCCTGGCGGCATTGTGCGTGGGCGGATGCCTGTTCGGCATCCCCTACGCGGCGCTGTATCTGCTGCCGTATTGGAAGGACATTCGGGAAGCCGTAGCGTACACCGGAGGGCACGGAGGCGTGGGCGCTTCCATCCGATGGCACGCCGAGCTCTACCGGTATTGGGTTCGCTCGGGCAATCATCCGGCGTTGGTGCTGATGGGGATGCGATGGGGGATTCCCCTCGCGGCGTACACTACCGCGATTCTGGCGGCGGTGCGGTGGACCCGAGGGATGGCGCTGGCGGCGCTGCCGCTGCAAGTCTTTCTCTACCTGTTCTCGTGGCACAAGCTCTATCCGTACGTGATCCACGAGGCCGCGCTGTTCTCGGGGGCGGTGGCGATCGGGGTGCTGGTGCTGCTGGATTGGGCCGGGGCGCGGCTGCCGGCGGCGGCGAGGCGCGCCATCCTCCCGGCGGCGGCGGTGTTTCTGGCGGTTTATCTGGTGGCTACCAGCCCCATGCTGAAAGCGGCCAGCCTGTCCGTGGAGCCGCGGGTCCACGAAGCGGAAGTGGCCCGTGCGGTGTCGCGCGAGATGCTTGGCCCGGACGCCCGCGTGGGCGGCGGCTGGCCCCAGTGGTACGCCTCCGGCGGCGCCCACTATTACAACACCCAGTCCGACATCCAGTTCGGATGGTTGGGATTCGATCCGCGCACCTACTTCTCCAACCTGGATGCCCTGGTGGAGTGCCCCGGTTTTTGCGTGGGCGCATCCGGACACTCGGCCAGCGGCTGGTACGTGGATGGCACTCTGAAACTACGCGGCTTCTATTTCGGAGAATCCAACGAGCAACTTCAGTTCGTACTGCTCAGCCTCACCCAGCCGGTGCAACTGGTGGGATATGCGAGCCGCAACGGCCTGCTTTACCGCTTCCAGCAGGAGGCCGGCGGAAGTTATGATGTGATCTCCGCGGTATGTCCGATCGCGCCAGATGCCGGCCTCACTCAGTGGGGTTGGTTCAGGAACTGGCCGGGCGAGTTCTGGACCGTTCTGTCGATTCCCGACAGCTCGCCGGACGCCGGGCGCATGCTGGTGATGCTGCTCGCGCCGCGGGCTGTCGCCGAACCGGCCGGGTGGATGGGCCGCGCCTGCCGCACCCTCTCGCGAGTTCCCGGGACGCTCTTACTGGCGGACCGCGACGCCATGGTGGATCAGTTGCGCCGCACCGACACGCGCATGCACTTCTACCGCACGCTCGACCAGGTGCCGGGTTATGCCGGGGTTGGGCTACCGCCTTCGGAGGCGTCGCCCCAGGGGGCGACCCGGCTGGACAACCTGATCGACTTCTCCCGGATGGAACTGTTCCTGGGCGCGCGAGTGGATTCCGGGCCGGAGCGGCGATTGACCACGCTATCCACCAGGGGAGGCTACTCCGCATGGTTTCCGGTGCAACACGCGGAATCCGTGGCGGGCCCATGCTGGGTGCAACTCCGGCTGCGCGTGCTCAGCGGACGCGTGGGTTTTCTGGCGTTCGACCGGGCCAAGGGAGAAGTGCTGGCGAAGAGCCTGGATATCGGGGCGGCGCGCGATCCCCAGACTGTCGCCCTGAGGGTGCCGGATTTCCGAACGGCGTCGCAGATAGTGATCACCAATGAGAGCGGCGGCATGAGCGCGCAGGTGGAGATCCTCGACGCTGCCGTCCTGGTGGCCCGGTAGCCAGGCTCGGGCGGAGGGACGGCGCCGGTTGCTTTTCAGTGGCTCCGCGGCAGACCTATGCGCCACGAAAGCAACTGGCGAAGACAGCGTGGCCCCACCTTCATCCATTTCCACAATCCGCCGAGCGATGGCTCGCCGCCGCGCCGCGGCAGGTGCTCCACCACGACCTCCGTCACCCGGTAGTTCATCTTCCGGCAAAGGATCGACAGCATCACCATGGGGATAAAGGAATCGCGCGGGATGCGCGCGAGCACTTCTTCCATGGGCCGGCGCCGCATCAACTTGAAGGGGCAGTTGGCGTCGTGAATCCACAGTCCCGAGATGGCCAAGTTCGCCAGCCGCATGACGGCCGTGATGAAGACGCGCATGGGTCCGTCGGCCCGCGTGCGGCGGACGCCCAGCACGAAGTCGCTGGTTTCCCGCCGGTCCCAAACCTTCCAGAAGTCGGTGGGAAGGTGCTGCCGGTCGCTGTCGGTTTGGAAGACCCAGTCCTGGCAGACGTGGTCGAAACCGTACCGCAGCGCTTTTCCATGGCCGCCATTGCGCCCGGTAGTCATTGGGCGAAGCGAAGGGATTTCGCGGGCCAACCGGGCCAGCACAGCGCCAGTTTTGTCTTTACTGCAATCGTCCACCACAATCAACTCGGAGCCCGGTATGCGAGCGGTCACTTCCAGGTGCCACTCCCGCACCGTCTTCTCTATGACTTCCTCCTCGTTGTAGGCGGGCATTACGATGGATACCATGGAAGCGCCGATTAGGAACGACTGCCGTTGACCACCGCGGGGAACCAGTAACTCACCTCGGGCGTCCCGAAGGCCAGACGGTTCACCAGCTCGGCTCCCTGCATCAAAGAATGATCCTGATTGGATACCTCGTATTTCCAGCCGCCGAAACGCCCGCGGCTGTAAATGCCCGCCTTTTCTAGTTCAGCCAGAATCGGCTCGACCAGTTGGTCGCGGCCTAGAAATGGAATCGGATAACCGTGACGGGCGGAATGCATCCACACGCTGGCTATGGCGTTTCGAGACTCGATGAGCTTGGTGGCTAAGAGCCCATCGATCGCCGAATCGAGCAGTCCGGCGCGGTCCACGGGCTTATACGGAGATTCCGACACCTCGACCATAAGGGACCAGTAGCGCGAACTGTCGGGCACGTTATTAGGCGAGTAGTTGGAAAAGACCGTGGCGCGGTAGAAAGGGCAGTTGTCTTCCGGAAAATACATCCAGTACTTGGTCTTCAGGTGCGGCGGCGGCGTCCCTTTCAGGCCAATCCCCACCACATGCACGGTGGAGTAACGAAATTGCCCGGCGCACGGTTTCAACGATTCGATATCGGCCAGGGCGATGAGCGCGTCCAGTGGAATGGTGGAGATCAGCCGGTCGTACGTCTCTTTGGAGCCATCTTCGAAATGGATCGTGCGCTTCGAAGCCTCGATGCGCACGCAACGGCGGCCGGGGTGGAAAACAGCCTCCGGCAAGCGCCCGGCGAGAGTTCTCCAGATCTGTCCCGTACCGCCGCGCAGCGGAAAGCGAAAACGGACGTTGGGGCCCCAGTTCTTATCCTCGGTTCCGTCCAGCGCGTTGGAAACGATCCGCATGAGGTCGACCGTGGCCACGCGATCTCCCACCCACTGATAGGACATCGTCTCCGGCTGGTGTGCCCACACTTTGAAGTTATACGGCAGAAGGAAGGTCTCGGCGAGGCCCGCGCCAAAACTGGCTTCAATCCAGTCGTGGAAGTTCCGCAAGGGCGCGGCGCCGCGTTTGGCCGCTTCCAGCAAACCCCGAAGGCACTTCTCAAACTCATCGCGGGGCAGCAGGTGAATGTTATTTTGCAGCGGATAAGGGATGAAGCGGCCGCGCATCCAAACCCAGGATTCCCGCTCATGTTCCAGCCAGGCGGTGCCCAACAGGCCGTTCATCAGGTTGTCGAAGTAACGATAGTGCGAAAACTGAACATGTCCGCCAATGTCCCAGGTGAAACCGTTACTGTCGACAAACGAGGATGCCAAGCCGCCGGCCTGCGAGTTCTCGTCGAACACACGGACCGCTACATCCCCAATTTCCGTCAGCCTGTGGGCCGCACCCAAACCGGTAGGCCCCCCGCCGAGAATCACCAAGGACTCGTTGGCCAAACCGTGCATGGGCAAATCCAAGTATACTTGCACCATCTGATTTCGGGCAAGTTATCGGGGCGGCGGTCTTAGATTCTCCTGCCTTCCCGCGCTCTTCGGTACATTAGAGGATCGGTACATTAGAGGAAATGCCTGGACGTAAGGAAGCAGGCCGGCCCGATGAGGCCCCGCTGGCGGTCTCCGCCGCCGTGCCCGATTCTACGGGGAAGCGCTGGACATCGGGGCAGCGGTCCGTCGTAGTCTTTGCGTGGTTGGTGGCGCTCCTGGTGCTCGTCGCGGCGTACGGCAGCGAACGGGGCGGCGGGGTTGACGAAGTTGGGTTCCAGAATCCTCCCTACATGCTGGCCCACTTCGGGAAGCTGACGTTTCCGTCGTTTACCGCCGGATGGTTCTTCGACCTGCCGGTGATCACCCACCCGCCCATCCATACTTTATGGATCGGCCTGCTGTGCCGCTTGGGTTTCAGTATTTATTACGCCGAGGCCACTCCCGCCGCGCTGCTATTCCTGCTGGCGATTGTGTGCATTGTGCGCGGCGCGTTTCCCGATGCGGTCAAGTTGGGGTTGTTGTTCTCCGTGGGATATCTCATGGCGGCGGCCAATATCTTGCCGTGGACGGAATTGTTTGGGACGCGCCCGGAGGGGGAATTGCACGCCGCATGGTTCTGCGGGTTGGTGCTGCTGGAATCCGGCCGGCTGGCGAACTGGAGCCGGCGCAGTCTGGCAGCCGGCGCTTTCCTGCTGACCTGGGCGTCCGGCGTGCACTATTACGCCGGGCTGGCCTTCACCGGCGTAGCGGTGTACGCGGTTTGGGCCGTCGGCAGCCTGGGTTGGAAAGCAGCCAAGTCGCGCCTCGCGGCACTGTGCTTGGGCGGATGCCTTTTCGGCATCCCGTATTTGGCGTTGTATGTGCTGCCGTACCGCAAGGCAATCCAAGAGGCCATAGCCGTCACCCCGGGAGGCGGAACGTTTCGCGCCTCCATCCAATGGTACGCCGGCATGTACCGGGCTTGGACCACGCCCATCGATTACCTGGCGCTGGTGCGGAGAACGATGGCCTGGCGAGTTCCGCTTCTGGTGTATTCCACGGTAATCCTCGGCGCCGTGCGGTGGACGCGAGGGCTGGCGCTCGGGGCGTTGCCGCTGCAACTGTTTCTGTACCTGTTCGCCTACCACAAGCTAAGCACGTACCTGGTGCACGAAGTGGCGCTGTTCGCCGCGGCGGTGGCGATCGGCGCGCTGGTGCTGTTGGATTGGCTCGGCGGGCGATTGCCGGCGCCGGCGCGGCGGGCCGTCCTCCCAGTGGCGGCGGCGCTCCTGGGAATCTATCTGGTGGCCGGGAGCCCGATGCTGAAAGCGGCCAGCCTGTCCATGACGCCGCGGGTCCACGAGGCGGAAGTGGCGCGCGCCGCGGCGCGTGAGATTCTGGGCCCGGACGCCCGGGTGGGCGGCGAGTGGGGCCAGTGGTTCGCTTCGGGAGCTACCCACTGGTACAGTACCCAAGCCGATCTGGAGCTCGGATTCTTGTGGTTCGATCCGCGCACGTACTCCTCCAACCTGGATGCCCTGGTGGCCGGCCCAATTACTTGCACGGTCGGTTCCAAAGACTGCGCCACCGTCTGGTACGCGGATGGCACGCTGAAACTCCGCGGTTTCTATTTCGGCGAAAGCAGCGAGCAACTTCAGTTCGTGCTGCTCAGTGTCACCCAACCGGCGCAACTGGTGGGATACGCCAGTTTTCATGGCCAGCTTTACCGCTTCCAGCAGGAAGCCGGTGGCAGTTATGATGTGATCTCCGCGGTATGTCCGCTCTCGCCGGACGTTGGCCTCGCCTCCTGGGGTTGGTCCTGGAAATGGCCGGGGGTGTTCTCCAGCATTCTGCAGTTTCCCGCCGGCTCTCCGGACGCTCAACACAGGTTGGTGACATTGCTCGGGCCGCGGGCGGTCGCCGAACCGGCCGGTTGGATGAGCCGCGCCTGCCGCACCGTCTCGCGGGTTTCCGGGACGCTCTTGCTGGCGGACCGCGATGCCATGGTGGAGCGATTGCGGCGCACCGACCAGCCTATGCATTTCTACCGCACTCTCGACCAGGTGCCGGGTTATGCCGGGGTTGGCTTGCCGCCGGAGGCGGCGCCGCCCCAGGGGACAACCCGGCTGGACAACGTGCTCGACCTCTCCAGGATGGAGGCATCCAATGGCGCCCGATTGGAGCCCGGGCCGGAGCGCCGATTGACCACGCTATCCGGTATGGGAGCCTTCTCCGCGGGGATTCCGGTGCAACACGCGGAGTCGGTGGGTGGCCCAGGCTGGGTGCAACTCCGGCTCCGCGTGTTGAGCGGCCGCGTGGGTGTTCTGGTATTCTACGGGAGCCATGGGGAACTGGTACAGACCGCGGGGATTGAGGCGGCGCGAGATCCCCAGACAATCGCATTGCGGGTGCCCGATTTCCGCAACGTGAAGAACGTCATAATCACCAATCAAAGCTCCATCGGCGCGCAGGCGGAGATCCTAGACGGCGCGGTCCTGGTGGCCCGGTAGCGGCAGCCGCCCGCCTGCTTTTCGCGGGTTCCCCGTTTTGGGCTTATGGAACTGTTGTTTCCAGACAGGCCCGAATGACTCATTGGCTAAACCGTGCATGGGCAAATTCGGTATTCTCCCATCCTTCCATTCTGGGCAAGCTCTCTGGGGCCCGGTCCAGCTTGTCCCGCCGCCCTGCGCTCTCCGGTAGATTAGAGAAGATGCCTGAACATACTGATACAGCTCGGCCCGATGAGACTCGGCTTGCGGGCTCCGCCGCCGTGCCCGATCAAAACGAGAAACGCAGGGCTTCGGGGCGGAAGTCGGTTGTGGTCTTTGCCTGGTTCGTCGCGTTCCTCGTGCTCGTCGCAGCATACTGCAGCGAGCGGAAAGGCGGGGCAGACGAAGTGGGGCTCCAGAATCCCCCCTACATGTTGGCCCACTTCGGTAAGCTGACGTTTCCGGCGTATACCGCCGGCTGGTTTTTCGACCTGCCGGTGATCAGCCCGCCTCCCAACCACTCTTTGTGGATCGGCCTGCTGTGCCGGTTGGGTTTCAGCATCTATTACGCCGAGGCCACTCCCGCGGCATTGCTGTTCCTGCTCGCGATCATATGCATTGTACGCGGCGCGTTTCCCGACGCGGTCAAGCTGGGGCTGCTGTTCTCGGTAGGGTATCTTATGGCGGCGGCCAATATCTTACCGTGGACGGAATTGTTCGGGACCCGTCCGGAGGGGGAATTGCACGCCGCATGGTTCTGCGGATTGGTGCTGTTGGAATCCGGCCGGCTGGCGAATTGGAATTGGCGCAGGCTGGCAGCCGGCGCATTCCTGCTGACCTGGGCGTCCGGCGTGCACTACTACGCCGGGTTCGCCTTCACCGGCGTGGCGGTTTATGCGGTGTGGGCCGTCCGCAGCCTGGGCTGGAAAGAGGCCAAACCGCGGCTGGCGGCATTGTGCCTGGGCGGATGCCTGTTCGGCATCCCATACGCCGTGCTGTATCTGCTGCCGTACCGCAACGCAATCCGGCAGGCCATGGCCGTCACCCCGGGACAATCGGGGGTGAGCGCCGCCATCCGGTGGCACGCCGAGACGTACCGGTCTTGGACGGCGCCCATGGACTATCTGTCGCTGGTGCGGAGGACCATGGCGTGGCGAGTTCCGCTTCTGGTGTACTCCACGGTAATCCTCGGGGCCGTGCGGTGGACGCGAGGGCTGGCGCTGGCGGCTCTGCCGCTTCAACTGTTTCTGTACCTGTTCGCCTACCACAAGATGAATCACTACCTGGTACACGAGGTGGCGCTGTTCGCCGGGGCCTTGGCGATCGGGGCGCTGGTGCTGGTGGATTGGGCGGCGGCGCGGCTGCCGGGCGCGCCAAAGCGGTTGGTTCTCCCGGTCGCGGCGGTGCTCTTGGGAGCTTACCTGGTGGTGGGGAGTCCCATGCTGGAGGCCGCCCGCCTGTCCCTGGAGCCGCGCATCCACGAGGCTGAAGTAGCGCGCGCCGCGGCGCGCGAGATTCTGGGCCCGGATGCCCGGGTGGGCAGCGACTGGGTCGAGTGGTACGCTTCCGGAGGCACTCACTTTTACAATACTCAAGCCGACATCCAGTTCGGGTGGCTGGCCCTCGATCCGCGCACGTACTCCTCCAACCTGGATGCCCTGGCGGGCTGGCCCGGGTCTTGCCTGTTCTCAACCGGAGACTGCGTCACCGCCTGGTACGGCGATGGCATTCTGAAGCTGCGCGGTTTCTATTTCGCGGAAACCAACGACCAGCTTCAGTTCCTGCTGTTGAGCGTCGCCCAGCCGGCGCAACTGGTCGGATACGGCAGTCTTCACGGCCAGCTTTACCGCTTCCAGCAGGAACCCAGCGGAAGTTATGAGGTATTCTCCGCGGTATGTCCGGTCTCGCCGGAGGCCGGCCTGCAATGGTGGGGGTGGGAAGGGTACCGGCCGGGAATCTTCTCGATGGTTCTGACCATTCCCGACGGCCCTCGGAATTCCCAGCGCAGGCTGGTAACGGTGTTGGCTCCGCGAGCCATCGCTGAACCGGCCGGATGGATGGGCCGGGCCTGCCGTACTGTCTCGCGGGTTTCCGGGACGCTCTTGCTGGCGGACCGCAATGCCATGGTGGAGCGATCGCGGCGCACCGATCCACCCATGCACTTCTACCGCAATTTCGACCAGGTGCCCGGTTTTGTGGGGGTTGGCCTGCCGCCGTCGTTGGTTCCGCCCCAGGGGACAATCCGTGTGGACAACGTGCTCGACCTCTCCGGGCTGGAGGCCGTCAACGGCGGCCGCATGGATCCTGGGCCGGGGCGGCGATTGACCACATTGCCCACCATGGGAGGCTACTACGGGTCGATCCCCGTTCACAACGCCGATTCGGTTAAGGGCGAGTGCTGGGTTGAACTCCGGCTCCGGGTTCTGAGCGGCCGCGTGGGCTTTCTGGTGCAAGACGACCGCAAGAACGAAGCGTTGGCCAGGACTGAGTACATCGGGCCGGCGCGCGATCCCCAGGCGGTGGCTCTGCGGGTGCCCGATTTCCGAGCCGCGACCCGCGTCTACATCACCAACCAGAGCGACAGCACCGCGCAGGTGGAGGTCCTCGACGCTACCATCCTGGTGGCCCCGTAGCGGCAAACCGGCCGGACGCGCGACATGAGAGTAAACCGACGTCCGCGGCACTAGATACACTCGGACGCCGGGCGACTTCCCCGGCAACGCGCTATGCTCTTCACTTTTGTGCACCCGGATTCGGGGTTATGGTGGACAATGCCTCTTCGGGTGTGGTACCGTCGCAGTTCTAATCTAATACACAGTATCTTCGGGGGGACTACGAAGCCCGGCCGCTGGCCGAAGGATGGTTGGCAAGATTCGTGGGCACGCTCTCTTCGGATGCGGCGAGCGTGAGTACATTCCGTGTGATCCAGCTAGCGACCTCTAAGAGAGGTGGATGCTTCGATTGATTCAACCTGATGTTACCTCTGTATCGCTTGGTATCGTGTGCCCGATGGCCAATGAGGCGGATTCCGCGGTGCGGTTCATCGAGGCCGTCCTCCAGCAGTGCGAGCGTTTCTCCCGGGTGACGTTTTTCGCCGTGGTGGACACCGTGAGCGCGGATGCCACGCTGGATGAATTGCGCCGTCTTGCGAAACGCGAGCCGCGACTCCGCCCGCTTTGGGCGCCCGAAAACCGCTGTGTGGTGGACGCCTACGTGGCGGGGTACCGCGCGGCTCTCGGCGCGGGGTGCGACTGGATACTCGAGATTGACGCCGGCTTCAGTCACCAACCGGAAGAGATGCCCCGATTCTTCGAGGCCATGAGCCAGGGCTATGATTGCGTTTTCGGGAGCCGCTTCTGCGACGGTGGAGGCATGAGCGGCGAGTCTCGTATCCGTTACATTGTAAGTAAGGGCGGGACTATATTGACGCGAGTGCTTCTTGGCTCCCGTTTGAGCGACATGACCAGCGGTTACGAGATGTTCACGCGCCCGGTTCTGGAGTACGTGTTGGAGAGAGGGATACGGTCGCGGGCTCACTTCTTTCAGACTGAGATCAAAATGTACTGCCACATATTCAACATCGCCGAGGTCCCGATCCACTACACTCTCCCGAGTCCGCGGTTACGCCGAGGCGCCATCCTTGAGGCGTTTTATCAGTTAGGCCGGTTGATTGTATTGCGATTGAAGGGCGACTTGCCCAACCTGCGGCGGGAAGGACGGCGTGTCTCGGCTTAGCTCCTTGGTGGTAACATCCATATCGCCGCCTAACGCGGCCATGAACGCATTCGCATCTCACTGTTTGGACGACAGTAGCTGGAAGTTCTATCTGATCGGCGATGAACGCAGTCCCCGCGACTTCTACCTGGAGGGTTGCGACTTCTACGATCTGGCGCGCCAGAAGGATACTGGGTTTCGATTCGCGGCCGGATGCCCCACGGGGCACTACGCCCGGAAGAACCTCGGCTATCTGCTGGCGATTAGGGACGGCTGCGATCTGATTCTCGAAACCGACGACGACAACTTGCCCCTGCCCGGATTTTGGGACAATCGCACGCGTAACTGCACATGTCCCAGGACTTCTCATGCAGGTTGGCTGAATGTGTACCGGTATTTTTCGGATTCGACCATCTGGCCACGCGGTCTCCCTCTCGACGCCATTCACAGCCCGATACCCGATTTCCACTCCATGCCGGAGATCGGAGCGGATTGCCCGATACAACAGGGGTTGGTGGACCGCAATCCGGATGTCGACGCTATTTACCGTCTGGTTCTTCCTCTTCCGATTCAGTTTGCCGGCGGCCGGCGTTTGGCGCTCGGAGCGGGATCATGGTGCCCAATTAACAGTCAGAACACGGCTTGGTGGCCGGCCGCATATCCATTACTGTACCTTCCCGCATTCTGTTCATTCCGGATGACGGATATCTGGAGGGGCTTCGTGGCACAGCGAATAGCGTGGGAGAACGGCTGGTCGATCCTCTTCCACAGCCCCAACGCGGAGCAGGAGCGGAATGAACATAGTCTCATCCGGGATTTTGAGCAGGAGGTTCCGGGCTACCTTAACAACCACAAGATAGTTGAGTTGCTCGAACGGACAAACCTTCGGAGTGGCGTAGACGGGATACTCGACAATCTGGTGGTCTGCTATGAGGCCCTGGTACGCGGTGGTTTCATCGGGCAGGCGGAGCTTTTGCTGCTCGGCGCCTGGTGTGACGACCTGCGTGCCCTGGCGGGCAATTGCGGGTGCCCGGACTCCGCAACGTGAGGAACGTCATAATCGCCAACCGAAGCTCCATCGACGCGGAGGCGGAGATTCTCGACGCCGCGGCCCGGCGTGTTCCAGCCCCATGTTACAGTCGAATGTAGTGTTCTCGCGAATTATCTGGATCGTTCTCGATAGCGTTGGTATCGGCGCGATGCCCGATGCGCTTCAGTTTGGCGACCCCCCGGGCGGCGATACGCTAGGCAACATCGCGCGTCTCCGCGGCCTGAGTGTGCCGAACTTGGCGCGTCTCGGCCTGGGCAATATCAAGCCGCTGGCCGGCATCGCGCCGGCCGCATCGCCCGCCGGCTCCTACGGCCGCTGCACCCTGGCTTCGCCGGGCAAAGACACCACCACGGGCCACTGGGAGATGGCGGGCATCCACCTGGACAAGCCGTTCCCGCTCTACCCCGATGGATTTCCGCCCGAGATCATGGGCGAGTTCGAGCGGCGCATCGGCCGCGCGTCGCTGGGCAACAAGGCGGCGTCGGGGACCGAGATCATTCGGGAACTGGGCCCCGAGCACATGCGCACGGGGTCGCCGATTGTCTACACCTCGGCCGACAGCGTCTTTCAGGTGGCGGCGCACGAAGAAGTCATCCCGCTGTGGGAGCTGTACAAGATCTGCGAGACGGCGCGCGAGATTTTGAGCGGGCCCCACCAAGTGGGCCGGGTGATCGCGCGCCCGTTCCTCGGAACGCCCGGACACTTCACGCGCACCGCCAATCGCCACGATTACGCGGTGGCGCCGCCCCCGGGAATGCTGCTCGACAAGCTGGACGAGCGCGGCGTCCCGGTATACGGTGTGGGCAAGATCTTCGATATCTTCCTGGGCCGCGGCATTCGCGAGTCGGCCAAGACCAAGAGCAACGCGGATGGCATGGCCAAGACCCTGGAAGCCATGGGCAGCCTGGAGCGCGGGCTGATTTTCGTCAACCTGGTGGATTTCGATCAGCAGTTCGGCCATCGCAACGATATCGAAGGCTACGGCTCGGCGCTGGAACGGTTCGACGCCTGGCTTCCCGAATTCACGGCCGCGTGGCGCCCGGGCGACCTGGCGGTTTTCACCGCCGACCACGGCTGCGACCCCACCGTCCCGGGAACCGACCACACGCGCGAGTATGTTCCGTTGCTGACTGTGGGGCCGCAAGCGCGCGGCGGCGTGGACTTGGGGCTGCGCGGGTCGCTCTCCGATATCGGGCAGACCGTGGCCGCCAATTTCGGCGCGACCATCGCCCACGGCGAAAGCTTCTTGCGGCAAATCTCTTCTTGAAACGAACCTTATGAGAAAACCAATCATGGCGGGCAATTGGAAAATGTACAAGACGCCCGCGGAAACCATCGCTTTCTTCGAAAAATTCCGGCCGCTGGTCGAGAAGTCGGAACACTGCGAGATCGTGATCTGTCCACCTTTCACGAACCTCTCCGCGGCTGTCGGCGCCGTCAAGGGATCGCACATCGGCATCGGCGCGCAGAACATCGCCTGGGCCAAGGAAGGCGCCTTCACGGGCGAAATCTCCGGTCCCATGCTGGTCTCCGCCGGCGCCACGCACGCCATCGTGGGGCATAGCGAGCGCCGCCAGTATTTCGGCGAAACCAATGCCACCGTCCTCAAACGCACGCTGGCCGCGCTGGAATTCGGCCTGACTCCCATCGTGTGCGTGGGTGAGCGCCTGGAAGACCGCGAAGGCGGCCGCACCGAAGCGCTGTTGAAGACCCAGTTCGCCGAAGGCATCGCGGGGCTGACCGAACCGCAGTTCGCCAGGATCGTGATCGCGTACGAGCCGGTCTGGGCCATCGGCACCGGCAAGACGGCCACCCCCGAAATCGCCGCCGACGCGCACCGCGTCATCCGCGCGCAGGTACGCGAGAAGTTCGGCAAGGACGCCGCCGATGCCGTGCGTATCCTGTACGGAGGGAGCGTCAAGGGCGACAACGTCAAGTCGCTGATGGCGCAGCCGGAGATCGACGGCACATTGGTGGGCGGCGCCAGCCTGGACGCGGCTTCGTACGCCTCCATCGTCAATTTTTGATTCCGGTGGTGAAGCGGGGTCCGCCAGCCGGGCCCCGCGTCACCACGCGAGTGCGGGCCAACCTATGAGCGAAACGTGCCGCATTCTCGATTGGGACACGGCGTTCTTCGGCTTCCGGATCGCGCGCGTCTCGAACCCTCGCGTGGGCCGAGACGAGATGTCCTCTGTGCTGGAATGCTGCGCCCGCGAGCGGGTCCGTTGCCTGTACCTGCTGGCCGCGGCGGACGACGCCGCGACCACCGAGGCCGCCGAAAGCCACGGGTTTCACCTGGTGGACGTCCGCGTGACGCTGGCGTGCCAGGCGGCCGGCGGCGCGATGGCCGCGTCCCTGCGCGCGGCGCGCGCCGATGACGTTCCCGAACTGGAGGGGATCGCGGGGACCGCTCACACCGACTCGCGGTTCTATTTCGACGGGAATTTCCCGCGCGAGCGCTGCCGCGAGCTGTACGCCACCTGGATCCGCCAGAGCTGCGCCGGCGATGCCCAAGCCGTGCTGGTAAGCGAGCGCGAGGGCCGGCCGGCGGGCTATGTCACCTGCCACTGGAACGGCGCGTCCGGGCGGATCGGATTGATCGCCGTGGCGGAATGGGCCCGCGGCGCGGGGACCGGCCGCGAACTGGTGCGGGGCGCGCTATCCACCTTCGAGGTGCAAGCCGCCGGTAGGGTAAGCGTGGTCACGCAGGGGCGGAATGTCGCGTCGCAGCGCCTGTATCAGCGTTGCGGGTTTGTCACGCAATCGGTGGAGCTGTGGTACCACCGATGGTTTGCGTGATGAGAAGCCGCGCCCCCGGGCCTTCTACTGAACTTCGAACTCCAGCTTGCGCGTGGCCGTACGGTTGAGCGAATCCATGGCGGTGAACTCGCACCGGTAGGCGCCGGCGCCCAGCAGGTTCACCGGGATCTTGAGCGGCACCGCGACCATGGGATTCCCGGCGGTGGCATATTGGGTCACTTCCACCACGCCCGAGTCGATCCTCTCCTTCCCGGTCTTGACGTCGACGAATTTCAAGTCCACGCCCAGCTTCGGGGGTTTCTCGGCGGTATTCTCCGGTTCGTACACTTCCATGTAGAGCAGCACGTTGTCGGTTGCCTTGAAGCGCGATTCTCCGGTGGGAGTGAACTGCATGTTCCGCGCGATCAGGGGCGTGCGGCCTTCGGTGAGCAGGGCCTCCAGCCCGGTATCCACGTTGTCCACCGATTTCACATTCAGGCTGACGGCCAATTCGCTGATGGCGAACTGCTTGCCGTCGAACGGTTCGACCGCCAGCGGGCGTTCGATTTTGCCGAAATCCTGGCTCCCGGCGGGCGCGAACACCAGCTTGAAATTGTATTGGCCGGAGGCCACGTCGAACTGGGTGTCGTAGTGCATGGGCTTCTTGCGGAACTCATCCACCGCCCGCTTATCCTCCAGGTCGAGCTTCACGGTGTCGCTGAATCGCGCGCCCACCGAACCGTCCTGCTGGTACGCGATCCCCATGATGTTGAGTTCGGCGTGCTGTTTGCCCTTCACCTTCTCGAATTTCATGATCTCGGAGGGAATCTCCATGGCGAGGTTCACGCGCGCGGTGTTCGCCCCGGTAAAGAAGAACGGCAGCGCCAGGGGCGCCTTGATGGTTCCCGGCCGCGTGGCCTCGGCCAGCCCTTCCAGGGTTTTTTCGACCGGCTTGCCGGCCAGCAGATCCGCCTGTTTGACGTTGCAGTATCCGGTGCGCGCTCGGACGGTCGTCCCGCCGCGATCCACTTTGACCTTCAGGGCGTGGCAGCTTCCTTCGGGCGACTCGGGAGGCGTGTAGCTGATGAGGTAATACTGGTCCTGCTCTTTGAGGATCTTCTCCATGCCGCCGACCAGGTCGTTGGTGTTGACGATGACGAACCCTCCGGTGCCATCGGCCAGCATGTACAGCGCCTGCTGATTGGCGCCGGTGAACGGCGGAATGGGGGGCATGATGACGTTGCCCATGCCGCGCCCGTTGTTCATGGGGTTGCCGACCGAACCGCCGCCTCCTCCGCCTGTGCCTGTGCCCCTGCCGGAACCAGTGTTGCCGCTGCCCGAATTTCCCGCGCCTGGGG
>Ga0326728_10002671_pt1 | contig 58376 bp, 62 predicted proteins | sample MB3enrmetagenome_FD_207602 | JGI IMG/M metagenome (GOLD analysis project Ga0326728, IMG submission 207602) | Lab enriched peat soil microbial communities from McLean, Ithaca, NY, United States - MB31MN | ecosystem: Environmental > Terrestrial > Soil > Wetlands > Peat | place: USA: New York... | reverse complement strand
GGCTCTATGCGGACGCCGGCGAGGCGCAAGAAAGGCGTTGCCACCCGCGAAATCGACGGGTACTCCTGCCAGGACACCAGGAGAATCGCGTCGTGTGTCGGGCTCATTCTGGGTTGGGGCGGCGAGGCTGCGAGCATGACATCCAGAATGTTCTTCGGCGGCTGGTTGTATCCGGATGCACCCTCGTTCGGCACCATTGTTGCCGAGGTCACGCTTGAGGAAGTTGAGTTTGACTGCGCTCGAACGGGCACAATCGCGCACGCAGCCAGCGCTATTAGCAATAGATAGTCCAAGGGTTTCCGGGCTGGCATGGTTCCCTCCGTTTCAAGGCATTAAAGCAGCGCCCGTGGGGCACGAAAGCTGCCTTCTGAACCGATTCCCGTTTTTGACTTTTGACCGACTGTGAGTATACGCCCAGCCACCTGGGACCGCAATGGCGACCGAGCGAAGTGCTCCAAGCCACCCATGCCGTAATTCGTTCCCTCGTACGGAAACATCTTTGCAATGTACCAGGCAGCGCCACCACCAGCGTCATAAGCTTCAACTCTGGCGTCTCCCGCCCTTGTCTTCCACAGTCCAGCCACAGCCTCAGGAGCAGGCACATTCTGGTACTTGAGCAGAGCGTGGTAGTGCAGGGGGATCTCAGGGCTGGCACAGCCTGACCATCTTCGTTCATCTGCCCGGATCCACCCAACACGACCACGAGTAAGACGACCAAGTGAGTCAATGAAGTCATCCCAGTGATGGAGACAGGTGGACTCAGATAGCTTCCTGGCGAAGGTCAGAGTAGCGTAATGATCCCAGGGCCACTGGGAGAAGAAGCCACCATAGGCAGAGACCAGAGAAGATTGATCAACTGAATACATATAACTCCTTGTCTGGAAGATCAGGATATGGAGTAGGGAAGACTACCTTAATGGGTGGGTATATCGCGGTGCAGTCAACGAAGTTACTTCAGGTTACTTACTTCATTTCTATGTACACTAATATCCTAATATCCTACCTGGTCCTTTCTCAACTCCAGATCACCTGACGGGAATCTGCCGAGTTCGCCCGACTTCTGGCTCCCCTCTCCGTACTACCCCCGGGAGAGGAGAACCTTTCCCGCCGCTTCAAGTTATCCCCCCAGCATCCCGCTGAGGGGTCCTGGACAGCCTCCTGACCGGGTACCAGGAAGACTCGCCTTATACCGCAAGAGATTGCACCTTATCAGCACGATAGCCCCTGCTGGTATTACGTGCATTATAACATGTGGTACAGGGCCAACTCAGCCTGTGCAAGGGCCTGTTTGGTGAGCAGGAAGGCAAATGTGCATCGGGTCCTGAAGCAGACCACCGGCGTTGACAGGGTAAGTCACACAGTGGCAGTCACTTAGCTGGAGGGAGGGCAAATCCCGGCCCTCGGGAGGAAGGCGAGGATTCTAGAAGTTGATGCGCAGAGACGCGTGCCGATTTCTGCCCGTGGATACGTGCGCACGTGGTCATTCAACGATCACCCTCGTCTTCAATGACCACTCTCGGTGTCCGCTGGGCAAGCTCGCTGGCTCCCCTCATTAATGGTATGAAGTCTCCGTTGTCTCTTGTGCGCGCGGTGGCTGAAAGTTGTGGGTCGACGGCCTCCTCGGAGACGTGGCCCATGTCCCGAGGTTGAGATTTCAGATCTTCTCATCTCCCGCCTGTGCCCAGCTCGACGCCAAGAGGTGATTTGAGAGCAATCCTCCAGCCCTCCGGCTTGCCAATGCGCCTCAACTTGGCATAACTTACTGCTTCGCGGCAGCGAACGGGTCCCGCCATGAAGCTCAGCCTTCGTTACATCTTGCTCTTTTCTGCGTCGATCGTCGCCGGATTTCGCCTGCACGAGATTGGGCACAAGCTAGAATGCTGGGCTACCTAAGAAATGAACCCTGGAATAGTGGGGATCATTCTGCTGATCGCGGTCCGAGTCGGCCCTGTCCGCCCATGTCTATCCGGTCGTCAAGGCGGTCAACGCGCCAGTGGGATTCGATGCCCGATGAGGCAAATTGACTACATCATTGAAAACAGGGCATCTAGTTCAGGAATACCGAGGTGCCTGCGAATGGCCCTGGCGGCTGCCCTCGGGGGGGCGACGGAGCTAGCCAGCGGACATGAGTAGGTTGGTATTATCAGACATTAAAGAATTACGGCCGCCCTAGGGGGCGAATTTCGCGTACATCGCCAATTCTACGCGTCCTCCGATTTTATGAGGGCAATAACATCGTCTTTTTCGTCCGGACGCGCGCTAGGGGCCATGTGCATTCGACGACGGGGGTATTTAGCAGCTAATTGTGTTATGTTAACTAGACTCTTCTCGAGGACACCCTTATTTCCATATCTAATTGAAAACACAAGGCAATTATAGTTGGCTTCCATATTACGCCTATCTAATTGAAATTAAAGCAGTAAGTCGAAATTCCACCTCGCTGGTCGTCCCGCGGGCCGGACAATCGGACAAAATCGACCATCAAAATATCGCGCCTGGAGGCGATTTGACGCGCCAACTCGGTAATATTGGCCTCCAGGTATTACCCTGCTCGCGGGCCAATCGCGGACATCGAGTCCCGGTAACCCCTTGTAATCACAGAGACATCCTCGCTGTTCCTCGGCTAGCTCGGCATTCCCCTTCCCTCTGGGAATCCGGAATCGCTGGTCACGCTCTCGGCAGCGTCTCGCCTGGCGCCGTTCGTCAATCACCCTGCTGGCGCACTCGCCACACTGCCGATGTTCGGGGCATGTTGTTCGAAGCACTGAAGCTTGCCGAATCCCAGCCTGAGCCCCTCACGATGATCGTCTCCGAATAGGCAAGCACGAGCTGCATTGGCGCACTGATCACAGCGCGGCCTTGCGGCCGCAACTAAACTTGTAGGGGCCAGCGGCGCTGGCCCTACGAAGTGCTTGAAAATCCTTGCTAAAAAAACAAGAAATCACGATCTTGTTTTACAGTGAGACCGATGTGAGTCCGACGAGAGCGGCTCTGATTGAGCAGCTTGCCGCAGCCATCACATCTGTCGGCGAATATCGAAGTGCTACTCCCAGGGGTCAGCCTTATTCCACTTGGCTAGCAAGTTTGCCACGCGCATCACTGTGGTGCGAGCGTTGGCGATCGCGGCCTCTTTGGTGCGGCCAAAGCCTATAGGAATACTGTATTTTCCATCCGCGCTCACTTCGTACACCACCCATCTACCAGTGGGCTCTTGCACCACTTTTCAATTGGCGGGCAGGGAGAGAGCCGGGGGCTCTGACACGCTGGAGACGGGCGCGGAGGATGCCTTATCCTTTTTCTCAGGCTCGGAAGCGGGGGAGGGGGTGGAAGGGGAGGTGGGGGAGGGGGCCGGCAGGCTGGTTATGGTAGCTTCTTCGCTGTCTGCGTGGTCCTTGACGCCACCGACCTCCAGCCTGGATGAAGCGCAGTTCGGCCGCAAGGCCGATTGCGCGTCTTCCTTCAAATCACCGCTGCTGGCAGGGTCCGGATGATCATTGAATTTGATCCCTATGGCAGCTTTGAAGTCAGGCACCAAGGAGTAAGGTTCCCCCTTGCGCCGGACGGAATCTTCCATAGCTTCCTTTTCGGTCTTTCCGATTCCCACCAGTCTGTCACGCAAGTAAAACTCGAACCCGCCGAACTCCTCTTTGAACTCCGTCCGCGTTCGGGGCTTCGACGGATCTGTCGAGGATGGGGGAATCACATAGGGCTTGCATTCTCTTTCGGGGGCACCAGCGTGTTCGCCAGTTTGTCCAAGAATTCCCGAGATATGCCCGTCTGTTCTTCGATAACGGGTTTAGCAGCCCTCTGTTTCTTGACCTTCGCTTTGGGCGGACGGTCGATCTTCGCTTGACATCGCTTGCACCACAGGCCAAGCAGCCAAGGATGAGTTTTGGACCGGGGGAATAGCTTCTCGGCATGAACCTTGTGGCACCTGACGCATTGTGCCCAGTACCTGTTGATGAGGGTGTTATGAGACACTTGGCTCCATTTCCGGGAAATTCAACCGGGGACTGTAGGGCACCTTATTACTAGTAGCCCGTAAGGGTCTGTCCTTTATGGCCTCTCCGTCCAGCCATGACTGCCATCGCTTGGACCACCACGTGAGCCGATACGTCGTCAGCTTGGGGTTGAGCCGCCCGCCCAATCCACGGTCGACAGCGAACAGTCCAATATCCTCTAGCTCCCGGTTGATTCTCGCCCAGCTTCCATTGGACTGACGAATCCCCGACCAGTCGGCCAGCCCCGCCCGGCTGATAGTGAAGGTATTGTCCTCTGATTCTTGAGCTGCAACGAAGAGCAGAACGGCGACAAGCCGTGCTCTACTCGAAAGCCTAGTCCAACCCATGCTGGTCACCAGCGCCGGCAAAGATGGGTTGCTCTTATCCTTTACGGGAATTCTCCGCATTCGGCTAAACACGGGCTTCGACACGCCGCGTTCGCTCTGGGTCCTCTCCGGCTGAACCTTGCTGCTTATCGCCCATCGCTCGCCAATCCAGACAGCCGCGTGGTAGACGTCAAGGTCCAGTATGAACATCACCAGGTCGAGGGGTGATTTCCTCTCGCCATTCGGGTCGCAGTTCCAACACCGCCATAGGTTCAATCGAGGGCTGAGAGTCAATCGCTTGTTCCCGCACTCGGGGCAGGTTATTTTTCTCCCCGAGGGTAGTCCTAGCTCACGGGCTAATTCCAGGATGGGGACTTGTCGATTGATCCCCGCCATATCTGGCAGAGCTGGCCCATATTGTGTTTCCTCTCCCATTGTTCTCACTCCTGAAGAGCTGCGGGGCGGGGCCTGCCCCGCCCCCGGTCATGGCTCAGCAGAGAGCCCAATCTGGCAGCCCACCTACCTAACTGCCCCCACCGCCTTGGTTTGAACTGACCGGAGGCGGGGGTAATGCCTCCTTTGGAACCATTTCGTCTTTTGTGAACAACCGTTGTCGTCATAAATACTCGTTCAGATCCAACACCTGAAGTTGACCGAGCGGCCCAGGGGGCACGTAAGCAGGCTTATACGAATTCCAAGCTGCCGGGAATTCCTGGTGCTTGACACCGTCCAGAGTCGGGCGGAATTGCGAATATCGCCCGGCATGCTGCTTGAAATAGAACGCAATGTTGTGGGCCTTGCACATATCGCGAAGATTCCGGGCCCACTGCTCGTCCATCGGCCTGAAGTCCGTCGTGCCGTTACCAGACTCGCCGCCAACCATCAGCTGGTCGAAACCCTCGATGTGCTGCTCGATGTCTGGCATCAAATCCTCCAGGATCGGCTCCGCAATCACATAACGCGTTCTCGCCGGAATCTTGCGCAGCGTATCCATTCGCCACAGATATTTCTTCAGCTCGACGGTGACGCCGAGACATACGTTCGGGTAACCTTCTCCCCAATCCTCCGGCAGCCGGTCCGCAATGCACTCGGCACGTTTCGTCAAAACCTGCCAGAGCAAGTTGGGTGTCCTCCTGATGATGTTCCAAGCTTCAGCTCGCCACTGATCCGCGGTCGGATGGAAGAAGTCACTCCAACTGCTGGTAAAGATCTTCAGGACTTTCCCTTCGTTGGCCGCCTTCCTCTGCAACTTCAAAGGCTCATCCCACGTCTTTGTGCGCACGAGTTTGTTGAAATCGCGGTCATATTTGCTACACGCTGCTCGGGCGTAGCAATGCAAACAGCCCTCACTTACCGGCTGGCATCCGACCCAGAAGTTCTGCGTAAAGTCGCAAACTCCGCTTTTCGTCTTTCCCATTACTGACTCCTATCGCTGAATGATCGACCTTGCCGTTCAAGCTCCTGTTCATTGCTGCTAGGCCCGGCCCACGGGGGCTCAACTTACGGGTTCCGTGGGCCGGCGGCATAATGTGAGTGACGTAACACCCACGTCCTCCTGTTTGATCTTGAACTAGGCGGGGACAGTCGAAGGACCGTCCCCCTAGTTTCGCTTAAGCCGCCCTACGCTTCCGGCGGATAGGCCAGGCTGATCGCGCCCGTGGCCACCAGCTTGTAGATTGCGCCTTGTGTTCCCGGCTTGCCCAGATCGAAGTCTGTGCAGAATTCGCCGGTGCTTAAATCTCGCCAGCACCGTTCCGGGATTTCCAGCTCGGCAGCGGCTGCCTTGCGTGTATTGGTCCGCCGGGTATTGACTCCGGCCTTTTCGCGGTACTGGTCATGAGCCCCCTTGCTGAATTCGGGGTAGCCCAGCCTTGCCGCATGTTTGCTGGCCTTCTCAAGGCTAGCGTTCTTGTTTTCTTTGTAGAAACTGCGCCGCGACCTTGACACTAAGGTTCGCACTGCGGTAGGCTTGGCTGCGTATGGGGATTTTCAGGGCTGAAAGGTTCCCTCCAAGCCGGTAGTCGGAACACGGGACGCGATGAGTGTCTGCTCAACGAGTTCCTCCAGCATGGGGGGAGCGAAGAAGGTGAGGATCACATGGCCGATGTGCTGACCAAGGCGGGCCGATACGAGATTGTGCGTGAGTTGGGGCGCGGCTCGATGGGAATTGTCTATCAGGGCTTCGATCCGGTGATCGGGCGAACCGTTGCCGTCAAGACCATGCTGACGCAAGGTCTTGCGCCGGAGGAGTACCGGGAGTTCAGGGCCCGCTTTCAACGCGAGGCGCAGGCGGCCGGAGTGCTGAGCCATCCCAACATCGTCAACGTCTTCGATTACGGGGAAGACAACGGCATCCTCTACCTGATCATGGAATTTCTGGAAGGGAAATCGCTCGAGAAGCTGGTGGAAGGCAGGAAGGTCCTTCCCATCGAAACCATCATCCCCATTTGCGAACAGGTTTGTGGCGCGCTCGACCACGCGCACGAGCACGGCATCGTGCACCGTGATATCAAGCCTGCCAATATTATGATTCTGGATAATGGAACTGTTAAGGTTACAGACTTCGGCATTGCCAAGATGGTGTCGATGGGGATGACCCAGGCGGGGTTGGTGCTGGGCACGCCCAATTACATGTCGCCCGAGCAGGTGAAAGGGCGGCAGGTGGACGGGCGCTCCGACATCTTCTCTTTTGGCGTCGTTCTTTACGACCTCGTGACTGGTGAAAAGCCGTTCCCCGGACAGAATATTACCACCGTCATTTATAAGATCATCAACGAAAACCCTGTTCCCCCTCGTGAATTGGACGCCACGATTCATGCGGGTCTGAGCTACGTGATTTGCAAAGCCCTGGCCAAGAGCCCTGATGAGCGCTACCAGACTTGCCGGGAGCTGGCGGACGACTTGAAGAATTTCAAGCAGTTGGGGGGACAGACGGCGCCCTCCGCCACGATGATCCTTAAGACTCCGCCCGCGCCGGGCGCGAGCTTGGAGGGTGCAGCCGCGCCTCCTGTGAGGCCGCCCATGCCGCCTCCTGCCCCCGCACAACCCGCTGCGATGCCCCCCCCTCAGCAAGCTTCCTCTGCGCCACCGCCGGTGCAAGTCATCACGCCGGCGCCGCCTGCCCCGAGTGCGCGGACTTCCTCGACGGCTTGGGTCCTCGCGGCGTTGCTGGGTGTTGTACTACTCGGAGCCTTGGGAGGAGGGTACTTCTACTTCCATCGAGGCAACAATTCCCAGCCGGCGGTAACAGCCGGGGGCGAGAAAGCGAACAGCGGAAATGCCAGCCTGCCTGGACAGGCGCCCCAAGCGCCCAGCACAACCGCCGCAGGAAATCCTGCGCCGGCCAGAGCGGAAACGAAGGCCGGCGAGTCAACCGCAGCAAGTCCCCTTTCTGCGGCCAGTGGCAAGGCGCCCCGCACCAACCCCCGCCCCGGAGCTGCTGGCGTAGCGCCGGGCGCCAACTTCCCCTCCCGTGCCGGAGGTGAAGCGCCTGGCGCTGGTTCTCCCGCCGCGGCGAGTGGAGGAGCACCTGCCGCAACCCCGACCTCAGCGGCTGCCGGAGGAGCGCCTGGCGCCGCCTCCGCTGCTCCCGCCAATGGCGGAGGGTCGAACGCCGCTCCCAGGCCGGGCCAATTGCAGGTCACGGCGAATGTAAGTGGGGCCAGAATTTCGGTCGATGGCAGCAGCGAGCCTGGTTGGCTCACCCCTTATTCCGCCGCGATCAGCCGCCCCCCCGGCACTCACCAAGTGGTGATTTCGAAGGACGGGTACAATGATTATCAGCAATCGGTAACGATCGAAGCGGGGAAAACGGCCGCGATCAACGCCCAGCTTTTCCCGCTTGCTGAGACCACCGGAGAAGTCTCCGTCATAACCGTGCCGCCCGGCTTGGAGGTGTGGATTGATGGGAAGTCGCTGGGAGCAAGCCCGGTGCGAATTACCCTGCCCGCAGGAGCCCACAAATATACCGTCAAGCGAGAGGGGTGGGAGCCCTATGAAGGCACTGTGAATGTGAGGGTTGGGGCGGAGATGACGGTGAAGGTTAACATGGGCCAGTAGAGGCGTTGAAATTGTAGTGGCGTGCTTACCTCGCCACGTGGCGGCGCAAAGCCGCCTCTACGTCATACTGAGACAGGCAGTAGTGGGTCAGTTTGCTGTAGCGGCGCTCTCCGAGCGCCGGAACTCCTCGAGAATTGAAGGCCGGCGGTCAGAGACCGCCGCTACAACTTCAAACTGAGACAGGCCATTGACTTTAAGGCGCGACAGAGCTAGTCTATTGGGTTGAGTCTTTCATTCATTCTAGTCATAATCGAGGACATTTATGGCTTTTCAGATAGGCGATAAAGTTGTCTATCCCAACCAAGGTGTGGGTATTGTCGAACAGATATCCACACGGAACCTCACGGGTCAGCCCGAAATGTTCTATCTGCTACGGCTTTCCTCGGGCACTATGCGGGTGATTGTCCCGATCAGCAGCGTAGTCAACGTAGGCCTGCGCCGGGTAACCAGGACCAGCGAAATAAGCACTATCGTTGATTACTTGCAGAAGGGCCAGAGCAAGTCTCCGCAGGATTGGAAGGGCCGGTTCAAGGAGAATTCCGAGAAAATGCGGAACGGCTCGCTCCAACAAGTTGCCGAAGTCCTGAAGACGCTCATCAGCTTGAATCAGGCCAAACCTCTTTCGTTCCGCGAGAAAAAGATGATGGATCGCGCCTGGCAGCTCCTGGTGGATGAGATTGCCGTGGCGCGCGGGACAACGAAAGAGACCGTGCAAGGCCAGCTTGTCCGCGCCCTCAATAAGTCCAATTTGAAAGCGCCCCTTCCGAGCTGAGGTTTTCTTTCAGCTCGCCTCCCCGGAACCCGGTTACGAGGCGCGTCATTCTCCACATCAAACAGAGCGATTGGCCAATCGTATTGATTCGTATATAATTGTCATTCAAGTTCCATTCCATGCGAGGGTATTCATGGAGCTCCTTCACGTCCCGGAAGCCGCCCAAGAGTTGGGCGTGAGCTACCCAACTTTGAAGCAATGGATCTACAAGCGCAAGATCAAGACCGTGATGACGCCTGGCGGGCATCACCGTGTGCCGCGCTCGGAGGTTGACCGCTTGCTGTTTCAACGAGGCGAACGAGGGCACGCGTCCGGAGCGCTCATCTCTGCGGGTCAGCTTCCCCCCGCGACACCGGTTTCCGGCGTGGGAGCGGGACTCGAGCACGTGATTAGCGGGCGGAATCAGTTGGTGGGCCGCATCATCAAGCTGCAAACGGTAGGTCTGTTAACCAAGGTGGTGCTGGATGTGGGGGGGCAAACCGTAACCTCCATCATCACCAGCGACGCCTCCCGCGACCTGGATCTGAAGGTGGGCGAGACGGTCGCGGCACTCATCAAAGCTACGGAAGTGATGATTATCAGGCCGCTCCAGAGGAGGCCTTGAGCTTTGGGGGTTGCCGCGAGCGTCGAGTCACGAGGAATCCGGTGGCCCTTGACCCGCCTGGACGTGGCCGGGGCGTTCGGCGACATTGGGGTGCTGTTTCCAATTGCGATTGCCCTCATTTCTCTCAACCACGTGAATCCCACCGCGGTGTTTCTGGTTGCGGGCGCCACTTATATTCTGGCGGGCGGCTACTTCCAGATCCCCATGGCCGTGCAACCCTTCAAGGCGGTGGCCGCGATTGCCCTCGCCCTTTCGCTTCCACCCTCCGCCATCGCCAGCGCCGGACTGCTTATGGGAGCCCTGCTCGCGGTGGTCGGAATTACGAACCTCGCCACATGGCTTGCGAAGCTCTTCACCCTTCCTATTGTCCGGGGCATCCAGTTGGGTCTTGGCCTCTTGCTGGCGCGTGAAGGCTTGCGCCTGATGTTGAGCCCGCGCTCCGCGGTGATTTTGGCAGCCGGCCGAACAGTCGCACCTTGGGAGATCGGGGTTGCGGGAGCGCTTATCTTACTGGCGTTTCGTGGCTCGCGCCGGCTTCCCGCTGCTTTGGTCCTATTGGCGGCTGGGATTACGCTGGGTCTCCTGAGCCAGTGGGCCAAGCTTCCCGCGCTGGGATGGGGACCGCTGCCTCTCACTCCTCTCCACCCGAATCTCGCGGAAATGCGGCGCGTATTGACGTTGCTGGTGGTTCCACAATTCGCATTGACCTTTGGAAACTCCATCGTGGCTACCGAAAACACCGCCCATATCCTCTATGGGAGCCAGGCCCGCCGGGTTACGGTGCGGGGATTGTGTATCAGCATTGGCATCATCAATTTGCTGGGCGGGATGATTCAGGCTCCGCCGCTCTGCCACGGTTCGGGAGGTGTCACCGCACATTACCAGTTTGGCGCGCGGAGCCCCAAGTCCAGCTACATCATCGGCGCAGTCTGCATTTTGCTGGCCTTGATTGGCCGCGTCGCCGTGGGCCTGCTGCAATTGATCCCCGCCGCCATCCTTGGCGTCTTGCTGGTTTACGTGGGAGTTCAGCACGCGGCTTATTTGCGGGACATCATTAGGCACTCGCCACTCCTCGCCATTGCGATCTGCGTGGGAGTGGTTTCCCTCCTGACCACCAATCTGATGTGGGGCTTCCTGACGGGATTCCTCTTACAAGGTGTTCTGCTGCTCTTTCGCCCTCCCGCTAAACAAGCGGCGTAGGGAAAAAAGTCTGGCGCGATTGGCCCTAAACGTGTATGATATAGAGTTAATCATACTGGTGACCGACAAGCAGAGGAGCGGGGCCGCCGTAAAGCCGGTGATTTTATAGACTTCTGCATCTCCAGTTCGGTTATGAGGAGGTATCCACTACCGTGAGCGCGCTTATCCAATACACCGGTTTCCAACTGAAACCCCGCGGCAGGGATTACTCCTACCGGGTTGTGGGGATGAAGTCAGAAGACCGGGAGTTCACCCTGACTATCTCAAACCGGGCCTTTGAGGAAAGGCACTTTCCTTACCAGGATGGGGCCGCACTCTGCTATCAGAAGCTCCAGAAGGAACTCCTCGCGGAAACGGCCGACTTGCCGCTTCAGCACCATCTTACAATCTCCGATCAGGACCTTGACGAATACCTCGCGAAGTATCGCCCCGTCAGGAAGCGCTCCTGGTAATTCTGAATAGTGAATAGTAAATTGCGGTGAGTTGCAAGTTCACCGTCCATTTTGCAGATCAGAGCTAGCTCGAAGAGAGTGTAGAGGATGCGCGTCACTTCGCATTCACAATTCACTATTTACTATTCACAATTTACTATTTTCCGCTTTCACTTTGATTAACGCCGCACCGTGTCTGGGCACTTCGACGGTATATTTTTCGGAGACAAGGCCGAGGTCTTTCCGAGCCCATAGGTCGCGGACTTGAGCGGAATGGCCGATTCCGATCGCTGCGAACCGGACTGAAATAGGCAGCCCTGACCCGCTCCGGTTGAAGAGCCCAACCGCCTTGCTGCCATCCCCGAGCGGCTTCATCCAAACCTCCAAAGGACCCTCTTGCCATACTCGGTGTCCTTCCACACCGAGGGAGTCCTGGTCGACGGCGATCACCTCGGGATTGGTCAGAATCTCGAGCGTTTCCCGGCTCATCTTGGTAAGGTCGTTCCCGGCGAGCAACGGGGCGGCCAGCAGGCACCACAGGGTCATCTGAGTACGGCCTTCATCGTTGTTCAGCTTGCCGATCCCTATCTGAAGAATGTCCGGATCGTTCCAATGTCCCGGTCCTACAAACTTCTCGAGCCCATTGTGTTGGAACCCGAACAGTGAGACCCGGTCGTAGTCGCCGCCAATGTCATCTGTGGTGCGCCACAAGTTGCCCCCAACTTCAGGCCCCCACCGCCAGACGGCCTCGAGGCCGTACTGGCAAAGACTGTAAACCATGGGGCGACCCGTGCGGCGGAGGGCGTCGTACATCTTCCCATAGGCGCCACGCATCTCCTCGGGTTTGTAGACGTTCGCCGCGCTGCACCAATCGTACTTCAGGAAGTCCACGCCCCACTTGGCGTAGGTCTGCGCGTCCTGCTCCTCGTGACGATAGCTGCCCTCGTACCCTCCGCAGGTCTTGGGGCCGGGCGAGGAATAGATGCCGAACTTCAGGCCTTTGCTATGAATGTAGTCACCGAGGGCCTTCATGTCAGGAAAACGCTCATTAGGATGGATGAACCCCTTCCCATCGCGCTTACCTTGCCAGCAATCATCGATATTCACGTACACGTAGCCGGCAGCTTTCATTCCATTGTTCACCAGCGCATCGGCGTTGGCGCGCATGATGCTGTCGCTTACCTTGCATTCATATTGGTACCAATCGTTCCAGCCCATAGGGGGCGTTCGGGCAAGTTGGTTATCTTGGGCGGCCGGGGCACTGCTCGCCGCGCCCAGAATCATCGCCGTACACACCGCTGCATACGGCCAGAGCGCGAAGGCGCGTTTCATAGAATCACCACCTCCTGAGAGGCAAAATGGGGTTTCTGCCCTCTCCGTGCGGGACGCCACGCTATGCCAGCCAGGGGCGTGTTCGGTCCAAGTTTTCAGCCAGAATCTTCTTCGCAATTTCCACATCTTCTCGAAGCTGAAAATCAAATATGCCGGCGCAAATGAAATCGGCTCCGCCCCGGTAGGCAAAGCTGAAGGCCTTCTCCGGAGGGATGGCTCCCGCTGCCATCACCTTAAACGCAACCCAAGGCGTATGGTAGGTGGCCATAAACTCGCGTGTTGCCTCAGGCTTGATATCCCAGATGTTGTCGTGATTGTCCGGGCTGTTACTGTCCACCAGGAACTCTTTGCGCTTGTCGCGAGGCGTGGCGGACCAGTAGTCGTCCATGTGGTAAGTCTTCATGAAGAAATCGGGCTGGATACCTGCTCTCGCGCAAGCCTTAGGGGTTTCAATCGAATGAGCGCCCAAGCCGGAGGGCAGTCCGGTCTTTTTCATCACCTCGAGGGCCTCCCCCAGCTCGTCCAGCAGACCCCGATCGACAAAGGAATCGGTAACGCCGCCTTGGATGTAAAGAGCGTTAGGTTCGTTATCGAGGATATGCTTGACGTTCTCCTTCAAGTCAGCCAGGCGAATATCATAGTAAGACTTGGCGTGGGGATGGACCTCGGAAATCCATTGAATCTTCCCGCCGCGTTCCTTTCGATACCGCTTCATGATCCGCACCGGCTTATCGAAAGGGTCGGAGAGCACCGTGTTGATGCCTAATCCTTCGGCCAGTTGCCAGGTATTCAAGACTCGCTCGTCGGTTTGGTATTCCCGCATCAACCGAGCCACATAGTCCAAATCCCGAGAATGGGAATAGCCGCTCACCTGATTGCAGCCCAGGAACAAGCGGGTAACATTGAGACTTCCAAGCTTGCCGGTAGGAAAACCCTGATGAAAGGTTTGGGGCATGTTGAAGGCTGGAGCCCCAGCGGGCGCCGCAAAAGATAGCTCGTTTGCGGATTTGAGTGCCGCGGCGCTTCCCAGCGCAGCCAGAGCCGAGGTTTTGAGGAAGTCGCGACGGTTATGACGGTCAGACATATTAGACCTCCAATGAATCGAGTTGGATGAGGCACGCAACGAAAAAGGCACTACCCGTTTCGGGAGTCAATTGCATACCTCAGGTAATCAACTCCCGATCTGCCGGCAACAGCCTATCAGGATTGAATGCCAGATTCAACGCCTGAGAGTCATGGTGTCAAAGCTCTTTAGAAATCTCCCTGAAAGTCATGGCTGTTGCCGTCAGCGTAGCGCGGCTCACTCCACGGTGACGGACTTTGCCAGGTTTCTAGGCTGGTCCACTTCGCAACCGCGCAACACCCCGATGTGGTAGGCAAGGAGCTGGAGCGGCACGGCTTCCAGGATGGTCGAGAGAGTCCCGCTGGTGTGAGGCAGAACTACTAAGTGGTCGGCCATGGCCGGCACTTCGCGGTCACCTTCCGTCACCAAAGCAATAATCGTGGCGCCGCGCGCTTTGGCCTCCTTAATGTTGGAGATGGTCCGTTCGTAGCGCTGGCGGGAAGAAGGCGAGTCCCAGTTGCAGGTGGCAATCACCACCACCGGCAGTCCATCGGAAATCAGAGCAATGGGTCCATGCTTCATCTCGCCCGCCGGGTAGGCTTCGGCGTGGATGTACGATACCTTCTTCATCTTGAGCGCCCCTTCCAAAGCCACCGGGAAGTGCACGCCACGACCGAGGAAAAGGAAATCGGAAGAACGGTAGAAGCGCTGAGCCAGTTCAGCGATCTCATCGTCCCTCTGGAGGACGGATTCCAGGTGCTTCGGCAGGGCAGCCAGAGCTTTCAGCCACGATTTGCTATCCTCGAGAGAGAGAAGGCCACGCACTTGAGCGAGGTAAAGCGCGAAGAGATAAAGGGCTGTCAACTGGGCGGTAAACGTCTTGGTGGAACCGACGCCGATTTCCGGTCCGGCGTGGGTATAGATTGTGCCGTGCGCTTCGCGCGAAACCATGCTTCCCAGCACATTACAAATGGCGAGCGTCTTCGAGCCTTTGGCGCGTGCCTCGCGTTGCGCGGCGATGGTGTCCGCCGTCTCGCCGGACTGAGTGATGAGTACGGTCAGGGTTTGCGAGCCTACCAGGGGATCAGAATAGCGAAACTCTGAAGCGTGGTCCACTTCGACCGGAATGCGAGCCACGCGTTCGATCATGATTTTGCCCGCCAGACCCGCGTGGCGGGAGGTTCCCGCCGCCACAATCTTGACGTCGCGAAAGGCGCGGAATTCCTCTTCACGGATTTCCATCTCGTCCAGAAATACCTGGCCGGTTTCAAGTGAGAATCGGCCCAGAGCGGTGTCGCGAACGGCCCGTGGCTGTTCGTAGATTTCCTTGATAGTGAAGTGCTTGAAGCCCCCTTTTTCGGCCAGGATCGGATCCCAAGTGATGTGCTGGACTCGGCGGGAGACGGGATGGCCATCAAAATCGCCCAGTTTCACACCGTTGGGTGTCAGCACGGCCAGGTCTTTATCGGCTAAGAAGAAGAGATCGCGGGTGTGATAAAGGATGGCGGGGACGTCGCTCGCCACAAAATACTCGTCCTTGCCCAAGCCGATGACCACCGGCGGCCCCTGGCGCGCGGCGATGATCTTGTTGGGATCGCGCGTGGAAATAATCGCCAGCGCGAAGACGCCTCGAAGTTGGCGCACGGCGGCGCGCACGGCTTCCTCGAGGTTGTTCGAGTCTGAAGCCCCTTCCGTCCCCGGAGTGCCACCCAGGTATTTCTCCACCAGGTGCGCGATGATTTCCGTGTCGACTTCTGTGGCGAACCTGTGGCCCTCCGCCACCAACCCCTTCTTCAGCTCCAGGTAATTCTCGATGATTCCGTTGTGGACCACCACCACCGTGCCGTTGCAATCGCGGTGGGGATGGGCATTTTCCTCGGTAGGAGCGCCGTGGGTGGCCCAGCGTGTGTGTCCCACGCCGTAAGTACCGTCTACCGGGTCAAGGCGGACCACCTCCTCGAGGTTGTGCAGTTTGCCCGTGGCGCGACGCACCTGCAGGCGATTACCCTCAATCACGGCAATACCCGCCGAGTCATAGCCACGGTATTGCAACCGCTGCAAACCTTCAAGCAATACGGGTACCACCCGTTTGTTTCCAATATAGCCGATTATTCCTGACATGAGATCGTTGCCTCAGGTCCTGTAAGACGCATTGATGGTGATGTAGTCGTGAGTCAGATCGCAGGTCCAAACATGGGCGGAGGCGTTGCCCTGGTGGAGGTCAAGCCGGAGGACCAATTCCTTGCCGTCAAGTTCTTTGCGCGCCGAGCCTTCGTCGAAGCCGGCATCCACCCCGTCCCGGCAGAGCAGCAAGTTGTTGACACGAATATCCACTTTGTTGGGGTCGAAGAGCGCCCCCGAATAGCCCGCCGCGCAAAGGATGCGGCCCCAGTTGGGATCGCTTCCTGCAATAGCCGTCTTGACCAACGGGGAGTTGGCGATGGCGCGCGCCACGCGGTCCGCGTCGGAAGGTTTCCTGGCTCCTTGCACTTCGACGGTGACCAGTTTCTTGGCCCCTTCGCCATCCCGCGCTATCATCTTGGCCAGGCGCTCGCAGAGTTGCGTAAGGCCCTCGAGGAACCACGCCCAGCTTGCATTTCCAGGGCGCACGCCCACCGCGGCGAGGCCGCTCGCCCAAGCCAGCACCGTATCGTTCGTGGAGGTATCTCCATCCACGGTGATGCGATTGAAAGACTCGTCCACCGCCGCACGCAATAAGTTGTGGAGGGTGCGAGGTCCGATGAGTGCGTCCGTGGTCACAAAGGAAAGCATGGTGGCCATGCGCGGATGGATCATCCCTGAGCCTTTGGCGATTCCAGCCAGGTACACGGGTTTTCCGCTCACGTCGGACCGCAGGACGCACGCCTTGGGGAACGTGTCGGTGGTCATAATGGCCTGCGCCACCGCCGAGGCATTCTCAATCGAGAGCTTTTCCACGAGGGCAGGAAGCTGCTTCGTGACAAGGCCGAGCTCGAGCGCCACTCCGATGACGCCGGTGGATGCCACCAGCACCTGAGCAGGATGGAGGTTCAGCAGTTTAGCCACAGTGCGCGCGCTCTCTCTGGCCGTGTGCAGGCCCTGCCGCCCCGTGCAGGCATTGGCGTTGCCGGAGTTCACCAGGAGGGCGCGGCAGCGTCCGTGGCTCTCCGCTAGGTTCTGTTTCGACACCAGTACGGGGGCCGCCGCCACCAGATTGGTAGTAAACAGGCCGGCGCTGGTGGCCGCGTGGGCGTCGCAGACGAGCAAGGCTAAGTCAAGCTCGCTTTGTGTTTTTTTGATTCGTGCGGCCACCGCAGCCCCGCGAAAGCCTCGCGGGGATGCGAGGTTGCCTTCCACAACTTCCCAGTTTTGCATGCGGACTCTCCTCAAAATCGGCCCCTTGCGCATGGTCGCAAGGCTGCGCCATGACGTGCCCCTACGCTTGGCCCCTGCTGGCGCGGGGTTACGAAGACGGCCGCCTACTTGGGTTTGACTTTCGGGGCCGGCGAGAGCTCCACCACGCCGGGCGCTTGTGGCGGCTCAGGCCCGGCCACTTTGATACTGCGCAACGTCTCGTCACAGGCTTCCATGTAGAGGGTTTCATCTTCGCCGCCCGGGGAGCAATCAGCCTCGATGATCCGATCTTTGCACATGATCCTCGCGGTCAAGTGCAGGTAGCGGCCTTTGAGCTCACGAATCACCATGGCGTCACGCTTATTGATCTTGGTGTGCTCGAGATGATAGAGCGGAAGGTCCTCGCTCACGCCCCTTGACTCCCATTTCGCCAGAACTTCCGGAGAGAATTCCCAGGTCTGGTCCGGATTGGGCTGTGAAGTAATGCTCAGCGAGGGTCCGACACTCCAGAACTTCGAACGGCTGATCTTCACTCCGCCCGGGAAAGCCTCGACATTCCCGTAGAGCCCATCCGCAATTTGAATATCGATTCCGAGCGCATCATTGTGGTAGGGGCGCTGCGCCAGAGTTTCGTCACTCACACGCTGATGGTGGCCTGGATACCATCTCACCAGCAGGTATTCGCCCCCTACCAAACCGCCACCGAGGATCAGGATTGCAACAGCAAGGATCAATTGGCTGGGTATACGCTTCTTCATGACAGCCATCTTAACGCGTGTCTCGGAAGGGTGCAACGGTGTAGCGGCGGCTTCGCGCCACCATCTGACGCAAAACCTTGGGTCACGCACGCATGATAAGCCACGTACGAACGACCCGCGAAACAGTGTCCCTTAGAGAAGTAATTCCATAAAAACTGCGCCTGGAGTTGGATTATGACAGTAGGCCTCAATACGCTTGAAGCCCAGTGAGTCATAGAGCGTTCTGGCTTCCCGCATCGTGGCAAGGGTATCCAACCTCATTTTCTTGTAGCCGAGCTTGCGAGCTTCGCCCATAATGGCCGTGGCTAGCGCTCGCCCCGCGCCTTTTCCGCGAAACCCCGGCCGCAAATAGAGCCGCTTCATTTCGCAAGTCTCATCATAGAGTCCCCTCAGAGCTACGCACCCGGCAACTTGGCCTTCGAGGGACCCCAGCAGCAATTTTCCGCGGGGCCGCGCGTATTCTCCCGGAAGCTCCGCCAGTTCCTTCTCAAAGTCCTGGAAGCATAGGCTGACCGGAAGGGAAGCTTCGTACTCGCGGAGCAGTCGCCTTACCTCGTCGATTTGCTCGGGCGTTTCAGCCTGGACCAGATTCATCATGCGGCATCGTCTGCGCCGTCAGGCTACTTAACCAGAATGAGCGGATGCGTCTTCTCGATGACTTCGCCGATCACTCGCGCAGGCGTGGCTGAAGGCTGGAGGGCATCGAGGAGTTTCAGCGCGTCCTGAGCCGCGAGGGAAAACAAGAGTCCTCCCGAGGTCTGCGGGTCGAAGAGCAGGTTTCGGACCTCTTCCGGTACGCGGCCCGCGAATTCGACGCACGGCCCCACGAACTCCCTGGTTCTTTTGAGGCCGCCGGGCAGAAAACCACCGCGGGAATACTCTTCTGCCTGCCTCAGGAACTCAACCTGGGAGGAATCTATCACCAAGCTGACGCCGCTCGCGTCCGCCATGCCGCGGGCGTGTCCCAGCAAGCCGAAGCCGGTAACATCTGTCGCCGAGTGTGTATCAAGCTGCAGGGCAACTTCGCTGGCGGCCCGATTCAGGGTGCACATGGATTCGATCGCGGCGTCCACCGCAGCCTTGCTGGCTTGTCCTTTTTTCAATGCTGTGCTGATGATTCCGGTACCCAGGCGCTTGGTCAAGAGCAGCAGGTCGCCCGCCCGCGCGGCGCGGTTGGTGAGAATACGTTGCGGATGGATGAGGCCGGTGACGGCATATCCGAACTTGATTTCCTCATCGCCGATCGAGTGGCCGCCGATCACTGCGCACCCGGCCTCTTGCATTTTGGCGTGCCCGCCCTCGAGAATTTTCTCGAGGATTTCGAGGCCCTCTTCTTGGTTGGGAAATCCCACAATCGAGAGCGCGGAGATGGGCCGGCCACCCATGGCGTAAACATCGCTCAGCGCATTGGCGGCCGCGATTTGGCCGAACGTGTAAGGGTCATCCACGATAGGCGTAAAGAAATCTACGGTCTGAACCAGCGCCAGGTCCGGAGCGAGTTGATACACTCCTGCGTCGTCATGGGTGTCAAATCCCACCAGGACATTTGCGTCGGATTGTTTCGGCAGCTTGGCCAGCACGCGGTCCAAAATACTTGGACTCAACTTGGCCGCTCAACCCGCCGCTTTCACCATCGTCGTCAGTCGGACCGGAGGCACAGGCAAACTCCTGAGGGCCGGGCAAGCTGAGGAAATCCACGAAACCAGCCTCGCCACGCCCAAGACTCTAACTACCATGGCAGTATACCAGACAGGCAGTAGAATCTCCCGTTCTCCGGGGTTATCATTCAACAGGATGCTTTCGAGCCTCACCGTAAAACAGCGCGCCCTCGACCTGGGCTTTGATCTAGCCGGGATCGCACCCCTGGGGGTTTGGAAAGACCTCGAGTTTTCCCGACAGTGGGTGGAAAAGGGCTTCCACGGGGAGATGCGTTACCTGGAAAATCCCAAGCGCTTCGATCCGCGCCTCGTCCTGCCGTCCGCCAAGTCAGTTATCTGCGTTGGATTGGTCTACAACGTCCCACTGCCCTATTCAACTGAGGTGCAGGCGCCAGGAGTCAACAGGCAGAAAGCAGAAGGCAGAAAGCAGAAAAAACACGAAACAAACCAGCCACGTAGTGGCGGGATCGCGGAGTCCGTGGCCGGTTCTGAGCCTGAGGTGATCGGCGGCGCCGGACAACGGACCACTGACGGCGAACAGCCTGCAGTTCCAGGTTTCCAATCTCGAGTTTCCAGTTTCGATTTTCCATTTTCGATTTTCCAGTTTCCATTCTCTGGCCCCGAGCCTCGCGCATGGATTTCGCGTTACGCCTGGGGGCGCGACTATCACGAGATCATGCGCGCCAGGCTCGATCGGCTTCGCGCTGCTCTAGAAGAGTTAGCGCCGGGCGTCGAGACTCGGGTCTTTGTTGACACCGGGCCCATTGTCGAGCGGGCCTTTGCACGCTTTGCGGGAGTCGGCTGGATGGGAAAGAACACCTGCATCATCAATCAGGAGAAGGGATCCTGGTTTTTTCTCGGGGTCATCCTGACCAGCCTTGATCTCCCGCCGGACTTGCCCGCTCCCGACCGTTGTGGGTCCTGCACGGCGTGCCTCCAAGCCTGCCCCACAGGGGCGTTGGTGGAGCCCTACGTGATGGACGCCTCGCGCTGCATCTCTTACTTGACGATTGAACTCCGCGGCCCCATCCCAAAGGAGTTCCGGCCCAAGATCGGCGGCAACGTCTTCGGGTGCGACATTTGCCAGGACGTGTGTCCTTGGAACAAAAGCTGTCAGCCGTCAGCCATCAGCTATCAGCAGACCCATTCGGCGCAGGGGCAGCAAACCGTTAAGGACTGGGCCAAGCAGGCAGCAACGACGAGAGTCCCGCAATTCCACCCAATAATCGTGGAGCCGATCTACCCCACGATCGCCGACGGAGGTACCCGCGAGCAACCGACAACGGACGACGGACCACGAACAACGGACCCTGCCGGGTTCTCGCTATTCAACCCGCCGTTGGGCGCCCTGGCCTCGATGACTCAAGAGGGTTTCCGCCGCCTCTTCGCCCATTCACCCAACAAGCGTGCGAAGTACCAAGGCTGGCTGCGCAATCTCTCGGTGGCCATGGGCAATTCCGGCTATGATAGGTTTGTGCCGTGGCTCGAGCGTGCTGCGCGGCATTCCGACCCCACCATCCGCGAACATGCCGCCTGGGCGCTCGAGCGTCTGCGAGGCAAGTAGCTTCTGGAATTTGGAATTCGAAATCTGGAATCTGGAATTGCGGCTGCGCCGTGCTGTGCGCTCTGGGGTGGATCTTTTCTTCACCAAAATCAGCGCCGAAACAGTGAACGAATGCGTGGGGCAACGGCATAGCTGAGTTGCATGAGGGCGACGAACGCGATGCCGCAACAGGTATTAATGAAACACAGGATAGTTGACTTCTGCTGCGGCGAGTGCTATGGGGTAGTAGGAGAGGACATCGTCATGCAGCTACGATTCGTACTTCTCTGTGCGTTGCTCATCACGTGTCGCAATTTGGGTTTTGCCCAGGAACCCAAAGTCGTCAACATCCCTGTCCATCATACTGCTGCTAACTCCGGCAAAGAAATGTATGCGGCGTATTGCGCCTCCTGTCACGGGAAAGATGGGAAGGGTGGTGGACCCGTCGCGCCCGCGCTCAAGACCCCTCCAGCAGATCTCACGGTTCTTGCGCGGAAGCACGCTGGCAAGTTTCCCTCGATACAGGTTTATCGGGCCATCACCGGGGAAGCTGGAATCTCGGCTCACGGCTCGAAGGTAATGCCGGTCTGGGGTCCCGTACTCATGTTCATGAGCCACCAGCATGAGTCCGAAGTGCACCTCCGGGTAGCTAATCTCACGGACTACATCAAATCTTTGCAGCAGAAGTGAAGCCGCGGGGCCGCGGATCGCAAAGATGCTCTGCCATCTGCCAAGCGGAGAGGGTGGACCATTGTAGCTGGTGGAGTGGCACAGGCACTCTTGCCTGTGTTTGAGGGAGCAAGGTATCAACCTTGGACACAGGCAAGAGTGCCTGTGGCACTTCACCAGTCGGCGCGGGCCGGGTGAGGGGTCATTTCCACCGTGCGGAGGGATCAGATGGGGATCTTGAGCCAGAAATCAGCCGAGGTTATAACCGGAACAACTTCAAATTCGATTAAGCCATCCCAACGCCGAACCCAGACGTCTATCAACTCCGGATGCGCTGTTTCCATGAGCTGAAAACAGCGAGTTCCCGTCGAATCCACCCAGCTCGCGTGGTAGAAAACGCCCTCCGGCAACATTCGACCACTCTGCTTGAATCTTTCGCCCACCAGCCTCCGATTACCATCTAGGAAGCGCTCAATAACCATGAACAGCATTTGGGAAACTCCACCTCGATGTGACCGAGCTTCAAACTGCTCCGCTGCCCGGATGAGGCCGATCAACCCTAACCCAGACCCTTTTCGCGGCAGCCTGGCCCAAGTGAACCTGCCTCGCGCCAAGGTCCAAGACCATGGTCTCGTCATAGTTGCGGCTCAGCACTTGCGCCTGTGAGCCGGGGCGAATTCCGAGCCCATCAAGATACTCGAGCAGCGCGCGATCTCTTTCATATATCGCGACCACCTTGACTCGCGTTCCGGCAGGCACTTCGGCCAGCAACACGAGACCCGCTTTGCGACGCTGGGCAGCGCCCGTGTTGATCTCGATCCCATGTGGGCAGGAGCCTTCCTCACCCAACTTTTGAATTAGCTTCCTCTCCAAGTCGTCCGAAACAGCGTGTTCCAGCCTTTCCGCCTCGTCGTGGACCTTGTACCACTCCATCCCCAGCATCTCCGTCAGCATGCGCTCGATCAAACGGTGGCGTCTGAGAAGCCGATCGGAGATCTGGCGGCCTGCGCCGGTCAGCGAAATCCGCCCGCTGCCTCCTACCCTGATCAGCTTATCCCGTTCCAGACGCCGCAAGGCCAGCGCCACCGCAGGCGGAGTTATTTTCAACCATCGCGCAATGGTGGCGGCTATCACCGGCTCTTCTTCATTTTCCGCCTCGGCGATGGCTTTAAGGTAATCTTCTTTGGAAATGGTTAGTTTCATTCTTTCCTATGCAATTCCCCTCACTTCAACGCTCGCTTCTTCGCCATAATGCCAAGGATTGGGGGAAATGGCAACTGAGCTTTATTCCACCAACTAAGCTGCCAGGTAAGAAACTTCTTGACACTGAATGGAAAAGCGATGTTAACTATAGTTTACTTCATTAAGCAAGCTATGGTGAAGACGGGGGTTTTCATGAGGTTCGGCAATTCGGCTCCGGAGAAGTCCACCCGGCACTTGGGGTTGGTCCCGCGGGGGTGGAAGCCTCCATGGTCGGTCACCCTCTTGCTGATGGCGTCGGTTTTTACTGTTTCTCACGGGAGAGGGTGGGCGCAAAGCGAGACCACAGGCGCCTTGAGCGGGCAGGTTACTGACCAGAGCGGCGCCCCGGTGCCCGGGGCGGATGTGACCGCCGCCAGCTCGACCACCGGCCTCCATCGCACCGTTCAAACCGACGAAAACGGCCGCTTCTCGTTTCCCGATCTCAAACCCGGTCCCTACGTCGTGCAGGCCAAGGCGTCGGGTTTTGAGGACCAGGCCATCGGCCCTGTGCCCGTGCCCCTGGGGCAAACTCAAACCGTGAATCTGGTGCTGAAGGTTGCCGCCCAGAAAACTGCGGTCGAGGTGCAGTCGACGGCGCCGCTCATTAACACGGAGAACCCTAATACCGCCACAACGCTGGAGGCGGCGGCCATCGCCGATCTTCCGAATGCGGGTTCGGACATGACTTACGTCGCCCAATTCTCGCCCGGCGCCTTGATCAACACTGCGGGCTCTTCCAATGACTTTGTCGGCGGTCAGAATGGTTACGGTAACGTGGAATTCAATGGACTGCCGGCCTTGTCGAACGCTTTTATCGTGGACGGGCTGGAGACCAACGACCCGATGACCAGCCTGAACAGTGGTCTGTCAACCAATCTGGTGCTGGGCCTGAACTCCATTCAGGAGGTCACCGTAAACACGACTTCCTATGCGGTCGACCAGGGCCGTTATGGGGCCTCGCAGATCAATTACATCACCAAATCCGGCACCAACAACTTTCACGGCAACCTCTACGAACTGTGGAACGGGTCGAGGCTCAATGCCGCCAATTTCTTTACCAACGCGAACCCCGGCGGGCACAAGCCTCGCTCCACCGTGAACCATTTCGGAGGCAGCCTGGGCGGTCCGGTGGTTCGCGACAAGCTCTTTTTCTTTGGAGATTTCGAGCAGATGCGAATCGCGCTGCCGATTGTGGATACCATCACCGTGCCCTCAACGCAATTCCAGAACTATGTGCTCGAGCAGTTGCCCCGCGGAGGCTTGGATACCATCACCGGCATCTCGTATCCCGCAGCGCCCGCCCTGGCACCGTTCTACCACAAGATGTTTTCACTCTATCGCAGCAGCGCAGGCTCGCCATTGCCGGTGCTCGGGTGCCCTCTGGGAGCGGACGGCAGTCTGGCAAGCGGCAGCCCGCCGAACGGAAATGGCTGCGCCAACCGGCAAACGGTTTCGATGTCCAGCGCCGATCACGAACAGGTCATCACCACGCGCCTGGACCACGACCTGGATGCGCATAACATGGTGTGGTACAGGTTCCAATCCGATACGGGACTTCAGGCGGCATACAGCGATCCCATCAATCCAGTGTTCAATTCCCTCTCGCCGCAACCGATGTACTCCTTCGCTTCCGGCTATACGCACATCTTCAACCAAAACATGGTGAACTACTTCAACCCCGCTTTTTCCTGGTACTCGAGTATATTCGAGCCCCCCGACCGCGCCCAGACCGTGGCCGCCTTCCCGATTGTGCTGCAAGGTGCAGGGTCGAACGCCCCATTCACTCCCCTAGGAGGATTGGACTACAACTGGCCCCAGGGGCGGCGCGTTACCCGCTACCAGTTCAATGACATGCTCACGTGGCAGCGACATGCGCACCAGATCGAGTTTGGCGTCGCCTCGAGGCGCATGCTGGCAAGCGATTTCGACTTCAGCAACTACGTCACCCCGCTGGTCAGCTACACCACTCTGCCTCAATACATCTACGGGGTCGCCTCCGTCGCCACACGATCTTACCCTATCTCCGGCGAGCAGCCCTTCAACCTGAATAATCTGGATATGTTCGCGCAGGACACGTTCCGAGTGACGAAAAACTTCACCTGGACGTTCGGCTTGCGCGGGGCGTGGAACTCCGACCCCGTCAATCCGCACGCTATGCTCTCACGCCTCAGCTCTTCTTTCGACGCTGCTTCTCATGATGTCAATAAGCCGTTGGACGCTGTCCTCCACACCGGCCTCAAAGAGTTCTTTCCTTCCACGCCCTTGGTGGCCTGGCAACCACGCACGGCGATCGCCTGGCAGTTCACCCCCAAAATGGTGCTGCGTACAGGCTTTGGTGTCTTCACGGATCTCCTTCCGGGGAGCATCGCGGACCTGATTGGATCAAATTCACCCTACGTCAACATCTTCCAGGGCGGGCTGCTCGGGCAAGCGGGCGGACTGGCAATTGCTCCGGGCGTGCCGGGCAGCGCGATCGATGCGACCGCCGCTGCCAACCAGGCATTTCTCGCCGGGTTTGCGCACGGAGAACCTTCCTGCGCATCGCCCAGCGCCGGCCCGCAAGCCTGCCTGCCGCCGGTCGCGTTGACGGCTCTGCCGGACGGAACGCTGCGGGCGCCATACTCGATGCAGTGGAGCTTGGGGCTCGAGCGCCAGTTGGGCAATGCGGGAAGTTTGCGCGCCCAATACGTGGGCACTCGAGGAGTTCAGTTGCCCTACCAGGTTCAGGTGAACGGATACCAGACCGTCTGCGCGGGGTGCTTTGCCCCATTTCCTTACAGCCAACCCCAGGACCCGCGCTTTGCCGGCGTCACACAGTTCCTGACGGGCGCCAATAGCCACTACAGCGGGCTGCAACTGACGGCACAGAAGCGCATGGGGCACGGGCTTCAGATCGACGCCAACTACACTTGGAGCCATTGTTTGGACACGGTATCCAACGGTGGTTTTCTGCCCTTCTCTTCAGGAGCCTTGATCTCACCGCTCCTCGGTGAACTTCGGCGGCAATATGGAAATTGCGATTACGATATTCGGCATAACTTTAACACGTCCTACGTCTACGCGCTTCCCATTCGAGTTCACTACAGCCGTTTTCTGGGCGCGCTGGCGAACGGCTGGCAGTTGTCAGGCACCGCATTCTGGCACAGCGGCGTGCCCTTCAGCGTCCTAAGCGCTCCTTATTCGGCTAACGGCGAGGGGATCATTCAAGGAGGCGGTCCGCAGTTTGCGAGCCTGTGGCCGGGCGTGCCGCTCTATCACAAATCCGCAATCCCCGGTGTCACCCAGCCCGGAACCCTCCAATGGCTGAACCCTGGCGCTTTCGTGTCGGACGTCGATCCCAGCACTGGCGCTTGCAACGGCGGTGACAATGCGCAGAATTGTCAATTCGGCGATTTGGGACGCAACTCCCTGCGCGGGCCGGACTTTACCTGGAGCGATCTCTACCTGACCAAGAAGTTTTCCATCAACGAGCAGATGACTCTTCGCCTCGAGGGCCAGTTCTTCAATTTCCTTAACCACCCCAATTTTGCCCTGCCCACTTCCGTGGCAGGAATTCCCGGACAGGCCGGCACCCAGACCGGCTTCGGCGCACTGGTTGCCACCACCTCACCTCCCACAGGCTTGCTGGGCGTGGGCTTGGGAGGCGATAACTCGCCACGCATGATCGCGCTTCAGTTGCGACTGGAGTTTTGATGTAGCGCCGGCGTCCGCGCGATTCCTTCACTGAGGCGCAGTAGCTTGAATCGGCTCGAGGGTCATGAGGCAGCCGTCTGGTCCCGAAGCGAAGCGCACGGTGACCACGTCGCTGGGGCCTAGCTGCACGCCCAGGCGCTCCATTCGCGCCAGCACAAACATGCGCAAGGCGTTTTCGAGCACGGGAGGATGCCAAGTGTAAATCCCCACCAGCTCAGCGGACACTCCCAACTGGCGGGCCGCGGCAGCGCGCAGTTCGGCCAGCGCGGGCACCTGCTCGCCCTCGCGGACCTCCCAAAGAGGCCGCAGCGGGCGCTTCAATATGAAGCTGCGCGTGGAAGGCAAGTAGGCGAGGACTTCGGATCCATCTTGCGGTCTAGTAACGGAGAAGTAGAGTTCTTCTTTCGTTTGGGGCAATACTTCGAGCCAATCTGCATCCACGCGAATGGAGAGTCGCGGCAGAGCCAGGCGCCGGGCAGGAGGAAGCGCGGCAAGGCCCGCCGCGAGCGTGGCTTCGCGGGCGATCAGTTGCGGCAGCGGCAAGGCGCCGAGGGCATCCGGCGCGAGCTTGCGGGCATCGCTGGCTGTAACCTGGGTCGAGCCTGGAGGCGGCGGGAGTTCTCGAATAGTCGAAAGAACATCGCTCGGCGCAAGCGGCATGAGTCCCAATCGTAACTTCGGCAACGTAGCCTCCGGCGGGTCGATTCGAGAGCTGGTCTCCGCAGGCGGTTCGGAAAACGGCCAGGGGCGAAAGTCCTCCGCTGGGAGGCCGGGGGCGAGATGGGAATTTGGGCTGCCTCGGGAATTCAACGCGGTGCGCCTGGCGGGCAACCAGAGTGGTCCGCGTGCGGGAAACACTTCCGAAACGAACTCGCCGCGCGAAGCGGTGACCGCGCGCATGGGCCGAGCCAGCACAGCGCTCAGGGCCAGTAGCACGATCAGAAAGCTGAAGGAGAGAAGTAGCGCGGCGGGGCGCGGACTCCCCGACTCGAGCAGCACGAATTCAGGCGCCTCATCCACAGTCTGCAGATGTCAGCTTAGGTAGCGTGAAAAATAGCCGGCATAGCTTTCCACCGAGCTTGCATACCAAGTGATGTAAGCCCAGAGATCCTCCGAGTAACTTCTATCGAAGACACCGGGGCCGGCGACGTATTTAGCTGCAGCTCGAGCCCAACTGCCTTCCTCGCGGTAGTAGCGGGCCAGCAGCAGGGTACCTAGCCAGGCATTGAATTCCGGCTCCTTCAGACGCTTGGGCGGCCAGCCTTCAATTCGGCAACGCTCCGGCAGAATCTGGAACGTCCCAATTTCACCGGCGGCCCCGCGGGGCGGGTTGGTCTGCAGGCGAGACTCGATCCAAGCCACGCCGAGGGCCAGGGGAACCGGCGCGCCGTTGGATTTGGCGTTGCGAACGACACGCAGGTAAGCAGCCCGGTCGAGTCGGCCGTGGCTCATCACCAGTGACGATTGCGCATGGGCACCGCGGGCGGGCGCAGGGCCCGCCCCTACAAACCGCCCGAAGTCTATACTCAAGAGGGCCCGCACGGCCTTTGGATTCCGTGGAGGAGCTGCGTCCGGCTTGTCAGTGGCTGACGTTCTAGGAGCTGTCCCGGAGGCGCCAGGGGAATGAGGCGCAACCTGACCTGGCGAGCTGCGGTTCTGCGAGTCGTCGTCCCGTTGGCCCGCGCGCACCCGCTCGACCGTTTGACGCAGCTCGTCGTAGAAGGCGCGACGCGCTCCGGAATCTTCGCGCAAGTGATTCAGCTCGAGCCGGATGCGTTGTGCTTCTGGAGCGGGCGAGTCGTCCTGATGCACCGTTTCCGGAGCGGATGCAGGCATAGACGACGAGGGCTTCACAACGGCCGGTCTTTTCTCGTCTTGCTTCTCTCCGCGCAGGTGTGACTTTGCCGGGGGCGGCGCCTCAGGAGGCAACGGCACCATTTCAGTCTGAGGTGGCGTTGTGGCGGGGCCGGAATGCCAAGTGTGTTTGGCCGAGGTGGCGCGCCTGGAAAGTTTGGGAGGTCCCGGAGCCGGTTCTTCCTGCGATGCGGCAAGTGGCGTCGCGACGCTTAGGAGACACAGTCCTGCTCCGGCGAAAGCCAGCCAGGCGTCGATAAGTGTCACGCGAGTCATACAGATACGCTCTGAGCTATCAGCCGTCAGCAAGAACCTCTCAGTTTGGCCGGGCATGAGGAGGGATCGGCCGGTCAGTTCCCGGATCACCTCCCCTCACGCCGGCCCGTCTCCCTTAGGAGGAGAAGGGAGACTCAATTCGAACTGCCACGGGCCGGGTGAGGGGCTGGCCTAGCAAGAGCGCGCAAAACGTGCGAAAGAAGTGACCGCCACGGCTCCCGCCCCTCCTCGGCTGAAGAGGGGAATCACTCCGACTGGTCACTCATCACTCGTTACTGCCTTCGGGGCAAAGTGAACTCCAACACTCTTCCTCCGCTGAGGAGGGAAGTCGTTCCGTCTGGTCGCTCGTCACTCGTCATTCGTCACTGCCTTTGGGGCGGCGGGCTCGAGCCCTGCCAATTCCTGCGCTGGACCTTAACTCCCTGCGCTTTGGAATGTGCGTCGACAGGCTGCTTCACATAGTAGGCATAGCGGTCCTCGAGCTTGCTCGACTCGAGTGGCTTGTCGGACAGACCACAGGCCTGGGCGCCATGTTCGACGCGGCACGATTCCGATAGCATGGCCAAGTGATTTACATCGCTCTCCAGGTTTGCCAGGGGAGCGTGGATGGCTTGGACGTAGAGTTTCGCGCGTTGTTTGCTCAGGGCTTCCGGCTGAGCGTCGCGGTTTTGTGCGCGGCCTGAGGGAACAAGTGCCAGAACCAGCGCGCCGGCAGCAGCTACCGCAAGCACCCAGCGCGCAACCGGTGTCATTCCAAGCGCAGATTTCAAGACCCTTCGGTTCACCGCTTGAAGTTGAAAACGCCTTCGGGTCGCCCTCCTTGATAAGAAGGGGGTAGGGGGTGGTTGACTGCACTCTGCGCGCACCCACCACCCGCTAGCCCCTCCGCCGCCGAGGGGGGGACTCTCGACGGCGAGGAACCCCGCTCTGGCCTTCTTTCCACCTGCCCCCATCTCATGTGCGTCCACTGATTCCTCCTCGTCGCGCAAAAGGGGAATGCCGCCCAATTGGTTCTGCTGCTAGCTGACGGCTTCCTTCACAACGGCTTCCCAGCATCCGTCTGATGCGCCTGGCGCGTCTTTTCGTGGCAAGCCTGCACGTCACCGGTCTGTTGAATACAGCTCTTCAACTGCTCGAGGTCGTCGTCGGACCTGGGGGCCGGCGCGGAGCCGGAGCCGTTGAGTGTCTGGTCGACCGCGGGGCTGGCCGAGAGGTGCTGCACCGATTGAGTAGCTTTGCGCCCCTGCTCGAGCACATCTTCAGCCTGGGCGCGGACAAGGTAATACTCGAGCCTGTCGGCCAGCCCCAGCCGGTTGTTGTGGGCGGAGAGCGCATCGGCTGCGAAGCCCTTGGACTCCTTTTCGTAAGATTGCTGGAGAGCCTTGAGCTTATCGAGTTCATCCGACGCCCCCGCCGCTTCCTGCTGGGCGCGCGCCTGCCGGGCGGGCAAATCCTTCTCGAGGCGTTCGGCCTCTGTTAGCCTCCGCTCGATATCGCGCATCTGCGCCTGAATCTCAGGCGAATCGGGCTGGCGGGCCAGATTGGCGAGAGCCACCTCGAGATCCTGACGATTGACGGTGACGTTCTGCTTGCTCAAGTCATCCAGCGTCTTGCGGCGCTTGGCGATAAATTCCTGAACCGCCTGCTCTTTGCCGGCGACTTCGCGGGCTTGTTCCGCATAGTCGTTAGCCAGTTGCTCGCTGGTCTGCTCGCGATCGAGTTCGTCCTTGAGTTCCACCTGCACCTTGCGCGGGTCGGCGAAGCGCCCCAGGCCAGGGTCACTGCCACTCGCCTCCGCGTAGGAATTCATCTCGACTTCGCGTTGCGCGCGGCGTTGGTTGTACTCGTCGATCCGGCGATGCACGCGCACATCGAAAGGCTCAGCATCCAGGGGAGTCTCGCGCGCCCCCTGAGCGTCTGGGGGCGCCTGATTAGGCTCGGAACTTTGAGAGGGCGACGCATCCGGCGCGGCGCCGGTATTGTCGGGAGCGGGAGGTGGTGGCGCCACTCCCGGCGGAGGCGGAGGTGGCACATTATTGGGAGCGGGCGCCTGGGCCAGCGCCACGCAGGCCGCCGCGCAGGCGATGAGAGTGAGAATCAAAGCGCGTCTCATTGGATTTCCTCCACCAGCGCGGCCTGCACCTGCGGATCGTTCAAGAGCGGGTCACGCTCCCAATCTCGATCTGTGGCGCGGAGCATGTAGATCAAGTTGCGGGCCATCTCGGCGCGCGCCTGGGGCGGCAACGCCCAGCCCTGCGCGTCCCGATAGGCTTCTCGCATCAGGTTGAGCGTTTCGCTGCTGTGGTCGCCTTTCTGGAAGCGCGCCACTGCCTGCAAATACTTCGCAAAGGCGCGATCCACGCCAGGGCGATCCCTGAACCTGATCTCCCTCAACTGATGCAGGACGCCGTCGGGGTCGGTTTCGACCTGGTCGGCCAAAGCCAGCAAATCCGGCGAAGGTGGAATCACCCGGCCGCGACCCCACGCGGATGGCTGAAGCCTGGGGCCGGGGCCCTCATCGACGGTGTCGCCCGTAGCAACCAGGGAAACCGGCCGGCCGATCACGAACTCCACCACGGTGCCGGCGGGAACTACGAGGTCCGGACCTCGTCGTGCCACTGTCCAGATTGCGGCTACTAGAAGCCCGCCACCCGCGCCTATCGCCGCACCCACCGGTCCGCCGGCCGCGAAGCCCGCGCCTGCGCCGATGACCACCGAACTGAAGTCCACAGCGCCATCTTTCACCAGTCCTCGAGATCCGTGCGCTGTGCCCTCGCGGTCCACTTTGCGACGTTCAAGATTGGTGGGGTAGCCGTCGAGCGGGATCACTTCCCCGTCCTCCGTGCGCACCGAATAAAGGCCCAGACGTAAGCGGGACCTGCCGGTGACGTGTCCAGCACGCTTGCTCTCGAGCACCGCAACGCGGATCCTCGTGCCTGCGGGAAGCGCCACCAACCCGTCGGGGGTAACCAAGTCCTGCATCAGCGTCCCGGAGACCGTGCGGACATTGCCGAAGGAGTGCCATTGGTTGAAATCTTTGGTTCCTATGCTGCCTTCAAGCCGAACGGGAATTTTAGTACCCGGCTCAATTCGGAGCCGCTCGGTGGCTCGGATTGCTGAGGGAAAACAGACGAGCGCCAACAAAACGGAACTTAAGAGACCTAAGTTGCGTCGCATAAACTACCTCCCTTGTAAAGACTCGAGTTGTTGAGGAGCGACGTTCCGCTGTGACTTGGCGAGAGAAACTCGCCAACAGAACCGACTACCGACCTGCTAGCTAATGACGATCATATATGAGCAATTGGCTCACCAGATCACTGAGTGGTAAAGTCCACAGATGGGACATGCCGCTGCCGGGCGGTTATGCGGGCGGGTCGAGTTTCCGCGATGGGTGCTCGGAGGAATATAAGACATCCCGCGAAATATGGCACGCTGCACCGGGAGTGCAAGTAAAAGCCCTTACTCTGCTTCACATTAGGCATGAGTAGACGGATTCATGACCCTCCTGGCTCGCAACTCCGGGCGAGGATTCTCTATTCTCCCGCCTTTGCCGGGTTGTGTCTTGGACGCCACATCACATGAAGGGGTGATAGTGGCGCGTCTCCGACCCTAGTTGGCTGATGCCGAGGAGCACGACGAGGGATTGGCCGAATTCCACCATGCGGTGGCTGAGTTCGGCCATGGGGGCATTTCCGTTGGCGTGGAGGACGGATTCCCGCTTTCTCAGGAATGATCAGCATGCCGCTACGTGACTGTTGGCTACTGGCGCCATTATCGGACCACAGCCCTATTGAAATCGTTCCAGGCTTGTCATATAGTTCCCGCGCGGAATTGTATTGCTTAGCTGCTTTGCTCGGTGGAGCAGCCGGCACAAGCAAGATGGCAGAGGAGACCACGTGACCCAGGGGGTGTTGACCGAAGCCGCGACACCGGATCACCGGTGGAATATCCATGCCCTCACTCCCTCAGGAGGTAAGCAGATGAACAAAGCCAATCATTCACCCTTGCATTTTCATCGAGTGCTGGTCGGGTTGCTCATGAGCCTGGCACTCACCTTGAGTTGTTCAGCGCCGGTGCCCAAGCCGACCGGCCCGGCGGCTGATTACCAGGACGCCAAAGACATGTTCAAGCGTAACCGCTTTGATCGAGCGCTCGAGTTTACCGACGGATTGGCGACCGCCTCACCGGCAACGAAGTACACGGAACGGGCGCAAGTACTCCGCGCGGTGATATTCACTGGCCAAGTCCAGAGCTACAAGGAGTTGGCTGAGGCTTATGCGAAAGGAGCCGATGCCACCAAGAACACGCACTTTCAGGCTGAGTACCAACGCTTGCGCCACGATAATATGCAGGAGGGAATGAAGGCCGCGCTCGGCTTGGCCGAAACCGCTCACCAGCTTTTGGAAGGCGGCAAGGTGTCGAAGGTGCTGATTTTAGAAACGCCTTACCCTTCAGTCGAGGGACCTATCGAGGTAGCGGACTTGGCGCGCGTCAAGGAAGGCGGCTGGATTGAGCCTGACCATCAAGACGCCGCCGCAGTCGATTCGCTGAACCAGACAATCGATGATGCCTTGGCGGCCGCAGTTTCGGGGGATCGCTCGAAAGCGCGAAGCGCGCTGGCTACCGGCTCGACTAATATCGATGGCGTGGACTTCGCGCTCTTCCTTGGCAATCAACTCGTGGAAGCGGCTGTCTTGTTCGACCGCAAGCACGGGAATGATCCAATGAAGCTCAGGGCCGTCTGCAACGAGGGGTTCGAGGCGGTTAAGGCGGCGGAAGACTTGCTGAAAGAGACACCGAACCCCGATAAGGACAAGCAGGTTAAGAAGCTGGAAGATCAGATCAAGACCACTCTCAAGCACATCTGACAAGAGGCTCGAAAACTCTCGCGGAGGCTGTCATTCCGATTCCAGGCATCCGCATCGGTCACGCGAGTGACTTCAAAGGGTTGACAGGGTGCACGGTTGTCCTCTGCGAAGGGGGCGCGGTCTGCGGAGTGGATGTTCGGGGCTCCGCGGCGGGAACGCGTGATTTGGCTCCTTGCCTTCCCGGACATGTGGTGGAGCGCGTCCACGCGGTCTTCTTGAGCGGAGGAAGCGCTTTCGGCCTGGACGCTGCGGCGGGGGTTATGGAGTATCTGGAATCGCGCGGCATCGGATACCCTGCCGGGAAAACCCGAGTGCCTATCGTTCCCGGGGCAGTCATCTTCGATCTCCATTTGGGGTCCTCAAAGGCTCGACCCAACCGCAGGATGGCGCTGCAAGCTTGCCGGAAGGCGAGCCGGATAGTCCTCGAGGGGTCGATTGGGGCAGGGACTGGAGCGACAGTCGGAAAACTCTTTGGGATCGCTCAGGCCACCAAGGGTGGCTTGGGCTTCGCGAGTAAGCAGTTGCGGGGAGGGGTTTGCGTGCAGGCGCTCGCCGTGGTGAACGCCTTCGGCGACGTAGTCGATCCCCAGACAGGAAAGGTGATTGCCGGAGCGCGTCTTTCACCTAAGTCAGGGCAATTCGCGGGCACGGCCGAGAGAATGTATGCGGGGCACGTTGGCCCAGGCTTCGGAGCTGCTCATACCACGCTGGTGGTGGTCATGACCAACGCCGAACTGGACAAACTCCAGGCAACGAAAGTAGCGCAAATGGCGCACGATGGTCTGGCGCGCGCCATTAATCCCGTTCATACGCAGTGGGACGGCGATCTCGTCTTTGCCCTTTCGGTGGGCAAACGGCGGGCTGAAATAAACAGCCTCGGTACCGCCGCGGCGGAAGTGACCGCAGACGCTATCGTCAGGGCAGTGGAAACCGCGCCAGGGCTGGGCGGAGTTCCGTCCTGCCAAGAACTAAGGGCAGGGAGGGCAAGAGCGGATAGCGAATGGTGAATAGTGAATAGTAAATTATAAATTATGAGTTATAAATGGCGCTTGCCCTGAGTTTCTAATTAGCCGGCCAGGGAATTCACAATTCACTATTCATAATTGAGAATTATCCAGTCCCTAGCCCCCAGCCTCCAGCCCCTGCTTTTCAGTGGCTAGGCTGGGGGGCAATCTCACCAGGGGTGGTAGACGGAGAAGGTGTAGGAGCAACGGCGTTGCCGCGCGGACTTGTTCCGGGCATGCTTGCGCTCGAAGCGGATTCCACCTGCCATCCCTTGCCCACCCTGCGCAATTTGTAGAGCATGCCCACCGCCAGATTAGGCGCCTGCTTGCTGCGGAACTTGACTTCGGCTTGCGCAGTGACGCCGTTGAAGGTCACGTCTCCGACCTCCACCGTCATGTTCTGGAAAAAGACGTTCGGCTGCTGCTTCAGGTGTTCCTCGATGGCCGCCTGAATTGCCGCTTTGGAATCAATTCCACTCAATCTGTGGCAAGCGGTTGGAAATACCAACACCAGAATTACCAGGCTGGTTACTACGGCACGCATTCAAACCTCCGCTGTCTGTAATCACACTACGCCGGCGCTACCGGATTGTCAAAAGGAGGCGGGTGCCAATTGCGTGGCCTGGGGCGTCGCGTGTGTCTGTCATTCCCGCGAAAGCGGGAATCCACTTCGCACGTCATCACAAACACGCTGGAGACGAACCGGATTCCTGCTTTCGCGGGAATGACCGGCACTTCGAAGGGGATTCACAAATGACTCTGCTGCCCAACGCGCGGAGCTTTGCGTCTGTTCAAGTTTGACACTCGATGACGCCTGGATTACATTGACGGATTAGCTGCTAAGGAGTCGACATGCTCGATCTGAGTGTTGTGCGAGATAACCTGGAGTTGGTAAAACAAAAAATGCGCGAGCGCGGGCTGGGGGAGGCGCTGGGTGGCTTTGAATCGGTTGACCGCGAAAGGCGCAAATTCCTGCTCGAGGCGGAGACGCGCAAGGCGCGCCGCAACAAGGTATCCGATGAGATCGCTGAATTGAAAAAGGCGAAGCAGGACGCTTCTGCTCTGATCGCCGAGATGAAGCAGGTGGGCGCTGAAATCCAGACGCTGGATGAGAAGGCCAAGGAATACGATGGGGAATTGCAGGAACTCCTGCGCACCATTCCCAACCTGCCTCACTCGAGCGTTCCCACCGGCCGGAGCTCAGAAGACAACCTCGAGGTTCGGCGTTGGGGCCAGCCCCGCCAATTCGATTTCGAGCCGAAGGCGCACTGGGACCTAGGCCCCGCCCTCGGCATCCTGGATTTCGAGCGGGCGCGAAAGATCGCCGGCGCACGCTTCGCGGTGTACTGCGGCGTGGGTGCAAAGCTGGAACGTGCGCTGGCCAATTTCATGCTCGATATGCACACCAGGGAGCACGGCTACACTGAGATCCTTCCTCCCTTCATCGTGAACTCGTCGAGCCTTTTCGGCACCGGTCAGTTGCCCAAGTTCAAGGATGACCTCTTCAAGCTCGAAGGAACTGATTATTGGCTCATCCCCACCGCCGAAGTTCCGGTGACGAATCTATATGCTGGAGAGGTGCTGGAAGCCGAAAGGCTGCCGGTGAAGCATTGCGCGTGGACTGCGTGCTTCCGCAGCGAAGCGGGCGCTGCCGGCAAGGACACGCGCGGCATCATACGCCAGCATCAGTTTCAGAAAGTCGAGCTGGTGAAGTTCACCTTGCCGGAAAGCTCCTACGATGAGCTCGATTCTCTCACCGCCAATGCTGAGGCCATCCTCCAACGGCTCGAGCTTCCTTATCGTGTTGTATCGCTGTGCACGGCCGACCTGGGCTTCAGCTCGGCGAAGACATACGACCTCGAAGTGTGGCTTCCCGCCGCCCGCGAGTACAAGGAGATATCCTCGTGCTCGAACTTCGAGGCGTTCCAGGCCCGCCGGGCGAACTTGCGGTTCCGGCGCGGCAAGTCAGGCAAGACGGAACTCCTTCACACCCTCAATGGCAGCGGGTTGGCCGTGGGAAGAACGTGGGTGGCGATCATCGAAAACTACCAGCAAGCCGACGGCTCCGTCCTCATTCCTGAGGCACTGCGGCCCTACTTTGACGGGCAGGAGAAAATCAGTCGGCAGTAGGCAGTGGGCAGTAGGCAGTCCGTAGTTGAGATTTGGGCAGCAGGGGGAAGGCAGTAACCGCGATGTGCGCCAGGGTCAGAATCTCGCTTCGCGGACTTTGTTCAGCGCGGCCATGGCGTCTGCGAGGGTTTTGATGGATAGGAGCGGCGCTGCCAGCACCGCAGCCCTTTCAATTCGACCATTTTCGATATTCCGGAATCTGTTGACGGCTTCGAGGTCCCGTTTATCCGCATGCTTGAAATACAGGTACCAGATATCCCAAACTTGACACACGCTACTGATTACCTTGTTGGGATCCATGTGATACTGGATTTGGGCAACCAAGAACAAGGGCTCTTCTACGCCCTTTCTGAAAAAGACAACGGCCAGACCCTCAACGTAGCCAGGACTCCCATCTTTGGCGTAATATCTGTACACCGCCTGTGCCATCCAGAACTGTGCTCTAACCTGGTAGGTCAGCTCACTCATGGCTGTGTTTGCAAATACCGAGGACCAGCCACCGGCGAACATCTTCCCGTCAAAGTCAACCATAAGCTTGCTGGTGTCAGAGTGCAACTGGCGGACCGCCGCGAGCGCCGTTGTTAGTTTCTTGCCGTATTCATCCGCCATAAAACCCCCGAGTCCGAATGAACTCCAGACCTTCGACTTGTGTGAATCCCTCGAACAAACCCTCCGACCGGTAGAACAGACCGTCGTCCATCCCCAAAAACGGCAGCGAAGGTTCTTCGCCAAATCCGTTGAAGTACTCGAGACCTCTTCTTCCAAGGAGGAGGCTGGTATCTCGAAGCACCAATTCTGAGACTCGGTCCGCTCCGGGACGAGCACGATTGGCCGCAACCAACAGGTCTTGCCATTGAACTCTAAATAGAAGCCCAGGGTCGACGTCCGCCTTGCAGCAGGCCAGAGTAGAGCGGATTTCTTCCACTGACTCTCTGGGGGTCAGATAAACCAAAGCTGCTGTGGGGTTCTTGGGCAGACTCGGCACCAGAGCTGACAGGTCATTTAGTACCCGAAGGTATCTGACCAGTTGGTCGTCCTCCCCGGTTCCACTCTTTTCCGACCAGAGCTTCACCTCTATCAGGACTACAGCCGGACGCGCTCCCGCCTTCACGAAGTGGAGCAACACATCGGGCTGTCCAAATCTGGGGTGGGAAGGCCAAAAATGCGCTTCCAGAGTCGAGAATTCCGAGATTCTTGGACCCCTTTTCGCAATGTAACCCGCGAGAGTGCCCTCGCCTTCCTCACCGGGAAGGCCTTTCGCCCGCAAGAAGAATTCTTCCCAAAAGATCCCTGGTGGCACGTAGCGCAGATGGCCAAAGACTGCCGACGTGAGGTAGTCCTCGCTTCTCTCCACTTCTCCAATGCCGTGGCCGTGAATCTCAGCTAGAAGCATGTGTCGTACACACCTCTATGAGCTTCCCGAAAATTCTCGTCCATCAAGACTGAAGTCGGCATGTGGCTTGTCTTCCTTCCACTGCCCACTGCCCATTGCCTTTTTTGTTCCTCTGCTTTCTGCCCTCTGCCGACTGCCCATCTGCCCACTGCCCACCTGCCCACCGCCCACTGCCTACCGCTTTACTTCTGTCCGCCCTCGCTGCCTGGGGCAGGTTCTGGCATGTAGCGGTGAAAATCACCGGGCGCGTGGGTGTGTTCGAATTGGATGGTGGAATGCGTGATGCCGAACGCGCTGGCTAAAACCTCGCGAAGTTTCTGGCAAATTCTCTCGCTCTCTGAAGTAGACATGTCGAGTATCTGAATGTGGCAGGAAAGCGCGTGAGAGTGAGTTCCCAAGCTCCAGATATGAATATCGTGGACTTCGCGCACCCCCGGAACCTCCAGCATGGCGTTCGCCACCCGTTCCAGGTTCATGCCTTTGGGGAGGCTCTCAAGCAGGATGTTCGTTGATTCCGTGATGACGCCCAGCGCTGTCCACACGATCATGCCGGAAATCAGGAAGGCGATCAGCGGGTCGATCAGCGTTTGGCCTGTCCTATGGATCAGCCAGGCGCCTGCGATGAGGGCAATGTTGGAAAGCGCATCGCCTAGGTTGTGAATGAAAACCGCACGCAGGTTCAAATCGCTTCGACCGGAGGCCAGTGACAGCGAAATGCTTCCGTTAATCACGAAGGCCACGATCCCTACCACCAACATCGCTCGGGCGGCGATGGGCTCCGGCCTGAGAATTCGTTCGTAGCCTTCGTAACAGATGACGATGGCCACCACCACCAGCAGCAGGGCGTTTACAAATGCCGCCAGCACACCGGCGCGCTGATATCCATAAGTTCTCTGATGGTCGGGAGGCTTGCGCTCAAAGTAGAGAGCAATCCAGGCCAGCACGAGTGAAGGAAGGTCGGTCAGGTTGTGCCAGCCGTCGCTTACCAACGCTAGGCTGTGCGCCAGGTGGCCGGTGACGAATTCAATCACCACCAGGACCAAAGTGACCGCGAGCGCACCCTTGACGACCCAATCCGGCCTGCGAAAGTGGCCATGACTGTGGCTGTGGCCATGGCTGTGATTGTGCACGCGAACCCCCGCTGTGATTCTATTCCATCGGTGAATCCGCGTGCAAGAACAGTGGCGAGTGACAAGTGACGAGTGACGAGTAGGAGTCAGAGGTCAGGAGTCAGAATGAAAGGATAAAGGATAAGGGGTAGACGGTGAAAGCTGCCTGTATCCTTTACCCTTTACCCTTCACACTTCATTCCGACTTCCGACTCCTGTACTCAGACCAGCTTCGCTTCCAAGGTGATCTGCGTTCCGGCGAGGGCCTTGGAAACCGGGCAGCCCTTCTTGGCGGCTTCTGCCTGTTCCTGGAAGGTGGTGTTGTTAATTCCCGGAATCTGGGCTTCGGTGTGCAACTCAATCTTGGTAATGCCAAATCCCCCCTCGACAGGTTCGAGGTGCACCTTGGCTGTAGTGTGGACGCGGGTCGGAGTGAAACCAGCCTTGGACAAGCCGGCCGACAGAGCCATCGAGTAGCACCCGGCGTGCGCGGCGGCAATCAACTCCTCGGGGTTGGTTCCTTTGCCGCTTTCGAATCTCGAAGCGAAGGAATAGCTGCCTTCGTAAGCGCCGCTCCCCAGCTTCATCGTGCCCTTTCCTTCCCGCAAATTCCCTTTCCATTCAGCTTCTGAAGTTCGAACAGCCATAGTGGTGTGCTCCTTTGGAAGAATTTAGAAAGACTGTGTGGAATGCCTGTCAAACCCCGAAAAAGCAGTATAACACGCCTGCTCGACGGTAGATGTAGCGCCGGAATGACCACGGTTAGCGGAGTGCTCTTTATGGGACCAAGACGATCTTTCCATAAGCGCCGGGTTCCAAGACCGCTCGATGAGCGAGCGGAGCGTCGCCCAGCGGCATCTCGCGGCCAACGATGGGGTTTAACGTTCCATTTTCCAGGCCCGCGACAAGCGCCGCGTGGATGCCCACCAGTTCCTCCTTGGTGGCATTCATCAACGTAAGTCCAAGGATGCTCAGGTCCCGCTGCATAGCGGCGCGAGGATTGATTTCGATGCTGCCGCGATTTCCGATCACCACCACGCGACCGCGCAGAGCGAGCAGGGTTAGATCCTTGGCCAGATTCACGTTGGCCAGCATTTCAAGGATGAGGTCAACGCCGCGGCCCTTCGTCAACCTCATGATTTCCTCCGTGTAGCCCGCTTGGTGATGATCCAGGACGTGGTGTGCACCCTGCTCGAGCACCAGCTTTCGTCCCTTCTCGGTGCCTGCCGTCCCCATCACATTGAATCCGCCCGCGCTCGCCATCTGCACCGCGGCAATGCCCACTCCGCCGCTTGCCCCATGGACGAGCACAGTCTCCCCCGCCTGTCCATGTGCACGGTTGTAAAGCGCCCGGTAGGCAGTGGCGTAGGGAACATTAACGCCGGCCCCTTGCGCAAAGCTCACCCGCGCGGGCAAGGGGTGAACCTGCGCGGCCTCGCAGAGCGCTTGCCCGGCGTAGGCGCCGCGCAGCGTTCCGCCAATGTAAACGCGCTCACCCACCTCGACGTTCTCCACGCTTTCACCCACCGCCAACACCGTCCCCGCCCCGTCCATGCCGGGCGTATAGGGCAGCGAAGGCTTCACTGCATAAGCGCCCGAGCGGATGTAAGTATCCACTGGGTTCACTCCCGCCGCCTTCACACTCACGACCACTTGGTCCGGGCCGGCCGTGAGGTCCGGCGCCTCCTCGAGTTTCATCACTTCCGGGCCACCGAACTCATGAACGCGAATTGCCTTCATTGTTTTCCTCCTAAAGCCGTATGTCGTAGGTGGTAGATGGCAGGTGGGGAGTGACCCCTCACCCGGCCTACGCCGGCTGGTGAAAGCGCCGGCCGCGGTCCACCCGCTCCCCTTGGAAAAGGGCAAAGACCCAATTCCCGTTTTTTCTCGTCGGGAAAGGGGCAAAAGTTAGGGCGCTCAACCCCGCTCCTCCAGCGCCTTGACCTTGTTGAGCCGCCGCACGTGCCGCTCTTCGCCGGAGAACGTCGCATGCACAAAGGCTTGAGCGAGTTCGTTGCTGAGCGCCGGACCGATCACCCGCGCGCCCAAAACGAGCACATTCATGTCGTCATGTTCCACACCCTGGTGCGCAGAATAGGTATCATGACAGAGGCCGGCTCGGATGCCCTTGAGCTTGTTGGCGGCCACCGAGGCGCCAACCCCGCTGCCGCAAATCAAAATCCCTCTCTCCGCCGTTCCCCCTAGGACTGCCTTTCCAACCGCCTCGGCATAATCGGGATAATCCACAGGATCTTCGCTGTTCGTCCCGAGATCAACAAGCGTGTGACCTAATCCCTTCAGGTATTCCAGCAGCTCTTTCTTCAGCCTGAAGCCCGCATGGTCCGTGGCAATCGCGATTCGCATTAATCCTCCGCCGCCGTATCCACCTTCGCCCTCATATCTTACAGCCCCGCGTCACCCGCCACCACTTTAGACAGCGCCGCCCAATCCATTTCGCCCCATCCCTGGGCCACGCCGCTCACGAAGTGGTCGCGAATCACACTTGCCACCGGCATTGGAACCGCGACCTCTTCGGCCGCTGCCAGCACCAACCGGGCATCCTTCAACCCCAAACGCAACGCGAAGCCTGGAGGCGAAAACTTCTCCGCCATGATGATTTTGCCGTAAGTCTCGTACACGGGTGATTGGAAAAATGAGCCGTTGACAATCTCCAGCAACTTCGCCGGCTCGACGCCGGACTTTCGGGCGAATGCGAAGGCTTCGGAGAGGGTTTCGAGCGCGGAGGCAATCAGGAAGTTCCCTGCGAGTTTGACGGCGTTTGCTGAGTACTGCTCTGAGCCGAGAACCACGACCTGCCGGGAGATGGCTTCCAGCAGCGGATGCGCGCGTTCAAGCGCCTCCGCCGGCCCCGCCGCAACCACCACCAACCGCGCCGCCTGGGCGGCATCGGGCCGGCCGAAAACCGGTGCAGCAACAAAACTCTGGCCGCGAGCGGAATGCGCCTTGCTAAGCTTGCGTGAAAGCGCAGTGCTGATGGTGCTGAGGGACAAGTGAATTCCTCCACTGGGGAGGGTATTGATGATGCCGCCTTCTCCAAGCGCCGCCTCCTCGAGGGCGGCATCGTCCGCCAGCATGGTCATCACCACTTCGCCCTGGCTGGCTTCGGCAAAGGAATTCGCCACCTGCGCTCCCGCCGGCGCAAGGACCTCAGCTTTGCTCCGCGTCCGGTTGTAAACAGTCAATTCATGCCCTGCTTTGAGCAGATTGCGCGCGATCGGCAGGCCCATGTTTCCTAATCCGATGAATCCGACTCTCATGCTCTCTCCCTTGTTTGTAGGGGCGGCCCTGGCGGCCGCACGAGGGCAGCCACAAGGGTTAGCCGCGCCAAAACCTCCTAACTGTTCACCCGGCCCGCCGATTCTTGCGGGACAAGGTGCAGGACCCGCTTCTCGCCATGGCGCAGCACGGTCACCAAGGCTTTAACGCCCACTTTATCTTCAGTGAGCAATTCGTGGAGCGTGTCAATTCCTGCCACAGCGTGGTCGTCGTAGCCGACTACCACGTCTCCTTCCCGCAGGCCCGCACTTTCGGCGGGGCTCTGGGGTTCCACGGCGACCACCAGTACGCCACTCTCAACTTCGAGCCCGTTCAGGCGCACCAGGCGGCGCTGCAGAGGAACGTCCTGTCCGGCCACGCCGATGAAACTGCGGCGTATCTTTCCGTCCCGAATCAAGCGGGCAGCAACGAATTTCGCCGTATTGGCCGCGATGGCGAAACAGATGCCTTGCGCCGGGAGAATGATGGCCGTGTTGACTCCCACCACCTGCCCCTGGGACGTTACGAGGGGACCGCCGGAGTTTCCCGGGTTCAGGGCGGCATCGGTTTGAATCACATGGCTGATCAGGCGGCCGCTCCGGGAGCGGAGCGAGCGGCCCAGTGCGCTGACCACTCCTGCAGTCACAGTACACTGGAACCCGTAAGGATTTCCAATGGCGATCACCAGTTGCCCCACGCGCAGCGTTTGGGAATCGCCCAGCGTGGCGGGTACGAGGTTTGCGGACTCGATTCTCACTACCGCCAAATCTGTTTCCGGATCGTCCCCCACCAAATCGGCCTGAAAGCGCCGGCCGTCGGTGAGCGTCGCCTCGATCTTGGTGGCGTTGTGCACCACATGGCTATTGGTGAGGATGAAACCGTCCGGCGTAAATATGAAGCCTGACCCATGCCCGCGCGCCTGCTGGGGCAATCGAGCGTCGGCGCCTCGGACTCTTTCGGAAGGTTGTTGAACTTCCAGGTTGAGGACTGAGGCACTGACCTTTTCTGCAGCGGTGATTACGGCGCGCGAATAGCCGTCGAGAAGTGCGTCGTCCGCTGACGGGACTGCAGCCGAGATAACTTCGCCGGCCGGCGCGGTGCTCAAATCGGATGCTGTTTCCACAACTGCTGGCATTATTCCTCCTGACTAGAAAGGCGCTGACTACAATCCATTGGATTCGGGGGACGCAATTCGGATTCAATCGCTGCCCCGTCACAGCGCGGGCGTCTCGCCCGCTGTCGCCAGAGCGTTCCGCTCCGGTAGTGGTGCAGTTCGAAGTTGTAGCGGCGAGTTCACCTCGCAACGTGGCGGCGTAAAGCCGCCTCTACATCAAACTGCACCACTGCCCCGCTCCCGCACCCTTACACTCCGTGCCGTATTTGAGGTAAAATGGGCATTGGGAATCGGGTGAGGAACCTGATTCAGAAACAGCGAAGGACAGGACGTATGCGGCTCGGCAACCTCGGAGAAGCGAACAGAATCTTATCGCCGCGCGATGACTTCACGAGGAGCAGCCTGAAAAAACTGGCTGGGCTAATGGTTCTGGTTGGACTATGCAGTGTGCCGGCCTTTGCGCTTCCGGCGCAGAACACTTCTCCCGGCTCTGCGGCGTCCGGCGCCAAGAATCCCGCTCAGCAGCCTTCCACTCGTCCTGACGAAACCGTCCCCGCGACTAGCAAGAGCAAAATTCGAGTGCGTGTCGAAGTCGTGGACGTCCCGGTGACCGTAATTGGCAAGCACGGTCTTCCCATTATTGATTTGACGCAGAGTGATTTTCAGGTCTTTGAAGATGGGAGACCCCAAGCCATCCGCTACTTCAGCCAGGAGTCGCACCAGCCACTCCGCATCGGCCTTATCTTGGACACCAGCAACAGCGCGCGGCGTCAACTCGACTTCGAAAAGGACGCCGCCACCGAGTTCGTCTTCCAGATGTTGCAAGGACGGAACGTCAGGAACCAGATTTTCCTCCAAAGCTTCGACTCTTCCAGTTCGCTTATCCAGGATTTCACGAGCGACCCGGAAGTCCTTAACGAGAAGATTCGGGATCTGAAGGCCGGGGGCGGGAAAGCTTTATATGACGCCATCTATTCCTCGTGTAAGGATAAGATGATGCATGCCGGAGACCCGGAGAGTACGCGGCGGGTCCTGGTGGTGATCAGCGACGGAATTGACGTCCAGAGCCAGCACTCCCTGGATGAAGCCATCTCCATGGCGCACAAAGCCGAGACTATGATCTTCACCATCGGCAATGCGAATTATGGCTTCACCAATCCGGGGGACGAAATCCTGGAAGAATTTTCCGAGGGTACGGGCGGCGGAGCGTTTTTCCCGCTCCGGGTGTCCCCCGGCACGGACTTGGCAACCGGCTACTTGTCCCACGGGCAGATTGGAGAGACGTCCCAAAATAAGGGACTGGGCGCCGACACAGGTACATTTTCCGCGCAAAGACTGATGCACATTGCCGATGCCATGGAGTCCATCTACCATGAGCTGGGAGCCCAGTACGAGATAGGATACGTGCCCACCAATGGCGTCCTGGACGGCACCTACCGGAGCATCCGTGTACTGCTGGCGCGCAAAGGCGTCACCTGCCGCTGGAAACCAGGCTACTTCGCCAACGCGGAATGAAACTGCCAAAGGCCGCGAGCGCCGTGCTGCTTCAAGCTCTCCGCAGAACCTCAAGCATTGTTGAAAACCTGGAATTGCCTGACGCCTTGATGGGCGGACTCGTGCTTGCTTTCTACGAAGTTCCGACAACCGAGGAGGAAACCCAATGGATTTAGACAGTCTGCTGAACGGCATCCGCGACGCCCGGATCGTCGATCTCAGCCAAACCCTGGAAGAGCACATGCCGCACTTCCCCACCCATCCCATGTTCTTTCACAATCTTTGGGGATCATACTGGCATGGCGGGCGCTCGCTGAGCTATCAACTCGTGATGCACGAGCACAGCGGGACGCATGTGGATGCGCCGGCGCACTTCATCAGCGATGCGAAGCCCCACGCCCATCTGACCATCGATCAGATTCCTGTAGCGCGTTTAATGGGGCGGGGAGTTCACCTCGACTGCCGCACCTGCCGTGAAGCCGACTACGTCTCGGAAAAGCAGATCACGGACTGGGAATCTCGACACGGCGCGATTGCGCAGGGCGACATCGTGTTGTTTGATTTTGGCTGGGCGGCCCGCTGGCAACTTCGCCCCCACGATCAGTCCTACACTGAGCGCTGGCCCGGTGTCAGCATGCAAGCCGCTGAATACCTTCTTTCCAAAGGTGCGGCTGCCCTCGGCGTCGATACGCTTTCCCCTGATCCGCCGGAGGCCTTGCGCACTAATCCCATTCACCCCGTCGTACTCGAGAAGAAGCTGCTGATTATTGAGAACCTCGCGAATCTGGGAGAGCTGCCCGATTTCTTCCTGTTTCTGGCTTTTCCACTGAAGATTCGCGGCGGCTCCGGCTCGCCAGTTCGAGCCGTGGCAGTGTTCTAGCCCCCGTCCTCTAAGAAACGTAGGTCAGCCGGAACGGGGCCCTCGAGAAGGCAAGAAAAGGATAAGGCCTGAACTCACGAAGTAAGCGGCGCTGAGCAGGCCGAAGGCGTAAACAAAATTCCCGGTGTGTTGGTTAATGTACCCTATGGCCAGGGGCCCGAAATATCCGCCCAGGTTTCCCAGCGCGTTGACCAAGCCCATGGCAGAACCCGACACGGCCCGGGGCAGCGTCTCGGTGGGAATGGCCCAGAAAGGCCCCAACGCCCCGTACGACCCCGCCCCAACCAGAGAGATGGCAAGGAAAGAGACGGCAGGAGATTGACGAGTTAATAGGACGCTGGCCAGCATGAAAGCCCCGCCCCATGCCATCGCCAATGCCACATGCCAGCGCCGCTCGCGCGTCTTATCGGAATGCCGGGAGAGAATAACCATTCCTGCTGCGGTCATGAAGTAAGGGAGGGTGAAAAGCGCTCCCACCTCTGCGCTGCTGAGCTTGCGAGCTTTTTCCATGGCGCTTGGCAGCCAGAACAGATAGCCGTAGTTGCCACAATTCAGCAAGAAGTAGAATGCCACCATCAGCAGCAACGTGGGCCGGAAGAGAGATCGAAGCAGGGGTTCGGGGGCGGCAGGATCGAGTTCCAAATCCTCGCGCTCGAGTGTGGTCTCCAAGTGATCGAGTTCCTGCGCAGAAATCCAGCGGGCCTGGCGGGGGTGATCGTCAACGAAGGACCACCAGATCACCAGCCACAACAAAGGGAAAAGACCTTCCAAAATGAGGAGCACACGCCAATCCCAGCGGCCCAGAATCCAGCCGGAAAGAGGGGAAGAAGCAACCACGGCTACGGGCAGGCAGAGCATCCAATAGGCATTGGCGCGCGCCCTTTCAGCGCGCGGAAACCAGTGGGCCAGTAAGACCAAGGTAGCCGGCCAAACGCCGCCCTCCGCCACCCCCAGAAGAAGCCGCATGAACCAGAATTGACGCCAGGTGTGGACCAAACCGCAGCCCACCGAGCAGGCCCCCCAGAGAATCAGCAGGATGCTCACAAAGCGCTTGGCGCTCCAACGCTGCGCCAAGTACCCGCCTGGGATCTGCAAAAGGAGGTAGCCCCAGAAAAAAACGCCTGCGGCTGCCCCCGCCTGGGGAGGCGACATGTGAAGAGCAACGCTCATGGAAGGCAACGCCAGGGAGATATTCGTCCGATCAATGAAGGCGATGGTATACATGATGAAGGCAACGGGGAGGATGTGTATCCAGCGCTGAGTAGGCATGAGAGTCGGAAGCTGAACCAGCCCGCAGAATATCAGCAGTCGCGCTCGCCTTGCAACAGGTAGCGCTAGGAGGTAGTGGGTTCGTTTGATTCTTGTAGCGGTGGCCGCGGTAGTGTCTCCGTTTGAAGCAGTAGCGGCGAGTTTACCTCGCCACGTGGCGGCGTAAAGCCGCCTCTACGTCACACCGAGACGCTATCCCGGTCGTAGCGCGGGCCTGTGCCACCGCCGCTACTTGCGGGCTTTTTCTAATCGTGTTAACAAAGAGAGTCGGAAAGGGGAATCAGGTAATGCGAAGGGTCAGGGTCTGGGCATGTTCTCTCGGAGTAATTACGGCTGCGGCAGCCGTTCTGCTAAGCGCTGCCGTGCCGCAGGCGACTTCGGCGCAAGAGACCCATCCTGAAGACGCAGCCATCGTCCGGCATCTCAATGCCGCCATTACGTGGTATAGGCAACTAGCCAGCGCCAACGAATCGGCGGGACAGCCGAGCGATGCATTTTACCTGGAAAATGCCCGCAGCCTGGCCAAGCAGGCATTGCAACTCGCCTTCCAGTCCGCGGAGACAGAAGCCTCGATGCTGGCTGCGGAGAAAGGGACTGGAGAACCAGGCGCGGGCCTCTCCTTTTCCTCCCAAACGTCGACTGAGCAGCAGAGACTCGCCAAGTCCGTTGCTGACATCGCCACGCTGATCAATCAAACCCAGGCTCAGATTGACTCCTTAAGCAGCCAGATCGCAAAGGCTTCCGGGAAGAAACGCCAGGAATTAGTCTCGAAGCGCGAAAGCCTGCAAGAACAACTGGAGTTCAACAAAGCGCTTCAGCAGGCGCTCCAGAAGCTGACAACGTTTATCAGCGGCAGCGAGGCGGCCTCGGGAGGATTGCAAAAGGAGATCGACGACTTGAAGAAGTCAGTTCCTGACGTATTTGCCAAGGCCCCGGCAAAAGCGGCCGCAACCACTCCTTCCGGCGCCGCGCCCTACACTCCGGAAGGAGCAGGGCTGATCAGCCAACTTTCAGTTCTGTTCACAAGAATAGGCGGCCTGCGTGAAGTTGGCCAATTGATCGATGGCGCCACGGAAGTGGCGGGTCTGGCTCGCGAAGTTCAAGCCCCATTGCGGGCCAGACTCCGGAGCACGGTTCAGCAAGGGCGCGATTTGGCCAACCAACCTCCCCCGCAAGACCCGGCGAGCATGGAAGCTAACCGGCAAAAGATGAATCTGCTCACGACGCAATTCAAGCAGATTGCGGACGCCACAGTTCCCCTGACACAAGAGATCGTGGTGCTCGAGGAAAGCCAGGCGAGCTTGCGCCAGTGGCAATCCTCTGTGCACAGCGGTTACATTCATAGCCTCGAGGCAATCTCAATCCGCCTGGCGTTCCTGCTTTTGGGAGTCGGTATCGTTTTGGGACTTTCCGAGGTTTGGCTGAAGGCCACGCTTCGATACGTTCGTGATACGCGGAAGCGGCACCAGGTATTGCTCTTGCGCCGCATCGTCACTGTCCTCCTGATGTGCATCGTGCTGGCGCTGGGATTCGTCAGCGAATTCGCCTCGCTGGCAACTTTTGCCGGATTTCTTACCGCCGGCATTGCGGTGGCGCTCCAAACCGTCATCCTTTCGGTCGCCGCCTATTTCTTCCTGATTGGAAGGCATGGCGTAAGAGTCGGCGATCGCATCACGGTTTCCGGCGTCACCGGAGACATCATCGACGTAGGAATGGTCCGGCTATCGTTGATCGAACTAGGCGGGACAGGACCCGACCTGCACCCCACGGGACGAGTGGTGGTGGTATCGAACTCGGTGCTTTTTCAGGGCACGCCTTTCTTCAAACAAATTCCGGGCGCCGCGTACACCTGGCACGAAGTGGCAGTGAAGTTGGAGCGGGGAAGCAATTACGCGTTGGCCGAGGGCAAATTGCTGGAGGCCGTCAACTCGGTTTACTCCCAGTATCGGGAGAGTCTCGAGCAGCAGCACCAAAGCCTGGAAGGTTTGTTGGCCGTTCCCGTCTCTGCCCCAAGCCCGCAAGCGCGCCTGCAATTGGCCGAGGACCGCCTGGATCTGGTGGTGCGCTACCCCGTAGTGCTGCGTCGGGAGTCTGAGATCGATAACCAAGTCGTCAGGAAAGTAGTGGAAGCGATCGACAGCCTTCCGGAGTTGAAGGCCGCGGTTGGAGCGCCTACCATTCGGTCTGCGCAAAAAGCCTAACGAAGGTGTGAAGAAATCGGATGTATGAGCTGTAGCGGCGCTCTATGAGCGCCGATGTACGTGAAACAAAAGACCGGCGGTCATAGACCGCTGCTACAGCCCGATCTTCTCACAGCTTCTAACTGAAGCCCACCACGGCATGCGGCGTGTAGGGTTCCTCGAGCGACGCAACCTCCTGCGGAGTGAGGCGTAGCGCGAGGGCTGCCACGGCTTCCTCGAGGTGGTGCGGCTTGGTGGCGCGAGATTAACGTAATCCATCGTTTTCTCCCCTTCCTGTGCCGTTGATACAAAGCTCAAGAAAACCAACCCCCCCGCCGATGGATAAGTTGATGGGGGTGTGCCTTGCGCGGAAGTCGAAGACGAAGACCCAAACTCACCCAGGAGCAAACGCGATGAAGGTCTCGTTTCTCGCGCTCCCTCGCCCCGCCACGGTTATCAGCCTGTTTGTGAGCCTTTCGTGCCCGCCCGCAACTTTGGGCCGGATGCCGATCCCAGGTGGAACCCATCAACCACAGAAGCGCCAAGCCAGTGCTGATGCCTGCCCTTCAAGCGCTCTGCGTCCCTGCGTCCCTGTGGTTCGATCAGCCTCGATTTGTGCGCGCCCAATCGATTCGCCAGCGCCCTCTCCCCGCCCGCACCCAAACCAGGCGCTTCATGGGCGTTCCGCGCGCGTGGTGATAAAGGACGGCAGTGCGGGCATAGAAGCCACGGGTGTGAGGCGTGTCGCGAAAACCCAGCCGTTGAATGTCGAGATGGTGGCAGAACTCGTGACAGAGGGTGCTTAGAAACGTGCCCAACGACGTCACTTGCTTGCGCACCGCAGTCCGCATCCACACGCGAATGACCTTCTTCCCCGGAGAGTAGTCCCCAAAAAGCTCGGTGGCCCATCCGCCTTCGCGGGAGCGAACCGGACGCGCGGCGAGCACGCGTATTTGGGGCGGGGACACACCGTAGAAGTCAGAGGCAGCGCGCAGAAACTCGGCGCAGGCCTCCCGGACGGCTGAGTCGTTGTCGGCTCTCATCGCCAAGCCGATGGCGTTTGCCGGGGCGCGCAAACGATCGTCCGGCGGCACCGCGAGGTCACACAGTTCGTCGCTGGCGAGGAACTGTGCCCGCAGTTCAGCATGGCGCGGTTGACCATCCGTCAGCATGGTCGGACATTTAGTCGATAGTAAAGAGTCGAGAGTCGAGAGTCGAAAGTCGAGATCGAGAGCCAGCCGTCCTTTGTTTTCATAGACATTCCCGGTTTGTTCCGTCAAACTGAGAGCCCAGTGGTCGAGGAGTCGAGAGTCCCGGGGTTAACAAACACGCCCCAGGTTACCGGTCGACTTTGCTCTTGCATTCGTCTTCTTGACTTCTCGACTGCTCGACTCCTCGACTCCTCGACTTCTTGACCTTGTCCTTTGTTTTCATCGACATTCCCGGTTTGTTCCGTCAAACTGAGAGCCCAGTGGTCGAGGAGTCGAGAGTCCCGGAGTTAACAAACACACCCAGGCCGCCGGTCGACTTTGCTCTCGCATTCGAATCTCGATTTCTTGACTTCTCGACTGCTCGACTCCTCGACTTCTTGACCTTGTCCTTTGTTTTCATCAACATTCCCGGTTTGTTCCGTAAGAAAGCTCTCGACTCTCAGCTATCAGCCGTCAGCCTTCCGCTGGCCTTACTTCTGACCCCCGACGGCTGGCACCTGACCTCTGACACTTCGCTCCTGACCGCTGTCACCTGTCACCTGTCACCTAATCCCTAACCCTACTTACTACACTAGCCTATCTTGCGGCATTTGTCAAGAGAAAAGAGGTTTCGGTAGTGGTACAGTTTGATTCTTGTAGCGGCGGTCTCTGACCGCCGGCCTTGAATTCTCGAGGAGTTCCGGCGCTCGGAGAGCGCCGCTACAGCAAACTGACCCACTACTCGCGGAAGCGAAGCGGGGCGAGGCCATCCAGACTCTGGCCATTCACCTCGCGAATATGCGAACAGTTCTGCTCCCGGATGAGCTCGTGCTGGAATATGTTATGGCCGAACCGAGTTCATTTTGTTTGGCCATTGATCAGAAGCACGCAGCCATCATTTCTATTCCAGCGGGTGAAAACGAGATTGAGCAAGTGGCGGAGCGGTACCTGAGTCAAATCAGCGCAGCGAAGAACGACGACGCCGATGTGCGGAAATTGTACGACTTGCTGCTCGGCCCTATTCGGCAACTTCCACGGACCGGCAGATTGACAGTCGTACCGGATGGGGCAATCTGGCGTCTCCCGATAGACGCGTTGCGCGCTCCTGGCGGCAAATATGTTCTTGAGTCGCATACAGTCAGCTTCGCTCCGTCGAGTACCCTCCTTTACTGCCTCAGGACCCTTCGGCACCCAGTTGAGCCGCAAATGGCATTTCCTCGGCGTGGGGGGTGTTCCCTACGACCTGGAGCCGCCGAGCATCAGCGCCGAACGGGGCATCATGCGCGCGGTCGCGCGCGGCGTATACACTATCTCGGGGATGCATCTCTACCGGCTTTCCGCGTCACGCCAAGAGGTGATAGCGGCCGAACAATCTCTCAATCACCCTGACCGCAGCGTGGCTCTCCTCGGCCCAGACGCAACAGAATCGAAGTTCAAATCCCAGCCCCTCGGCAATTTCAGAATCCTCCATTTTGCGGTCCACGGACTGTCCGATCCGCAGTTTCCTGATAGGGCGGCGCTCGTTTTGGGGCGCGACCCCAATTCCACTGACGACGGCCTGCTTGAGTTTCAAGATATCACTCAGCTTTCCTTATCGGCCGACTTGGTGACGCTTTCAACTTGCGATACGGCGAACGGAAAGCTCGAAGGTGAAGAGGGGATCGACGGACTCGCGGAAGCTTTCTTGCTCGCGGGCGCCAAAAGTGTGGTCGGCGCGCTGTGGGATGTCGAAGACTCCGCCACGGAAGCGTTGATGAAGGCCTTCTACTCGCACTTGGCGCAGGGACAAGACAAAGCCTCTGCGCTCCGGCAAGCGAAACTTGATTATTTCCAAACGTCTGCCAACAGATCACCGGTCCTTTGGGCGCCATTTACCTTGATCGGAGACGGCTCTGCCCCGATCATTTTCTGACCGGAAAGCCAACACCCTCTAAGCCGTTTAACAGAAAAAGTGAGGTCGGCAGTGTCACAGCACGTTAACCGGGAGATGGTTAAGGATCTCGCCTGACATAGTGCCTCTCGCGGCCCTGTGGCCGCCCGTCCGCTCTCGACAGGCTCAATTCGCGCTCGGCTTTTCCACGTGATCGATGATCAAGACGCTTACTGAACCCTTGTCGGGCGTGAGCTTCAGTCCGATCTGCTTCTGTAAGGCAACGAACAGGTCTGGTCCGCCTTCAGGAGCAGGTATCGGATTGTCGGGAGATGTCGCATTACCCGCATCTCCTGTATGAACTCCGGGGAAGTAATGGGCGGCAATAGCGGGATCGGGCGTGAACTCCAGTCGGAAATTGAACTGGCCTGAAGTCGCCGTTTTATCGACAACGGTACGTCCTGAGAGATACGAAAGTTCCCGGGCGAATTGTGTCATCGTGATCCCGAACATATCAAGCCTCATGTCTCCTGTTCCGGTGGGTCGAATCAGCGGGACAGCGCAGAACGGAAGGTCCCCAGGCTTGGCCGGCGCCGGGTTCAAAAGATCGATGGGGGTGCACGCGGCTTGGGCCAATGGCTGCACTTTCAGACCCCCTTTACCCACAGTCATCGCGTACACGGGCGTCTCCCGCATCTCGATGTGGGTTTTCAATTGAAAGCGCTCCTCGAGAAGCGTCTGAAGCATTGGTCCAAGCATCATTTGGGGGTGTGCCGGTGGAGCCTCAGCCTTGGCCGACACGCTATAAAATTCGGACTGCATCCACGAAGGCCCGCCTTCCATGCGCAGGCGCTGCGGGTCGACCGTAACACCGTCGCGGAACGTGCCGTACGCGGTTGCGATCAAATCACTCAGATTGACGCACGGTATCGCCACACGGTCTGGCGAGGGAGTCCAGGTCCCGCCAAACAGCCGTTTGCTTTCGCAACCGGGATAGGGCTTGATCGACGCCACTGCAAATGCAGGCCGGTGGGCGCCGCCAGGCTGGCTGTTCTGCGCCCAACCCCGCGGCCCTGCTTTGAGGCCCAAAAGAAGTGGCACCAATAGAGTTGCGCAGCCGAATCCGGCCAACAGCAGCTTTCCGCTGTACTTGAGCTTCTGTGCCTGCTCTTGGGTCATGATGCGGAAAATTCGCTTTTTCAAATCCGCCCCAGTGATCCCTGAGACGCATGCGAGAGTGGACTCCACGCAGAACTCACAAGTCTTAAGTATGCCCTCAGCATAAGCCCGTGGCTCGCTGCCCGCTTCCAAGACGCCTTCATCGCAGGCGCGTTCGCGTTCTTCCATCAGGCGCGCACTGATCCACCAAACAAGGGGATGAAACCAGAAGAGCGCCTCGACGACCATGTGGACGCCCGCCGTCAGGTTGTCGCGGCGGCGCACGTGGCATAGCTCGTGGGCGAGGATTGACTCCATCTGCTCTGGCGCGAGATGCTCAAGGATACCGCTAGGGAGCAGCAACACAGGCCTGAAAATGCCGACCAGACCCGGCTCCAGAGCGTGTGGCGAAGAACGGACCGGAACAGGAAAAAGTATTTGCAGCGGTTTGCTATTACGCAATGCGGCGCGAATTCGGACCCACGCCCGAACCCGCACCAGCGCAATGCCCGGAGCGCCGCACAGCCACAGGCTAATGAGCGCGCGGGGAATCCAATCAACGTTTTGTCGTGGCGAAGGAGTCAGCGAAGGGGTCACGGGAAACGGCACGGCGACTTCGACGACCGTGTAAGTAATGGCGGGAACGGGAATACTCTTCGCCGCCGGGGACCGGCCCAGATACCCGCCCAAAGTCAGCAGCAACGCGAACGGGACCAGAAACTTTACGGACGCGCTGAACCAAATCCAATAGCGAACCTTGGCTCGATTCTTGCGAAATGCCAGGGCGAGAAGTCCCGCCAGAATCGCGAAGACCGTCGATTGCCAGAGATGATTGAGTATTTCGCCCGCCATGGAGGTAGCCCGTCCTTTCACGGGGTATAACTCGCGACTGAGGCAGCAGTGTGCCACCTAGTGGCGAGACAAACTCGTGGCTACGCTGTCAGTCCGCGCCAGTGCGGCGTTCGATTTTCTTCTGCGCGTCGAGTTTGCGCAGGGTTTTTTCCAGCTCGCGCACATCGTCCAAAGAAAGCTTCCCTGCTTCCGCAAGCTGCGCCATCATCGGGAGGGCGCGCCCTCCGAAGAAACTCAGGATCTCATCCAGAAGCCGAAGCCGCGCCGCGTCACGCGGGACGGTCGGCTCAAAAATATGGGCATTGCTGATCTTGCGAACGCGTCGCACGGCGCCCTTCCTTTCCAGCCGGTACACGGTGGTCTGAATCGTGGTGTAAGCGGGGCGAGGCTCCGGAAAGGACTCCTGAATCTCCCGGATGGAGGCCTTCCCGTGGGCCCAAAGGGCCTCGAGAATGCGAAGTTCGAGTTTAGTTAGCTTTGGTTGGTCCATAAGAACCTACTATTGAGCCAGCGAGTCTACTATTACATAGTAGCATTGTCAAGAACAATCTTCTCGCACTTTTGGTGCAGGGCAGTATTAATTGAATTGCGCATTCGACTTCGGATCCGGTCCCTGATTATGAGTACTCGCGGCTGGCGCAGAGCAAAGCTCAGCGTTTTGTGGCGATTACCCGCCTTGCGTCAGAAGTCCCGTGATGCTAAAGGCACTGAAATCATTTCTTCACTCTTTCGATCGGGTAGCCCCGCCAAACATATTCCAGAGCCTCGGGTAGGGTCTGTTGCTTCACGCTGCTGTCAGTGTGCCCGGCGTTACGGGCAAAAACAAACTGGTAGTAGTAGCCTTTGGCGCCGAGGACTTTGGCCATGTTTTCATTGGCTACGACCCAATCATGCATACCGTAACGCATGACATTCGGATTGACCAAATCTCTGTCTCCCACTTCCATCCAGATTCGAATCGGCTTGCGAGGACTCGCCGGGATCAGGTGTTCATGAAACTCCCATGCGCCGTGCGGGGTCGCGGGATTGTACGGCCACTGTTGATTCACGTAAGTGCCCGAATACGTGAGGACGCGGTGGTACAGCTCCGGATGGTACCAGGCCATAATCAATGCGCAGGAGCCGCCGGAACTGCCGCCCATCGTCGCCCGGCCCTCGGGGTCCCTGGTGAGTCTAACGTGACATTTTGCCTCGACGAGAGGCAGAACTTCTTTTTCCACGAATTCCGCAGCCGGCCTGACATCGTATCGTATTCGAGACCCCGCTCGCTGCCCTGAGCGTCGCCCCCGCCATTGCCGATGGAAATGGCAATCATTACCGGCACGGGAGAGATGGTGTCAGGTACCTTTTCAGGAAAGAAGAGGTAGTGTAGCATTCGGTCGTGGGAAGAAGTTGAAAGGACCCGAGATGCCATAAAAAGAAGCAAGCCGTACGGGTCGGAGGGGTGGGTGAGCAAGGCGGTGGCGCAATTCGGGTTGGAAAACACGACGAGGAACCGAGGACGCCCGGGAAAAGGTACCTGACACCGTTTTCCGCCGTGGGAGATAGTAGGGCTCGACCTTAAATCTGCCTGAACGGAAGGAAAAAAGGAAGAGAGGCGCACATCGTTGTGCCGCGGAAGACCCGTCAGGAAATCAAAAGATTAGAGGTGCTGGAGTCCATCTGAAGCTCCGATTATGCCTTTGCAACAGAGTCGATTCACCAAGGAGGTGGCACTATGGATTTGGGTCTGAACGGCAAAACCGCAATCGTAACGGGAGGTGGGTCAGGGATCGGGAAGGCTATCTGTCTTGCCTTGGCGAACGAGGGAACTCAAGTAGTCGTGGTTGATCTTTACCCGGACCGCGCCGAAACGGTGGCGCTGGCAATTGTGAAACAAGGCGCAAAAGCCATCGCGGTCACTGCGGACGTTTCTCTCGCCTCCGACGTGGATCATATGGTCAAGCGAGCGCTGCAAGAATGGAGTAGCGTCGATATTTTGATCAACAACGCGGGAATCATTCTCCAGGCGCCAGCAATCGAGATGTCAGAAGAGCAGTGGAAGAAGATTCTGACTAACAACCTCACCAGTTGTTTTCTATGTTCGCAGGCAGTCGCCAAGCAGATGATCAAGCAGGGAGGCGGAGGACGCATTGTGAACATCTCGTCAATCCACGCGGAGCTTTCCGAGCCCTCCGCCAGCGCCTATACCGCTGCCAAGGGTGGAATGGAGGCCTTCTCGCGCACGCTGGCTACGGAGTTGGCCCCCCATAAGATCACGGTCAACTGCGTGCGGCCGGGCGCCACCTACACTGAACTCACGGTCCCAATGTACACCGAGGCAGTGAAGAGGGCCCTCTTCATGCGCATTCCGCTCCGGGAAATTGCCGAAGCCTCGTGGATCGCGGATGGGGTAGCCTTTCTAGCTTCGGCGAGGGCGCGATACATTACGGGCCAGATCCTGGCGATCGACGGCGGTTATCTCATGGATGGCAGCCTGCCGGGAGCCGAGTACTGGAAATGAGCGCAAGTCTCGCGCCCGTTTTCGTTCCGAACCGAGAATCTCGAAACGAAACCGAAATTGAATTCCGTGCGGCGGCAACAATCCCAACTAAGAAAGCAGTCGATATGGAACCAAAGCTGAGCGTATTCGTAGAAGGCTTGGATCATCCCGAAGGTGTGGCCGTGCATCCCGACGGCAGCGTCTGGTGCGGGGGTGAGTCTGGGCAGATCTTTGGCACTCGACGCAAAGGAGGAGTACTTGTACGTCGTCGAGAGCTTTCTGCCGGGAGTCGCACGATTCCGCATCCTACCGGATGGAACTGCGGGAAGCCGGGAGCTTTTTGTGGATGACGTGCGCGAGGTTCCCGATGGTCTTGCTTTCGACGTTGCCGGCAACCTTTACTGCTCCTGTTACGCTCCCTCTCGCATTTACAGAATCGGCCCGGAGCGTAACACGACCGTGTTCGTCGAAGATCCAACCTGCCACATCCTATCGAATTGTACGAACATTGCGTTCGGCGGCGACGGGTTCGACACTCTCTTCGCATCGAATCTGGGAAGATGGCATATCACGAAGATAGAGTGCGGAATTCAAGGTGCTCCTTTGGCCTGTCATAGGGCTGCTTCGAGAGTGTAAGGGCCCGGTTTCTTCTGCTGGAAATGGTGTCAGGTACCTTTTTCCCCTGGTGAGTTTAAGGTGGCATTTCGCCTCGACGAGAGGCAGAACTTCAGTCTCCACGAACTGCCTGACATCGTATCGTATTCCAGGCCGCGCTCGCTGCCTTGGGCGTCGCCCCCGCCATTGCCTATGCTCCTTCGCTCTGGGTGGCTCCGAAGGATTGGCTCTTACTGCGAAAGGCGCCCGCAATTTCTCGCCTGTCTCGTACTTGGCAATGGGTGGGTGGATTAGCCAGCGGAAGTCTCTCGCCCTCCGCTGGCGGTAGTGGCGTCGTTTGGAATTACTTCCCCTACGAACCACCGGTCATTCCCGCGAAGGCGGGAATCCAGTCCGTCGGCGGCGTGTTTCCAATGGCTTGCGGAGTGGATTCCCGCCTTCGCGGGAATGACGACAGCGTGGAGCGCCGATGTCTCGCGAATGACGCCACCACCCCGCTGGCACAATCCTTACCTTGCAACAACCCCATGGGTCAAAAGGCAACCGCGCAATGTTAGCCGAACTTTCGCAGTTGGGGGCATGTTGAAGTCGTAAGTGTTTTGTTTCCATCAGCGCGATCTCCCAGGTCGGCACTACATTTTCAGTCTCGTCAGGCCCTCGGCGGCCTTTTGAGGGGCC
>Ga0326728_10002670_pt1 | contig 58420 bp, 44 predicted proteins | sample MB3enrmetagenome_FD_207602 | JGI IMG/M metagenome (GOLD analysis project Ga0326728, IMG submission 207602) | Lab enriched peat soil microbial communities from McLean, Ithaca, NY, United States - MB31MN | ecosystem: Environmental > Terrestrial > Soil > Wetlands > Peat | place: USA: New York... | reverse complement strand
AGGGTAGTTAACAGTTCGATAAACCATTGACAAAGTTGGACATTTCCAAGATACCGCTTCTCATCATGTCCGGCTTGGAAGTCAGGTGATTCGATAACGATTTCAGAAATTCCGTGGTCAACACTGGTTTAAATAATGTGATGACCACGTGCTTCCCGTGAACGAATCGAGCACCGGGTCCGTGCCTCGCAACGCTCGCTCGTTACCAGCCGCGAGTGGAGGTGATTCTTGAACACCGGCACGGGCTGCCAGGTTCCGCGCTGCCGCGATCGCCATAAATCCACGGCAGGTCAATTCGGGTGCCGGTGCATGAAAAACATGCACTCGCCGCGTGCGACCACGTCGCACGTGAACGCGCTTTGCGGTACCCCGAATAACGACGACCTACCGTGCCATCCCCCAGGCCATGTGCCAAAGGGGAGGACTCCCGTTATAGTCCAAAAAGTCCTAATACGCAACTAGGACTCATAATTTGACCAACTTAGGCAAATGTCCAAGATTGGCCAAATTTTCAATAACGGTACGAAAACAGGCCCTGACCTTGCTTTTTATACTTATCGTGGTTGCTTGCATGGCTGGCGTGCTCGTGCTCGGAAACAATATGACCCCGGTGACGGCCACGGGATCGCAGCTGGCCGCACCGACCCTTAACGCACCTACACCAAATCCCAGCACCGATGGCACGCTCGTCTTCACGTGGAGTGCCAGCAGTGGCGCAACTTCCTACCAGCTGTACAGTTATAACCACCCGATCAATGACGCTGAATGCATCGGTGAACGCCGTCGACACGTTTACCACGACGACGGGCAACGATACGGAACCGGACAACGGCACCTACTATTACATGGTGACGGCCGAGAACTCGAGCGCCGTGTCGCCGATTTCGAATTGCGTGAGCGGCGTCGTGGCGATTCCCCCACAAGTTTTCATGAATGCACCGCTGCAGATGTGGAACTGGTCCAAAAGCGAAGAACCCTTCGTTCCCACGGGCGTGGCCGTGGACCGGGATGGCAACAGCTTTGTTACCGCGAATATCGTCGATCCGTTCTAGTACCTCTTCAAGGTTTCGCCTAGCGGCGCGTACCTGTGGAACGTCAGTTTCTCCTCCGACGAAATATATCTCAACGGCGTTGCCGTGGACGGGAGCGGGAATGTATACGTCGTGGGGCAAATCATGAACACGTCAAGTTACATGGACATGGCTTTTCTTGCCAAATTCACGACAAACGGGACTCAGCTGTGGAACCGCACGTGGACCGACGAGATCTATGATTACGGCGAGGGGGTCGCCGTGGACGCGAGCGGGAATGCCTACGTCGTTGGACAATCGAACGCTGGCTACGCGTTTCTCTTGAAATATGCCACCAATGGCACGCCGTTATAGAACCGCACGTGGGACGCGACTGGTAACGATGGCGGTAATGCCGTTGCCGTGGACAGGAATGGCGATCCTTACATAGCGGGGTTCTCTTCAGGTGATGCCTTCATCGCGAAATATTCGGCGAACGGAACCAGCCTCTGGAATAGGACGCAGAGTGGCGCGATATTTGCCGTTGGACAAGGCGTCGCCGTCGACGCGGGCGGGAATGCGTTCCTCGTCGGATACAAAGACAATGCAACTGGATACTACCATACTTTCATCGACAAGTTCTCGGCAAGTGGAATCCCCCTGTGGAGTCGTTTGTGGATAAACTCGACAGATGACGAGGGATATGGCGTCATCGTGGACGCACGTGGAAACCCGGCGATCACGGGCTCTACGAATACACCCTCAGATGGGTCGAAAGCGTTTATTGCCCAGTTCACGAACAGCGGCACGTCGATGTGGAACTTGACGTGGGGGTACGATGGAAGTTCGGAATCCGGCTATGCAATCACCACCGATACGGCTGGCAACATGTATCTCGCGGGGAGCTCGTACCTTGTTGGTGCCTTCTTGGCCAAGTTCGGCTATCCCCCAAGCGCACCGGTCTTGAGTGCCATATCCCCGAGTTACACGAGCTACGGCACGGGTACGCTGTCGTTGTCGTGGAGCACGACTAGCTGGACGACAAATTACTGTCTCTACCGTTACTCCTCGTGGATCTCGTCGTTGAACGATTCCGTGACACTCGTCGGCAATTTCACGTCCACGACGGCAGAAGATACGGGATTGAACGCTAGCACCTATTATTACGTGGTCGTGGCCGAGAACGGGAACTGGAGCTCGCCGATCTCGAATTGCGAAAAGGGCATTGTTGCCCCCAGTCCAAGTACGCCGGGGTTCGGCGAGACGTGGATCGTGGTATTTGCAGGCTTGGGCATCACTTGCGTGGTCCTGAAACGACGGAGTGCGTTGCAGGAGCAAGAATCGTGATTTAGCCCTTAAGTTTCCTATTTTTTTCCCAATCACCACGTATACCATAGGCGCGAACCGCGTGCTGCAAACCATGCCAGATTTTTGTCGGCGACAGATACAGGTTTAATAGCATGGAATTCCATGTCACGCGCGTTGGATGGTGCTCGTCTCGTGCGCCATGTATTGCCTGATGATATGCGCCCTCAAATCGTTCCCGATGCAAGCGAGATGCCATGCCCATGTTCTACACTTACATGCTCGAGTGCACGACCAATAGAATGCCCACGTTTTACACGGGATACACGAACGACTTGAATCGGCGCTTCAGCGAGCATTCGAGCGGCAGAGGCGCGCGATACACGAAAGGCAAGGAATTACACCTCGTGTTCTACCAATCTTTTCCGACCCAGAAAGAAGCGATGAACCGGGAGCTGGAAATCAAGGGAATGCCGAGAAAAAAGAAAGAGGCTCTCGTCAAAGACGTGTTCTTGAACGAGTTGGTTGTAAAAGAATATTGAATGACCCTTGATCAGGTCATGTAGCCAAGATTGAGCTTGATCTCGCGCCGCTTCATCTTCGAGGCAATCTTCTCGTAACTCTTGATGAGATCGGGCGTCAACGTCGGAGCGCTGTTTTTATAAGCCTCCTCGAAGTGGTGGCGCTCGATCTTGTCGAGATTGTCTCCCTCCTCCCTGATCGCGTTCATTCCGGCTTCGCGCATCATGTTCTCGAGATCTGCACCTGAAAAACCTTCCGTGTTTTGGGCAATGAATTCGAGAAACTCGGGTACATCGTCGGCCAGCGGCATCTTCTTCGTGTGGATCAGCAGGATCTGGAGGCGTGCACTCTTCTCTGGAGGCCCTACATAGACCAGGTTATCGAACCGGCCCGGCCGGAACATTGCTTCGTCCAAGATGTCGGGACGGTTCGTCGCGCCAAGAATGACGATACGGCGCCGTTCCTCGATGCCGTCCATCTCGGCGAGGAGCTGGTTCACGATGTTCTCGTAGACCTGGGAGCCGAATTCCGCGCCGCGCTTGGGGGCGAGGGCATCGATCTCGTCGAAATAGATGATGGCCGGGGCCGCGGTCCGGGCCTTGCGGAATATCTCCCGGATTGCTTTTTCGGATTCCCCGACGTACTTGGAAAAGATCTCTGGACCCTTAACCGTGATGAAGTTGGCCTCGCTCGCCGTGGCCACGGCTTTCGCCAGCAGGGTCTTTCCGCACCCGGGCGGGCCATACAGGAGAACGCCCGCCGGCTCGCGGATGCCCGCTTTCTCGAACAACTCGGGATGCTTCAGCGGGAGTTCCACGGCTTCCATGATGCTGCGCTTCGTGTCATCCAGGCCACCAACCTCCTCCCATTTCACGTCTGGGATCTCGATCAACACCTCGCGCATGGCACTCGCCTCGACGTTGTTGAGGGCGGCATCGAAATCTGCCTTGGTGACCCGCAATTCGAACAATATCTCGTCGGGAATGGGCTTGTCGAGCTCCACTTTCGGCAAAATAGTGCGCAATGAATGCATTGCCGCCTCCCGGGCGAGCGCGGCGAGATCAGCCCCGACGAACCCGTGCGTGGTGGATGAAATTTTCTTCAGGTCCACATCTTCAGCGATTGGCATGGCACGCGTGTGGATCTGGAGGATCTCGTAGCGGCCGTCCGCATCGGGAACGGAGATCTCGATCTCCCGGTCGAATCGTCCAGGACGACGCAGCGCGGGGTCGATCGAGTTCACCCGGTTCGTGGCTCCAATCAGGATCACGCGACCGCGCTCCTGCAGGCCGTCCATAAGCGCGAGCAGCTGAGCAACGACCCGCCGCTCGACCTCGCCACCGACGTCCTCGCGTTTCGGGGCGATGGAATCGATTTCATCGATGAATATGATGCTTGGTGCATTGTCCTCGGCCCGTTTGAAGATCTTCCTGAGCCGGCTTTCCGATGCCCCGTAAAACTTGCTCATGATCTCGGGGCCGTTGATCGTGATGAAGAAGGCATCCGACTCGTTCGCGACCGCGCGGGCCAGCAGGGTCTTCCCGCAACCAGGCGGTCCGTACAGGAGGATGCCTTTGGGTGGATCGATGCCGAGCCGCTCGAACAGTTCAGGGTGCTTGAGTGGCAACTCGACCATCTCCCGGACGCGCACGATCGCATCGGTCAAGCCACCGATATCGTCGTAGTTGATGGCGCCACGCTTCACGCTGGCCTGGGCTTCCTGCACCTCGATGTTGGTTGCAGACGTGATCTGGACGATGCCCTCTGATGGGCTTGTGTCCAGCACGATGAGGCGTAGCTCGCCCATCGTGAACGCTTTTCGCTTGCGATTGCCAGCCGAGAAGAGATTCTGCATGTTCTCCATGATGTCGTCGTCAGACTCGACATCGGGGCGTTCGGCAGGCATGGTCATGTTGACCAGCGAAATATTATCTCCCTTCATGACCGGCCGATTGATGAGCGATTCCTTGATCTTGCGGGGTTGCAGCGCCACCTTCGTGTTCGTGGGGGCGACGACGACCGCGCGAGCGGGTTCGGGCTTGGCTTTGCGGATCTTGACCATCTCGCTCAGGCCGGTTCCGGCATTCAGGCGCACGAGGCCGTCGATACGAATGATTTGCTTGCCCTCGTCCTCGGAGTTTGGGAAGAAAATGCAACCCGTGGTTTTTTTCCCGGTGATTTCAACAATATCCCCGGCCTTAATGCCTAAACGCTTGGCAACGTGAATACCGGCAGAGCAAAGCCCGCGACCAGCACTCTGCTTATTGATCTCGGCGACCCGAAGGGTCAGCTCGCCGGGTCTGTTATCTTCTTCCATAACTACCTACGTGCTAGAAAGAGACTCTATAAAATAAATCCTTATTGAAAGCAACGTATGTGATGGTAGAGTAACGCTGGTGACACGAGCATGGAGACCCGCCCGGCCCGGGAAACATTTAACCTATTGAGCTTGAAGCAACGATATGACGAGCTCACCCCAACGAACAAAGTGCCTGCGAAGTTCAGCTTCTCGCACATTATACTTGCGCTTCTACTGTTCGATTTGCACGGGAAACTTGGGCGAGTTGCGTTGCAAAACGAGCTGGGTCTCGGCCGAGGATCGCTCCGTACGTTCATCGCCCGCTTGAAGGACGGCCTCGGGCTCATCGAGGCGCGGACGACCTCGGCCCACGTCTTGTCACCCGAGGGCGTCCACGCGGTCGATACGATCAAGAGCAGCTTGGATATCATCGGCAATATTCCTGAGATCTTCACGGGATTCATGTTTGCTGGGTTTAACGCCCTCGCTCATCTCGTAACGGGGATGCCAGCTTCTGATGTCGAACAAGCCCTCGAACCCATGCAACTGGTATCTGTTGCCAAGGAATATGGCGGAATCGGGCTGTTATCGGTCGTTGTCCAGCCGGAACGAACGCTATCCATCCTCCAAGTTCCGCTGGACATCAAGAAGCAGTACTCGACAGAATGGGTCAAGCTCAACGAGCTCTTCTCGCTTGTCGAGGGAGATCTCCTGCTTGTTGCCTCGGCCGACACGGAACGCGATGCCAAGCTTGCGGCCATCGCCGCCGCGATCGCAGCTCTGGAGATGCTAGAACATTAGGGAATGAATGAGCCATATCACGTGCAGTAATCTAAGCCTTAAAATCGTCGCACACTGGTAGAAAGAAGAAAAAATAATCATAGTTGTGCTTGGAGTGCCTCGTATATCGCGTTGAACGCTTCCTTTGCAGGCGAGTCCTCGTCCTGCGCGACGAGCGGGGTGCGGTTGGCCACCTGCTGGACGAGATCGGGGTCAAACGGGATTGCACCAAGAAACGGCACATCTAACTCGTCGGCGAGGTTTTTCACGCCGTACGGAGTCCCGAAGACCTGTTGCTCGTGCCCGCATTCCTTGCACCTGAACACGCTCATGTTCTCGATCACGCCGAGAACCTTCACCTCGAGTTTCTTGGCCATGTTGATGGTCTTCGCCACGCTGATGAGGCTGAGCTCTTGAGACGTCGACACGACGACGACTCCGTCGAGCGGCTTCACCAGCTGCATGATGTCGAGCGTCTCGTCGCCGGTCCCTGGCGGCAGGTCGATCACGAGGTAATCGAGATCGCCCCACGCCACCGCGCCCAAAAACTCGCGAACGATCCCCATCTTCATGGGACCGCGCCAAATGACCGGCGTGTAATCGTTATCGAGGAGGAAGGCCATGGACATGACCTTGACGTTCAACGGGCCATTCACGGGGTAGATTGCCTTGGTTTCAGGATCGACCTCGGGTCTGTCGGTGATGCCGAGCAGTTTCGGCATCGTGGGGCCGGTGATGTCGACATCCAACGCGCCCGTGGAATTGCCAGCCTCGGCCAATTTCAACGCCAGGTTGCAGGCCACGGTCGTCTTTCCCACGCCGCCCTTCCCGGAAATGATTGCAATCTTGTGCTGGATGCGTGCGAGATTGGTAGCAACCTTGTCTTCCATCTCGTCTACTTCGGTCATTCGATCCTGCTGGGCTTTCATCTCTTGTGCGTGGCGCTCGAGCGTCGGGCTCGGCTTGAGACCCTGCTCGTCGGTTTCGTCATTCGGCACGTCTGGTTCGTCGTCGTTGATGCCAGTGATACGTTTCACCTGATGATACTTAATGTCTTTTATAACCGATGAAAAGGCTCCACTATATCTAAGCATTAAGGGGATGAGGTATAAGTGAAAAATGTGCCTGCCGATTCGAAAAATGCAAAAGATCAGAGTTACGGCCTTATCGAAAAAATTGCCGGACCTGAACGAGCTCATCACCACCTTCGGGAACGGGGGAATCGACATATCCGTCAGGCACCACGAACTTCATTTTGACGAGAGAATTCAAAGGCAGTGTCATTATCAGGTAATTATCGAACAAGATCTGGCCCTTGTAAATGTCAATAGAGCTAGAATCGAGCCAAAGGAGATCCTTGTCTCCCTGCCGCGTCGCCTTGCTGGCAAGGCGGGTCTTGAAGAAGTATAGCAGGCGAGATCGGACGATCTCGCCTTCAGCGACGTGAATTTTTGCTGTGTGCTCAATCGCGACCAATTTAGGCTGGCCGGCCACGTCGAAACCTGTTTCTTCGAGCAGTTCCCGGCGCAGTACTTCCTGAAGAGTCTTGTCTTCCTTGACCTTGCCACCGGGAAAGGCGATCAAGGTGCTATTTTCCCTGACGAACAGGAATTCCTCGCGATCGTGGCGAAGCCGCTGGATAATGGCCACGACGACCACGTTCTGGATATCAGCACCGGCCATTGGCAAGAATTACCTCGCTTGACATAGGTTTTAGCACCCAGCATCCATATAGGGTGGATCGGCGTTCAAATAAAGCACGCGGGGTGGGAACGGGTGAATATCCATAACCAGCCGTCAGTTTTAAGTATCTCCGTGGCACCGTGGTTGCGTGATATACAATGGGAAAAAATATTCAAGGCGCGTGCAAGGCACTCATCGTCGTGGACATGCAGCACGATTTTATGCCTGGCGGGGCACTCCCGGTTGCCGATGGTGATGCAATCATCGATGGCATCAATGCCTGCATGGAGCAATTCTTTTCTGGAGGCAATATTATCGTGATGACGCAGGATTGGCACCCCGAAGGGCACGGATCGTTCGCCTCGGCTCATGTTGGGATGAAGCCATACGACAGCTATGAGGACGAGCCGGGGCTCGGTCCGGTGCTATGGCCGGATCACTGCATCCAAGGAAGCTGGGGAGCAGAGATACACGAGCGCGTGAACGTTTCCAGAGCGCATCTCATCCTGCGCAAGGGGTATCATGCCGCAATCGATAGCTATTCTGCCTTCTTGGAGAATGATAAACAAACGAGGACCGGCCTAGCCGGTTTCCTGAAGGATCTCGGGGTGGAAGAGATAATTATTTGCGGGCTCGCGCTGGACTATTGCGTGTACTACACGGCGCTCGACGGGGCGGCCGAAGGATTCTCCACGATCGTGTTTACCGACCTTTCTCGGGGGGTCAATGCTCCCGAGGGGCGGGTCGATGAGGTCCTCGGGGCGCTCGTGAAGCTCGGTATCAGGTTAGAAAACTTTCTGGATTAGGCTTCGATGCTGGCGAGAACCTATGATTTGAATCCGGAGCAGGTGCCTTGTATATTGACGCAGAAATAAATCGAGACAGTTGGGCTAAAAAAGATATATAGGCAGTTCAGTCGCAAAAGTAGCATGTATTATTACCGTCATGGCGATCGCATTACTTCAAAATCTTAGTGTGAGAACAACATGTTTTCAAGTAAAAGGAAACTAGCTGCAGGCATAAGCTTGCTTATTACATGCCTTTTCCTGCTCCAGGCTTTGGCCATGGTCACTCCCATGCAGGCGCAGGGAAAAGGCACGTCAACACCTACAAACACCAACACCGTTCCGACAACAACCGCCGAAACATCGGCGAATTCGAGCACGCATCTCAAGAAGCCCAACTACATCGGCATCGCCGTGCCCACGAACTGGTGGACGGACAACCTCATTAATGGGAGCCAGTGGACTCCGCAATACCGGCAGGAAGTTATCCTGACCGAGCCAGACGTGATGGACCGGGTGAACGACCCGGTCAGCGTGAACCTGACTTTTACCGGCAACGTTGCCCACGTGAACAGCATCCGGTTGACCGTGTACAACAACACGGGGGTCTGGATCGAATTCGCAAGCCAACTCACGAATATTGCATACACCAGCGCCGCGCACACGTTCTATGCATCGTGTACAATCGTCTTCATGGTAAACATAACCATGCATAGCACTCAGATTTACTACGTTTATTACGACCCGAAATTCTCCACCCCCGCGCACGCCTCCGAGAGCCCGGCCTCGCTATACACCTGCAATCTCGAGGTAACTGGCCGAACATCCGCCCATTCAGTCATCCCCACCGACGTGCACAATCCCACGGTCAATTACGCGAACGGGACTGCGGCTCAAGCAAATTGCGTGAGCCTCGATGTCATCTACAACGACACCGCTTTTGACAGCGTGAATCCCGCGGCATCCATAAGCTTGGTCGACACGAATCGCGCGGGCTCGGATTGGGGTGGTCCGTGCTGTTCGATCTACCACGCCAACTACTGGACGACCGGTTCCACCGTGACGGACGCGCTGAACGAGGCCAACCAAGAATGGACCTCCCTCGGCGATATGGCGCTCGATCCGCTCGATTATGATACTATTACTAATCAGGGTGGCGGGTATTCCAACAACTATCGTGTCAACGTGGGGCCGGACAACCCGGTCTACGCGTGGGACAACAAGGGATTGATAAACGTCACCGACCAAGGGCCAATTTTCTGCACGATCAAGATCCACACGACGGATGGGGCCTATGCCACGATCGATGGTTCAAATGGAGCGAACTGGTACCAGGATGGCCTTGACGCCCCCGTCACGGGCGGTGCATCCGTGACGAATGGATCATATTGGCAGACGACGGACGCGGACACGCCGGCCCCAGGAGATTATGGCTTGGGATACGTGAAGTACGACTTCTCCTACACCTTCTACTACTACAAGCCCCAGCTGATGTGCCAAATCGGCCTGAAGATCACGGCCGATCCCATGCGCGGCCTGGCGTCGGCTGGTTATCAATTTGCGAGCACGGATTATGTCTGGACGTATAATACAGTTAATTATTACAACACGGGTGTCTGGTTCAAGAATTACGGCGACTGGCCGCACATCATGCAAATAGTTCAGGGCAACGGGGGACACGTGCCCCAGACCGTGAAGTCGTGGGATGGAATCAAGTCCGGCATTATCACGATGAACAACAACCTGACCGCAAAATACAACGATTTTCCCATCCAGCCGTGGGCGGCTTGGTACCAATATCCGAACGTGAATTCAACACCAACGGACGGTATGTTCGCGGTCACGAACCCCGATGGCTGGCAGGTGCTTTCCCTCGCGGTGTCCGGCATCGGGCCAAACACCATGCTGCAGCAGATCCTCCCCGAGGGCTTGCAGGGGTCCAACTACCTGCTCCCTAGGCTCAGTGTCTTGAAGTACAATTACTATTATATGACGGACTCGCAAGCAAACAATTATTCGACCACGCAGAATATGTGCCAGCGGATGAACAATCCCATCACGTACTCGTTGCCGGCGTCGGAGTCCTACTCGAGCAACATCATCGTCGTGCATACAAACGACATCTCTAACACAGCGGCGAAAGGCATCGACGTGCAAGTGCTATACAGCGCCAATGGCACGATGGTCCGCATGACAAATGGGACGGCCTGTAACAGGGTCGTGAACAGCGCCAGTGTTGCTTCCTTCTATCTCCTCAAGGACACCATCATAGCCGGCGCAGGCAAGTCCCAGTACGTCGTCGAGTGCTTTATGCAGACGACCTATTTGGCCACGAACTATTCCGTTTATGCCACCTCGTTCTACCAGAGCCACACGGTGAACCGCACCATCAGCCTAACTGCCACGTGTAACTGCGCCAACTTCACGGTCAGCTCGCTCAAGGACTTGGCCACAGGGGCGATATTGTCCGGAGTTTTGGTCGAGTTCGAAAACTATGCCGCAATTCAAGTCTATAGCACCGGCACGGTCGGAGTTGTAGTCCCCCCCGCCGTCTTGGCGGCGGCGGGCACGGTCGTGGAGCAGTACATCACGATCGCCGGCGCCGCGTCGTTCCGGCTGTACACTACGGGCGCGACACAGTATAGGATACTAACAGTGTACGGTGGAACGAATGCGACGAACAATGTCACGGGTTCGACTTCGACTTCCGGAGCAGCGTACAAGCTCACCGGGGACACGACCATGATGGTCGGCATGCAGGACACCGGCCTAACGCAGATATCGATCCAAACACAACAATCATCCGTAACGCTAGGACAAACTGCCACGTTGACGTTTTACTACGTACTAGTGTCGAGCAGCACCAATGAACCCGCAGCGACCATCGCGCTGAGCACCAACTTTGGGTCAGTGTACTGGAACAACGGCAAGGATTACACGTGGTCACAAAGCGGAACCACGGAGCTCGTCACCCTCACCCTCAACTCGGGATTCTCCCGCAAGTTGAACAGCGCGGGCATCACGACGTTCTACATCACGGCAGAGAGCTCGACCCTCGCGAACGCCACCACACAGGTAACCCTGACGGTCAACCCGATCGCGACGACGCTGGGCTACCAGCTGAACAGCACCTCGACGACACAGATCACAGTGGTCAAGCCCTACCCGGTGAACCTGACCGTGGGATACTACACGCTGGGCCCTGGATACTCCACATCGGGCCCGAAGACTATGCTTACGAACGTGACCACGGGGGGAGGTAGTATTACCTACTCGGTCGTCAGCTCGGGAACTCAGGTCGAGACTGGGAATCTTGGATTCTCGTCCAAGAACAACAACTACACGGTCTTGATCCCCACGATTAGTGCCAGCATGACGATAAACACGTATGTGGTGACTGTTTCCGTCACGTTTGCGAATTATCAGTCGCAGACGACGACGTTCGTGCTCGTCGTGAACCCGAGACCGACGTCTATGGTGCTAAGCTCGCCAGGGGTCTCGGATTACGGCGTGGACACGATCGTCCAGATCACGTTAACCGATACCTTGTCGCAAACGGGCGTCAACACCGTGGCGAGCAACATTCAAGGAACCGTCCAAGGAACATCCAACCCTTCCGTCTCGGCAACGGGGTCGAATGGCAACTTCCAGATTGATTTCCCCTCGTCGTACTTCACGGCGCTGGGCACCTACACGCTGGTGATCGTCTTCAGCTGGTCGCCGAGCGTGTCGCCTTACTACCAGTCTCAGACCGCGACTACGACAGCCTTGGTGATTAACCGTGGCGACAACTTGGTGTCCAGCTCGGTTTCCTCTGTGCAATACGGCCAGAGCTTCTCTTTCACGATCACGTACACCGACACGGTGAACTCGACGGGTATCGGGAAGAATGCCACGGCCTTCCAGTTCAACGGCGCCGCTGCCAATGCCTCGAATACCATCTCGTCACTGGGAGGGGGGGTTTACCAGGTCGCGATCAATACGACCCAGTTCAGCCACCTCGGGACGTTCAGCCTGACCATTTCCATCCCTGCGTGGACCAAGGCGCCATTCTATTCCGCGGTTTCGGTAACTGATTCGCTTGTGTTAGCCGGTCGCGGAGATCAACTCGTCTCGAGCGCGGTCTCGCCGGTGCAATACGGCCAGAGCTTCTCGTTCACGATCACGTACATCGACACGGTGAACTCTACGGGGATAGGGAAGAATGCCACGGCCTTCCAGTTCAACGGCGCCGCTGCCAATGCCTCGAATACCATCTCGTCACTGGGAGGGGGGGTCTACCAGGTCGCGATCAATACGACCCAGTTCAGCCACCTCGGCACCTTCGCCCTGAACATCTCCATCGTCTCGTGGACCAAGAAGCCATTCTACACCAAGGTCTCGGTCGTTGACTCGCTCGTGGTGACCGCTCGCGGGGACCAACTCGTCTCGAGCGCGGTCTCGCCGGTGCAATACGGCCAGAGCTTCTCGTTCACGATCACGTACACCGACACGGTGAACTCGACGGGCATCGGGAAGAATGCCTCGGCCTTCCTGTTCAACAACGCCGCTGCCAACGCATCGAATACCATATCGTCACTGGGAGCTGGCGTCTACCAGATCTCGGTCAACACGACCCAATTCAGCCACCTCGGCACCTTCGCCCTGAACATCTCCATCGTCTCGTGGACCAAGAAGCCATTCTACACCAAGGTCTCGGTTGCTGACTCGCTCGTGGTGACCGCTCGCGGGGACCAGCTCGTCTCGAGTGCGGTCTCCCCGGTGCAATACGGCCAGAGCTTTTCGTTCACGATCACGTACATCGACACGGTGAACTCGACGGGCATCGGGAAGAATGCCTCGGCCTTCCTGTTCAACAACGCCGCTGCCAACGCATCGAATACCATATCGTCACTGGGAGCTGGCGTCTACCAGATCTCGGTCAACACGACCCAGTTCAGCCACCTCGGCACCTTCGCCATGAACATCTCCATCGTCTCGTGGACCAAGAAGCCATTCTACACCAAAGTCTCGGTTGCTGACTCGCTCGTGGTGACCGCCCGCGGGGACCAGCTCGTCTCGAGCGCGGTCTCCCCGGCGCAATACGGCCAGAGCTTCTCGTTCACGATCACGTACACCGACACGGTGAACTCGACGGGCATTTCCAAGAACGCCTCAGCCTTCACGTTCAGCTTCGGCTCCACCGGCAACGGCTCAATCGTCATCGGCTCGGGGGTCAACGGAGTCTACCAGATCACGGTTTACACGACCCAGTTCACGCACCTCGGGACGTTCAACCTGACCATCTCGATCGCCGCGTGGACCAAGAAACCATTCTATCCCGCCGTCTCGATCACCGATTCGCTAAAGGTCACGCAGCGATCCGCGTCGCTGACTGCGAGTCTGGTATCGAACGTGCAGTTCGGCCAGAACATCACGATCAATGCCCAGTTCCAGGACAGCGTGAACGGGAGCCTCATTAAAATGGCCGTTTCGGGCATGAACGTGGTCGTCTCGCAGGGCGCAGTGATCTACTCGGGCCTCACGATTTCGAGCACTGGTGGCTCCGGCTCGTACCAATTCAATATTGCCACGTGGAACTTGCCTAGTACCGGGAGCTATTCCGTGAACGTGTCGACAAACTGGCTCGCCACGAGGTCCCCGTACTATGCGAACCAGTACGCCATCGTCACCGTGATAGTGTCGCCTCGCAGCGACCTGTTCTACGCGGGATCGGAAGTCTACAAGACCTACGAGTACGGTTCCATCATCCGCATCACCTTATATTACATCGATTCGGTGAACGGCTCGACCATTACTAACACCACGGGCCGTATCAAGGCCTCGCTCATCGCAGAGTACCCGGCAGCGGTCAACAACACCGTGATCTCCAAGATCACGCTGGCCACGTCGCCCATCACCTACTACCCGGGAAACACGTCGTGGGTCATCCAATTTAACTCTGCCAACTTTGGCAACCCGGCAAGCAACTACCGTGTGTTCCTCAACTTCACGTGGAGTGCCACGGGCAAGCCCTTTTACGTGTTCCAGGCGATCACCTTCACGATCTCGACATCGATCGCCTCGACGGAGCTCGTCCTGATCGGCTCGCTCGTGCAACAGGCGAACGTCAACGACACGCTGTCTTTCTACTACATCAGCAGCGCGAGCGGGTTGAGCATCGCCGGCGCCACGATCACGGTAGATGGAAACACGACCTCGCCTGCGGCGCTCAGGTATCACGGCTATATGATCTGGAATGGCACGGCCTCGTTTAACGGTACGCGCTACCTGCTGTCCTTCAACGTGACGGCAGAACCCAGCTCGATCACGGCCTTCACCATTGCGTTTAGCGCAGGCACGAACTACAACACCGCGACCGACTCGTTCTCGCTGGTCAGGACCAACCTCGGCTCGCAGATCACGATTACCTCGACCTCGGGCAGCCGCATCCTCGGCCAGAACGAAAGCCTCGTCGTCCAATACACTTACCAAGGCGGTGCCCTCATCAATGACGCACAGATGGTCATCTCGAGCGGCCTGACGAGCAGTGGGCAGGCCAACATCTGGACGAACAAGACCGAGTACTACGTGACAATGGTCAGTAGCGGCCTCTACAACGTGACCATAAGGACCGGCTTGGGGACGTCTCGCATCAACTCGACCTCGCAGTTCTACACGATCTACATAAACATGAGCACGAGCATCGCCCAGCAGCAACTGGTGAGCTACCAGTTCCAGATGCAGCGGATCCCCACGAGCATACCCAACGTGTACATCAACGGGACGAGTTATACGGCTTCGGTTACGACCGAGATCACGAAGAGCCTGAACATCACTGCCGAGTATGACTCGAATTTCCCGGGTGCGAGTGCGCAGAAAGTCACGGGTGCATCCGTCGTGCTGTCGAGCGCCTCGCTCTCCTCGCAGTACACCATGAGCGCGAGCCACTCGCTGTACATGTACACGTTGCCCATGTCCAAGCTGGGCGTTGGCACATTCTACCTGTACGTCACCGCGAATCTGACCAACTACGAAGAAGTCTCGACCACGATCGTCGTTGTCGTTACCAACGTCGGCACGACCCTGACCACGTACCTGAACTCGAACATGAACGCCTCGACCACCTCGGTCGTGTACGGGCAGGACGTGAACATTTCGGCCTATTACTACGACAAGGTGGACAGCACGCCCATCACCGGTTCACCGGCAACGGTGACCCTCACCGGTGGCGTGCTCAACGTCAAGAGCTGGAGCCTCTCGGTGGTCAGCCACACGTGGGAACTCACGACCTTCAACTCGACGTGGCTCGGCACCCCGGCGACCTACACCATAACCCTGACGGCCCAGGACGTGAACTACGTCTCGGCCGTGTCAAGTTTCACGATCCAGGTCCTGCAGGTGCCGACCTCCCTCGCGTCGGTAAACGGGACGACATTCTCTCCAACATGGGGAACCAACTTCGACTTGTCCGTTCAGTACATGAATACCTACACGAGCACGTCAATCTCGGGCGCGAGCATGTCGGCGAGCGTGAGCGGCACGGTGATGTCGAACTATGATATGCGGTTTAACGCGTCGGTCCTCGGCATACCGGGGAGTTACAACATAGTGGTAACGCTCATGAAGGGGAACTACACAACCCAGTCGCTGACCTTCATCGTCAACGTGCAGTCCATCCCGACAACCGCGACCCCATTGTCCTCGTCCTACAACGTGAACTGGGGCTCGAATGTGGCGGTCACGGAACAGTACAGCGACACTTTGCACTCGCGGTTCATCGGAGCGGCATCCGTCTCCGCCGGCACTTACCAGTCGGCCGTGCTCGGGACCCCGACCTATGCAAGCGGGACCTACACGATCACGTTCAGCGGCCGGTTGCTTGCCGCCATCAACGGCCTCGGGGTCTACGTGGTCTCGCTGTCATTCTCAAAGACCGATTACGCCACTATCGTTGCAACGGTGACTATCGCTGTGAACGCGATCCCCACGACCATCTCGATCCACAAGGGTGCGGTGCTCAACTCGACCCTGTCGGCGTATTACAACAACATCGTTACATTCAACGCCAACTTTGCCACGACCAGCCCGGTGGTGTCAATCACGAACGCCACGTCGGTCATGGCCGGTGCGTACACGTCGACGAATACCGGGAACGGGTCCTATGCCTTCTCGATCAACGCGACGAGCCTCGGCACGCCCAACATCTACACGGTCGCGATCACCGCGACGCTGGCCAACTACGCCACGGCCACGACCTCCATCACGATCCAGGTCCTTGCCATCAAGACCGTGCTGATCGTGGAGAACTTCACGAGTCAGGTCACGTCAGCATTCAACCTGTACTACGGCATGCCCCTGCAGGTCCAGGTCCTGATGCAGGACCTCGTCCACGGCGTCTCCCTGAGCAACTGGAAGGTTTCGTACAGCCTCGCCCCGGCGTCGAACGTCACGGCGTGGCCGGCCATCCAGGCCCAGTGGCGCAACCTGCTCCCCGGCGCCTACACCATCACGATCTCTGCGTCCAAGGCCAACTACATGTCGCCCTCGTCGGTCATCACGGTCGTGGTGAACAAGTACCCGACCAGCCTGACCACTGCGGCCTCTTACTCTGTCACGTGGGGCAACACGCTCAGGATCAACGCCGTATATACGGACACGTGGAACGGCACGACTATCGATGCTACGGTTGCCTCGATCACGTCGAACATGAAGGTGTACGAGTCTAGTCAGGTCAACACGACGAATCTGGGCACGTTCTTCTACTTCAACACGGCCCTGATGGCAGTGGGCGTGTACACGTTCACGTTCAGCGCGAGCCTTGCCAACTACAACCCCGCGACCACCAGTGCCACGGTCACCGTCAGCGCGGTGCCGACCGAGCTCGCGGCATATACAGAAAGCCCGCAGCAGGTGGCCACGGCCTTCTCTGGTTATTGGGGCACGACGATCGTCTTCGACGTTGCCTACACTTCGATCGTGAACGGCACGAAGACGGCGTGGGCCAACACTGGAACCATTACCGTCTCCCTGACCACGGGCGAGACAAGCGGAGTGTCCTCGGTGAATGCGAGCAATATCGCCTATTCGTACAACACGAACCTCGGGCTCACCCCTGGCATTTACACGATCACGATCTCTGCCGCGAAGGCGAACTACTTGTCCCAGTCCGAGGTGGTCACGCTCACGGTGAACACGGTCCCGACCGCGATCCAGGCCTACGTGCTCGGTACGAACACGGTGTCGACCAGTTACAACGTGTATTGGAACGATCAACTGCAATTCGACGTGCGTTACTGGGCACCGAGCACGAACACTAACCTCACGACGGTCGGCGGTACCAATGTCGCACCCGGAACGTTCCCAGGAACACCTGGTGTCTCTTCGACATCTGGTCGCGTTACGATAACCGTGAACACGAACACACTCACGGTGCAGGTTTACTCTATCACGATCACGACCAGCCAAGCCGACTACGTCACCCAATCTATCTCCATCACGATCAACGTGATGGCAGTCCCGACGATGGCCCAGACTTACAACGGCACGATGCAATCGGCATCGTTCTCGGCCGTCTGGGGCACCACGTTCAGCGTGGGTGTCGAATATAGCCGCACGTACCTGCCCGCATCACTGGCGGGTGCAACATACACGTCTAGCACCCCGTATGTATCCGAGCACTACGCAGCACCCCAGTATATCTTCACCTTCAATGCGTCGGCGATTGGCGCGACGGGCGTCTACAGCATCACCTTCACCATGAGCCTGACGAATTTCGCAACGAGCGCTGCTGGAATCACGCTCACCATCACGTCCGTGCAGACGGCAGTGACTATCCAGGTGAACTCGTCTGCGGTCCCCGCATTCTCGGACATCACGGCAAACCGGTCGTACCAGGTGAACTTCAACAACAAGATCACCCTGCAGCTCAATTACACGACCACGGGCGACGCCTTGCTTAAGGGCGCCCAAGCCGAAGTGCAGTTCATCGAGGGCAGTTCGTACTGGAAGAACTATGGGCCCGTGAACGCGACGATCCTGAACAAGACCTCGGGCAGCTACTGGCTCACGCTGAACACGACCACGAATCTCGGGAACTGGGGCCAGTATTCGATGATCGTCACCTTTACTGCTCCAAATTACGAAGCCCAGAGCCAGACATTCTACATCTATCCCGTCAAGCTCAGGACCGAACTCTTCCTGTCGAGCAGTCTGAAAGAATTCCCCAACCTAGCGGTCAACGTGACGGACCCGGTCCAACCCGGGCAGAAGTTCACGATCAACGACACGGCAACGTTCGTGATCTACTGCGCGCTGATCGATCTCTCGGTGCCCGATTACATCCCGAACTCCAGCTCGATTAGTTACATCGCCACGATGAACGGCGTGAACTACGCGCCGGCCAGCATCCTTCACAACGGCACGGCGGAGTTCTTGTTCGACACGGCGTCCATCAAGATCGCCGTCGGTACGTCCAATTTCATCACGTTCTCGGGCGATTCGGGCATCTATTACTCGAGCGGAAACTCGATCAACCTCGAAGTGCTCACGGTGCCGACCAACATCACGGTCTATAGCGGAGCGACTCGATCGTCCCAGATATCGCCTGGGCAGACCCTTAGCCTGTACTACTCGCAGTCCATGTCCCTCAACGTGGTCTACACGGATATATTGAACGACATGAACATCACGGCCACTCGGTTTTCGAACGTGACGGCCGCGGTCTATGCCCAGACGATCAACTCGACGTACATGGGGAACGGCATCTGGCAGCTCTATTTCAACAGCTACACCCTGCCCATTGCCGCCGGCTCGACGCCGCAGGTCATCATCACGGCGGTTTACCAGAACCGGACCACAGCGACCTTCTCGTTCAACCTAGCATTGCTGCAGGTGCCGTCCGCGATTTCGGTATACTGGTACAACACGACGAGCGACCTCTACCAGTTGATAACGGCAGCTGGCGTGAACCAGAACTGGTCGGACATCTTGCGCCTGAAGGTGTATTACAACAACACGCTGAGCGGCTTCTTGATCGGTAACACGAACGACCTGGCGACAATTCAAGCGACCTTCGGCATCAACCCGGTCTATATCATTACTGGAGGGATCATCGGCAATGCATTCTACACGGTCGATGTCAACACGTCGCTGCTGACGGGCGGGAGCACGCACACGGTGATCGTCTCGGCGAGCTACACGAACTACACGAGCGCCCAGTTCAGCTTCAACCTGAACCTGCGCAGCGTGCCGACCCAGCTGTTCGTGAGAAATGGTACCACGAACGCTTACCTGAACAACACACAGACGGTGCGCGTTTACTGGGGAGACACGGTGACAGTGCTCGCGAACTTCCAAGACACCAGCACGGGAAACAACGTTTCTGGTTCGAGCCCGCTCAACCTCCGGGCGATAGTGCTCAGCACGACCATCACGGCGAGTTTCGTGGGAGGCACGTCGAATGATTGGGCCATCACGATCAACACGAAGGCCATCTCAGGGTTGAATGCTGGCTCCACCCCGCAGGTCGTGATCACGGGCACCCTTGCGAACTACACGGATGCCGTGTTCAGCTTCAACCTGCAGATCTTGGCGGTTCCCACGCAACTCGACATGCCAGCCTTGTATTCGAACACGTTGTCAGTGGTGTGGGGCGAGAATTTCTCGTTCAATGTCACGGGATACTACGACACGCACAACGACGTGTTTCTGAATGGTTCGATCGTGTCCAATTACCCGGCCGAGTTGATGAATGGTGGTTATGCGAATAAAACCTGGGGTTACAACCTGCTGTACAACTCGACGGCGATCGGCGTCCCGGGCATCTACCGCATCACTCTCACGGCGTCGTTGGCGAATTACGCTTCTGCCAGCTTCACGGTCACAGTGCAGATCCTAGACGTGCCCACGAACATGACCGTTTACATCGACGGCAAGGATGCGTCCAAGTACTTGGCCCAGCCGACCCTGAAGGACGTGATTAACGTCTCGATCAGCTACGACCTCATGAACGGCGAGCCGATCCTCGGTGCTCTAGTCAAGTTGCTGTTCACCAACAATACGAACAATGCTGGGTTGGCCTACGTGCTGAACTACTCGCACGGCATGTACACGATGAACATCAGCCTCAACTTGAACACGTTCTATGCTGAACCGAAATTCCTCACGATCAGCGCGTACAAGGCCAATTATACAAACGGGGAAGCAAGTCCAATCGTGAACGTGCAAAAGATTCCAGTCACGCCGCTCCAGATCGTGAAGCAGTTAAACCAAGCGAATATAACGTATACGGCGACCGGGTTTGATGTTTCTGACCTGAAACCAAACTCGCCGGTGACCTTCCAATTGCAATTGTTCGACAATACAACGAAGACCGGAATTGCGTATAACACGACCACCATTTACGCGCAGGTCACCTGCACGGAGTTGAACATCTTCAGCCTAAATATGACCTACATCGGAAACGGTACCTTCCAGTTCGAGTTTACCACCCCATCGCAATACGGCAGGACCATTACCTTCACGGTGGACACGTATCAAACAGCGAATTTCTCGCGCCAGTTCAACGTCCAGGCAGAATACTCCTACCGGTTCACGACCGAAAAGAACCCAAGCACGGGCGTTCCGGCGTGGGTGTTCTACCTGATACTCGCCGCCTTGATGGTGCTGACGACGTGGTTCATCCTGTACCAGGTGCGGTTCAAGTACCCGCCGATCATCCGCAAGATCATGGACCTGTCGCGGTCGATCCGCCGTGGCAAGGCGTCGAACAAGATCCACGCGCAGAACGTGCCGTCCCGGGAGGAAAACATCTTCTCCGAGTATGCCAAGGTGCTCAACGACTACAGCTTCCTGCAAACGCGTGCCAGGGTGATCGGTCGCATGGCCAAAGCCGAGAAGGAAAAGGGCAAGGGCTACGTGGCCCCGACAGACACGCTGGCCGAGGAATACAGTATGGGCACGGAACAGCATGAAGTTGAAATCCAGTTCAAGACAGCCGTGCCACCCGCGCTCCCGAAGGAAGGTCCAAAGAAAGGCAAAGGCTATCAGGCCCCTGCTGCACAAGCCACGGAAGAGGAGACAAAGCCAAGCGAAGCTCCTTCAGTGCCTGCAGGTAAGCCCGAGTTGCCCGTTGTGAAGCCGCCATCGCCCGCAGCGATGCCGAAGCCCGCGGCTAAAATGGCTCCGCTTGGTGTACCCGAGACATCCGAGGAAGTTACCGGCCAAGAAGGACTGTACGGCGAACTGGTGAGACTCGAACAGAAGAAATACAAGGCCCAACGTTCCATCCGCGATCTCAAGGCCAAGAAAGAGAAAGGCATTCTGTCGGATGAAGAATACAACCAGTACCTGGAGAAGTTCGAGGAAGCGCTCAACACGATCAACGAACGCATCGCCGCGATCCGACGCAAGCTGGTCAATGTTTAAGCATGGTTAAAGCCTAGTTCTTTTTTCCCCATTTTTTTCGTATTAATAACTTGAACGTGCCTCAGCGAGGAGCATCGAGTTCGGAATGATATAGAAGCGCAATTCAGTCTCCTGCTCCGGTTAATGCGCAAGCCAGAGATACGTACAAGTTTACAAGAAATAAAGCTCGATGAGATCAATTTTGCAGATGTGACATTGAAAAGCGGAAAAAATAAAAGCTTTAAACGAAATCCGGTCGATCAAAGGTTCACCAAGAACGTCCGGATGTCGTGCGGCTTCGCCATAAACGTGATCGACGAGACTGGCCCGACATCATTTTTCGCAACCTCGAAGCCATCTTGCGATTCGAGCGGCCGTTCGAGAATGTCGATCTCTTGCACACCGGTCACGTTCATCGCGGCGTGCAGCTTCACCGTGACCGTGCCACCAGTGCCTGCCGATTCCACGACCCGGAGCACGCGGCCGGTTCCGTCCTCGCCGAGCTTGATGGACCCGATCTCGGCGTTGGCGCCCTCGACCCACGCGAGCCTGTTCCCGAGAAAGTCGGCCTCGAACGATGCAGGCACCGGTGCTTGGACGCAACCCTCGTTGAACCAGTGGGCCATGGCGGGAACGAACGACACCGACGAGGACCACGTGCCCTCGTGCGGGAGCATGATGTACCGGATCAGGTGCGCCCCGAGGTCGGCGTGCAGTGGGGGCGCCCCGCCGACGTTTCGTGCCCGGTTCGCGCGTTCCATCCTGGTCCACGATTCTCCCGAGGGATTTGGATAGAAGGGACCGCGGACCAAGGTGAGACCGATCCGGTTGCCTTTCGTGTCGTGGCCGTACTTGCCGTTGTTGATGAACGCAATTCCCCAGCTCTTGTCGTCCCCGGCCGGCACGTCCACCCACGTGTGGTGCACGTTCTCCCAGCGAGGCACGTCGTGGTTCGCCGTCGGGTTAGCCAGCCGCGAGATGGTCCCGTACGGGGTTTCCGACACGAGCCGCTCGCCCATCGAGGCCAGATAAAAGTCCAGCTTGGTCGTGGCTTCGCACGTGTGCCAGTCGAGCACGAACTCGATAAAGATACCCGGTGCCCCGTCGACGATTGAAACGCGCTGGATCACCTTCGACGTGCCGTTCTCGGGGGACTCGGATCCCTCGTTGAACATCTTGCGCTCGATCTCGGCCGTGAACCGCACGGGGCCGGTCTCGGTCACCGAGACCCGGGTCGGCGCGGGCTGGTCGTCGAGGCGCATGGTGCGGTAGGCGGGTGCGATGTTCCACGCCTGCTCGCTCGTGTGCCAGTCAAAAAACATCGCGAGTTCTGCACCGGGTGCCACCAGCAATTCCTCGTTCACCACCTTGTAGAAGATGGACGTGATGTTGCCGGTTGCTTTGACAATCGTGACCCTGTATAGTTCGTTTTCCAACACGACATCTTCATAGCCATCTTCCGCCCGTGTTGCAAGCACTTGCGCCGGTGTGGCATCGCTCGACAGGGAGACGAGAGCGAACGCGTGCTGGGGCACCGATGTCTTGAACAGGAGCCGCCGGGGCCGGGAGACGAACAGCTCGTCGAGCCCGTTGTTGTCGGCCTCGACTAGCTGGACCGCAACAGGCTCGCCGGAACCGGTGATCGCGCTTGCGGGGGTATCGGCACCGTCGAACGGAACCTCGATCATTGCATCCACCACGTCATAACCTGCCGCGTTGAACAGGAGGACGGCAGGAGATCCCGATGCATCGTTCTCCCCGAGCAGGGCCTGCCACGCTTCCTTCTCGACCGCATCGACGAGATTCTTCTGGTATTCCCAGATATCGTAAACGTCATCGTATACCTCGGGGATGCTGGACCCGGGCAGCACGTCGTGGAACTGGTTGAGCATGAGGAACTTCCACGCGGTCGTGAGCATGTCGCTCCATGCCTTAACGTCGATGCCCTTGAGAGCGGCGACTGCCGCGACGAATTTTTCCACAGCCACGAGCCGCCACTCGAAGTACCTGTTCATGCGCTTCACGAGGCCGTGCGTGGTTAGCGTGCCGCGGTGGTACTCGTAATACAGCTCGTCGGCCCACACGGGCAACCGGTCGCGGAATTTTTCCAGCTTCGTCGTGAAATAATCGGTCACGCTCATCCAATTCGCTAGCCCGTGTTCCACGAGCAGGTCCAACACGGCGACCTCTTCACCGGTGGGGCCGTGGCCGCCATCGCCCTTCCCGACCCATATTCCGATGGGCGGGATCTCGTTTGCGTAAACGTTTTCGGCTTCCGGCTGGTCCGTGGAGTAATCCGCGCGGAGTTTCTTGCCGGGCTTCAGGGGCCGGCGCACGGGATCGAACCTGTCCCGCCGGCTCATTGACCCGAACCCGCCGGGGGATAGGCACGCGAGCACCTGCGACCCGTCGGGCGATTCCCAGAGAAAGTTCACGAACGGGAATTGCGAGTAAGAATTCCCGCACAGCTTGGTCGTGTGGAAGTATTTCGAGCCACTTTTCAGGAAGATCTGCGGGAGCGTGTTCGCGTAGCCGAACGAGTCCGGCACCCACTCGACCTCGGACAGCTTTCCGAAATGCTCGAGGTAGAATCGCTGGCCATAGAGCCGGCTGCGGCAGAAGGCCTCGCCGCTCGGCAGGTGGCAGTCGGGTTCCACGTACATGCCCCCCACCAGGTCGAACCGGTTATCCTTCACCGTGACCTTGATGTCCTCGAACAGCCGAGGGTCGACTTGGCGGATCCATTCGAGCAGGACAGGTTCGGACGCCGCGAACACGTAGGACGGGTGGTTGCGGGCGTGCCAGACAGCCTTCCGGAAAGTCACGATGGCCTTGCGGCAGGTCTGCATGTATCGCCAGAGCCACGCCACGTCGATGTGGGACTGGCCGCAGATGTAGTAGTCCCGCTTCGTGATGTCGATCGACGTAATATTTAATTGTGTGAAGACATTCTTCACATAATCTTTAAATGAATCCTCAAACCGCTCCTCTTTTAACCACGCTTCTGGGTCGTCCGAGTCAGGTTCCATATAAGCCTCGAATTCAGCCTTGAGGTCCCTCAGGTTGCCGGAATATTTGCCAACAATACGCCAGACGGGCAAGAAATCGCGCAGGTAATCGGTCATGTTGCGTCATTCGTTGAATTGATAGGAAAAAGACGCCCGCATTGGATATAAAACGGTGGAATGTTATCACGATGTTAGAGAGCCGTTCAGGAGAACGGAATGCCTTTGGTATTACGAGTCTAGTTCACGCCGCGTGCCAAGTTTGTAACGTTTCACACATATTTTCGACGTGAAACGGCGCACTCCCATTGACTTACGCAGACCTCCACGAATAAAGCTAATACTCACGACAATGTGATGCGACCGGGATGTTAGCAAATCGCTAGGAAAGCGAAACCAGCCGGGGCCTGAACCCGAGCGCTACTATCGAATCTCCTTGAAGATTCGTCCCGTCTGCATTCACCAGCATCCTAGACGTGACCAAACCATTTAAATGCCGAGTGCCGGGCGATTTACGATGATGTTTCCATTCTGCCAAGCCCAAAGGGATTAAAATTGAACTACCACGTCCTAAAGGGCGTGGATTCTTGTTTCTTTGACCGCTGCTTCCATTTCTGGAAGTCTGACGCGATCTCCGCAAGCGTGACTTCCCGTGGTTCCCACGGTAGCTCTCATGAGCGTGATCCCGCGTTCATCTAAAACACGGGCTCCTTCTCTTCGAAGGTTTAGACTGGCATTGATGTCGCGGTCGTGGCGAGTGCCGCATCCCGGACAGTTCCATTCCCGTTCATCCAGGGTTAGTTCCTTGTACTGGTAGCCGCATGACGAGCAGAGCTGCGACGACGGGAAGAATCGGTCCACCTTGACAAGGTGCTTTCCCAATCTTGCCATCTTGTACTCCAACATCCTCACGAACTCGCCCCAGCTGAAGTCCTTGGTCATAGACTTGGCGTATCCCGTGTTGAACCGTTTCATGCCTTCGATGTTCAAGTCTTCCACGATCACCGCATCGTGCTGGTCGACGAGCTGGCGCGTGAGCTTGTGTGTCCAGTCCTTCTTTTGATTCACGTAGTGCTCGTAGATCTTTGCAAGATGGTGACATGCCTTGTCACGATTGCACGACCCTTTCGTGTTGCGGGAAACGTGGCGATGCGCTTTCTTTATTCGATTGAGAGATTGACGAAAGAATCTCGGGTTGCTGAGCTTGTACGCCTCGGTGACGACAAAGTCTTTCATCGACATGTCAAACGCGGCGACCTTCTCCTCGTGGACTTCGGCCATGGGAACGGCGGAAATCTCGCGATCCAAGAGGATGGATGCGAAGTACCTACCGCTCTTGGTTTTCGAGACGGTAACGCTTCGTATCCTTTCATCGAACACGCGATTATCGGAATACCTGATCCACGAGCCTATCTTGGGTAGTTTCAATCCCTTGCACGTGAAATCGATCTTGATGTTGCCATTGATCTCGTTTGTCGTGAAGGATTGCTTGTCATGCTTGTGCTTGAAACGTGGATACCCCACGTGCCACTTAGTTTTCTTGGCCTTGCGATCCTTGATATTCTGGAAGAAACGAGAGTATGCATCTTGCAAGTGCCAATTCACGTTCTGTAATGCCTTGGCATCGACTTCCCTGAGGAACGGGAATAGAATCTTGTAGTCCTTCTCGGTTCTGTACTTTCTCTTGATGCCATCGATTTTGAAATGCTTGTATGCTTCCCGGCGCTCGTTCAACATCTGGTTCCAGAGAAAACGGCAGCACCCGAACGGCCGATCCAGCTGCGCTTGCTGGTCCTTCGTGGGATACAAGCGAACCTTTATAGCTATTGGATCGGGCACGATCGAGAGAGCGAAACTTGATAATATATCGTGATTAGGAGGCCGGAATTTCTGATATATATATATGCACTTTTAGGCCCGATTCATCCCCGACCTGAAGGTCGGGGCCTTCTCGGGCTAGATGGGTAAAAAGTCTTCATTCGGTCGGTGCTGGGGCAATCGCCCGTAAGGCCTCTCGGTCGACAACGATCTCGCCAGCCAACGGGGCTTTCACGTAGATCTTCCCCTTCCCGCCAATGCCGTTGTCCCCGCTGTAGACGATGAACGGTCCCGCGAGGTTCAGGGACGCCATGGTGTCTACCTCGCCCTCGTCCAGGCTAAACGACGCGAGGACATCGGCGGTGCCGAGAATCACGATCTCCCCACGACCCATCTCCGACCCGAGCTTGGGCTCGGCGTTGCCCTCGATGACGATGAACCCGCCGTGGTTGTGGTGGCCCGCGTGCTGGCCGACGTTGCCTTTCACGTGGATGAGCGGCTCGCCGTGTTCCTGGGATGCCTTGGTCCCGCGGAGCCACGCGGCCATCTCGAACCCGACGTTGCCGTCGATGAAGATCTTGCCGCCTTTCATGCCACGCCACTCGCCGCGGTAGGCCGCACCGAGATAGTCGCCCGCGTCGCCCTCGACCCAGAGCTCGCCGCCTTCCATTTGGCTCGCCGCGTAGTGGTCGACGCTGCCGTGGACCACGATCTTGCCGCCTTTCATGCCATCACCGACGTGCATACCTACATCGCCAAAGATCTCGATCTCGCCGGCGGTCATGTTCTCGCCGATGCGGCGCAACTTCTTGGTAGATCCTTGGATGACGATCTTTGTTTCCTCGGCAGTCGTGGCCGGTTCTCCAGTGATCTCGAATACATCACTCGCCGGGCAAGCAATCTTGCCCTCGTAGGCTTGCATCTGCGAGATCTCCTCAACAGACTTGCTTGCCAGCTTGTCGGTGGTCAAAAATTCGACTTCCATAGGCAAATCGGGCTCTTTCACGAGCGCGAACGTGATCGTTTCAACCATGATACTCTTCCGTCTCCGGTTTCTCGCGGGATTGAACTACCACGTCCAGAAGGGCGTGGATTCTTGCTTCATCGACCGTAGCCACCAAGAATCGCGTGGCCTTGCACGATCTCCACGAGCGTGAATTCCCGTGGTTCCCACGGTACTGGTTGTTCTTGACTTGGTTATCGCCAAGAACTGATATGATCAATGTTTCAGGATCATTTAAAGGATCGACACCAGCGAATTTCTGAGGAATGCACCGTTGCAGCCTTTCATTAACAGCCCGAAGGTCGCAACTTCCCAGATGATCTTAATAAAAAGCCTTTTCAAAGGAGGCCACGCCATCGATCGAAAAAAATATCGGCTGATCAGGTTGGAAAAGAAGGCAATCTCAGCCGTGGATGATCTGGTTGTACATTGATTCTTTCGAGAATTGCAAGCAAGAACTAGCATCTTAGAACACGTGAACGCCAAGAAAGTCCTAAAAAATAGTTAGAGTAAAGAAGGTTCATAAACGGGTGCTCGCTGGCCATCCAAAGGTGCGGTCGCGGGCCATCTTGGCGTGCAGCCACGTCTACCTTCAAGCGTTCACGGGCGGGAATGATGGTTTGGGAGGAATCATCGCCCTGTAGAGGAAGACATACGCCACCACCATCACTAGCCTGACCACCACCAATAGAATGCTTAGTCCCAGTTCAACGAGGTGAACTTGAGTTTCAACAATTCCTGCAAAAGAAAAGAGTATTATGCCGATTGCATAATAAATGGAGCGTCTTTTAATGTCACCTGTCGTTATTTTTGCCAGGTAAATGAATCCGCCTCCCACAATTAAGATTAAAGAGAGAATGTAAACTTCTGTAAAGATCCCTGATAGACCTAATAACCCTATGTCAACTAGATTGCCCGCTCCAACTACAGGAATGTTTTGACTAGGACCAAGCCAATTAAACCATAAATTTGCCCAGAAAGGGATAGCCGTGATAGCGTAGATAATCACTATCGGTTTGACCATTCTGGGTTTAATCATCGAAAACCCGATATACATGGCCGAACAGACTCCAATGGGCGCAACGGTAAAATCCAAAATGCCTACAAGCGAATATGGTGGGAGATTGCCAAGCGCATTTGGTTGGAGGTTGTATCCTGTGAAAGCCAAGAGCCAAAAACTAATCACCGAACCGATATAATATGATCCGAAACTAAATGCAAATAACGCTTGGGCAGGTAGCAACTTTGATCCTCTATGCCGTATTGCGATCAAGAGCCGAATGGCGATGAGATAACCAGTCACGACGATTATGGTTGCAGTCAACCCGTTAGCCATTGTCTCAACAGATGGTAATGCCATGAAAGTCCCTCGAGAGAATATGTATTTAATAGTTTTGTTATATTACGTCACTATCTTTTTGTTAATTTAAGGTAAGTTCGCAGAGAAGGCATTTACATCTTGCCGACATAATTGGCGGGTTCACCGGCCGGCCTGTAACGGCATTTTCTGGGCATTTTGGAATCTTTAAGTTTTTAAAACGACCACGGGCAAGATGACAAAGAAAAAAAGAGAATAGTGCAGGGGATCCTTCACAACGAACCTTAAACGGCCAAGGACCGTTTCCTGAGAAGCATAACCACCATGACCACGCCGATGGACATGCTGGTCAGGAAGATCGAGACGCCGGCGCCCGGGATGCCAGACGACGTCACCGCCACGCCCCAGGTTGTGCCGGGCGTCCAATATGCAGAGAAGACCGGGTCGTGGTCAATGGCACCACCGCCGTACGGGCCGAATTGCGGGTAGCCCGTGACGAAGAACGCGGCCGTGTCGGTGGGATCGAAGTGGCTCCACGCGTCATCGAACGAGATACCGTTCGTGAAGTGGTTCGTCTGGTTGATGGCATAGGAGATCATGAGCCGGCTGAACGGGCCGATGAGCTGCGTCATGCCCGAGACGAGGCTGAGGAATTCCGAATTGTTGTTCACGCCAATGGTTGCATACAGCACGGGGACCGTGGTGTGGTCGGCCGGGTTGTTGAGCTCGTACTGGGTGTAATCAGGGCTCTTCGTGAACTGGTAGTTGAACACGTTCTGGCCGCCAACGTTCGCGTGCACGTCGGTGACGCCGTTCAACGTCGAATTCGCCGTGATGTTTCCGTCGCTGTTCGTCGAGTTGAGGTTTATGGCCTGATCTCTTCCTGCCATGATGAATGCCCAGTTGCCAAGGCAATAAATCCACGACTTGGGCATATATTGGCCCGAGGTGCGATTAGTCAGCTCGAACGCAGAATTAGGATTAGATTGGTTGGTACGCAGGTAGAGCTGCTTCAGGTCGCCTGACTTGTAGCCGTTGTAGAGCGTGGCGGTGTTCGTCGAACTGTCTAGCACGAGCGTGTACTTGTAATAGATGTAGGTCTGAACACCGAGTCCAAAGGAGCCACTCATGTAAGTCCCGGGATCCGTGTAGTTGAATCCCCACTGGAACGTGTTGGTCGTGTGGTTCGTCTTCGGGACCCAGAATTCGATGTTGGTGTAGTTGTACGCCCACGTGTAGTTGATCTCGGACCCGCCGGTCGTCCGCTGGAGAGGCGTGGTGATCACGCTCGTGTTCTGCACGAGACCATAGAAATGCGAGGCGAGGCCGGGCTGCTCCATAGTCATGTACATCAGGGGATTCATATCGTCCACCCCGGGCACGTACTCCCCGGTCCCGGCCGTGTCGTTGAACCCGAACCATGCAGAGAGCATGTTGCCGATGAGCATCTCGTTGCCCTGGTAATAATAGTGCATCCACCAGAATTGCGCAGGCGTGAAGTACTTGTCTGCAGCCGCGATGTTGTCGCCCGACTTGTTCATGAAGGCGAGCATACCCATCTGGAAGTTGCCCTCGCTGATCCAGATGATGTTCCACGTGTTGTTTACCCACGTGGTCTGGTTTTGGATTTTATAGGAGGGGTTGTTTATTTGCCAAGCCGAGTCGTTAGTGACATTGATGTCCCAGTAGTTCTCCGAGAACGTGTGGCCGGTGCCGTTCTGGTCGACGAACACCTGGCTTTGGGCCGGGGGACCGTTGTTGGTCGCCGAGACCGAGGCCATGTTCATGCCCACCATGGCGACGACGAACAGCACTGCCGCGAGTACCTTGTATTTTGAACCGATCATGTTTTCTCACTCGAGTCTGCTTTCAAGCAAGGATGGTCGCAACGCAACCGCTCCTCTTCCTCGATCCCATGGTATTAAATGTTGGGTGAATCGAAAATTCGCTTTGGCCGTGAAGCCAATTGACCTATAACCCGAGAAGACATGACCATAGCCAACAATCAAGTTAAGGTGAATAAGAATGAAACTCAGCGCAAGGAACATCCTGAAAGGCACCGTGAAATCGGTCACGCACGGCGCAGTCAATTCCGAAATCGTGCTCGAACTTTCCGGCGGGGAAGAGGTCGTGGCGATCATCACGAAGGAATCTGCCGAGAATCTCGGCTTGGAAGAAGGTAAACCTGCCTACGCGGTCATCAAGGCATCCAGCGTGATGGTCGCCGTCGATGATTGAAACACGTGCTTATTCTTTTCTTTCCCATCTTTGGGATTCTCGAAATTATTCCACTGCCGCCGCATATTTGCTGAATATCAAGCACGGGGCTTGAAAAAAAGGGATAACTACGTGCTGCCTCGGCATGTGGCGCTTAGCTCACGCTGCTCTTCTTTATCCAGAGCAAGAACTCGATAAAGAGCACCGCGAACAAAAGGTCAACCGAACCAAACGCGATCAGGGCTGCGCTGGCTTGTGCCAAGGCAACGGTCACGACGCAATCGGTGAAAAAAACAATTTTCGCGAACGCCCCGACCACGACGATGCCATGGTTTTTGCTGACGTCCCGGCTCACGATGAAATACCCGATGCCAAAACCCACGATGAACCATATCATCGCGTTCACGAAAAACAATGATGTAGGCGCGGCCGAAACAAATACTTGTAATATGCTTTTTTGTCCATTCACGCTCGCCTCGGGGATCAACGACGAGAATGCCGTATCTCCCCCCAGCAACAAATCGCAAATCAATCGACTTGCCTTTGCCGCTCGCCAGCCTGAGCATCCCTGCGGATGAAATCTTCCTGACAAGAGAAGATTTAAAACAAGCGGGCATAAACGAAAAGGAAATCGATGCGTTTTTGGATAAATAGATTGAAAACGATGAAAAGGAGCTGGAAAAGGTTGGTCTTAATACCGTGGAAGACCTTCGAGATATCCTCGCCGAAATTGAAGCCCGAAACAAGGTTGATTTCACAGGGATAGCCAATGACTCCGACGACGACGAATAAGCCGAGGATATATCTTGACACGAACGCATTGTGGGGGGTTTATCACAAGGAACCAGGAAATGGACAATTTACGTTTCGCCCGCTCATAGTCTAGCTTCGGTTTGTAACCGATTGTAGTCAGGATCAGACCGGCAACCAACGTAAGAAAACGTTTAACGACGATGATTAATGTTAACATGGGAACCCAAGAATTGAATGATTGCAGCGTGATGAATCAAACGTGACGAACCGGCACGACTCGAGATCTCTAATATTCGGCGCTTGTGTATTCATTGCCCTTGCATGTGCCGGTGGTATTCTTCCGATCATCGTTGCAAATCAAGTCTTTCCCGATAATGGCGGGTACATTAGAAACGTGTTATTCATCCGTCCGCCACCAGGTTCGAGCAACCCAGGGTATTTCGTGATCGTGGACGAGTTTCGGCCTGGCACGACCATCGACCTCGTCTTTCACAGCTATGGTACCTTAGCATCCAACGCGAGCGCGGGCGAGGCCACGTTTGATCAAAATGGTACCAGCATGCAGATGAACTTCATTGGCAGTCCCGTGACGATCTCGAATTTTTCCAACCTAGTTTACGCGGAAAACGATGAAAATGATAGCGTGAACTATATCAAGGTTCGGCCCACGGATGCGGGCGTCTGCAGGCTGGTCACTATCATCACATTTGCCAATGCGACGATCGCTCGGCCGGCCATTCTCGTGGACGAAACGACGTCTCGCCTAGCCATCACCGTCAACGGAACGGATCATTTCCTGTTTCACCCCGCGATCGAACCAGGAACAGGTAGTATAGATGACGGCAACGTGACGATCTCTGGCAATTATTGCGGGTACCGGGTGACCGCGGACGGTCTCCAGTGGCTGCTATTTGCTAATGCCACCATTGTCTCGTTCAAAGGAACCGTGTTGCAAGACAGCGACACATCGGTATCGGGATTTTACAACGCGACCGCGAACAATATCGATTTCGCTGGAAATGGTCAAGGCGATCCTGCACCGGTCACTACGTCGAAACCTTTCAATCCGGCACTACTCGCCGGACTTCCTCACCCGTACTTGCTGTTCAATGATTCGCAATTGACCGATCTCCGCAAAAAATGCAACGGAACCGAATCAGGACCATGGCATGCATGGTACCAGGATGTCGGTAACGGTTGGGTGCTGGGGGATGCATTCAAGGGCCGTATCGAGCAAAACCAAGCGTGGATAGACAACGCTATCAGCGACATGCTCGGCATCGACAATGTCACGATCAACAACGTTAAATTCGATTGGACACACGCTCAATTCATCGACCGGTCCACGACGCTGTATCCATACTTGTTAGCGTATGACATGGTCTACAACAACATGTCAGCAACGAATCGCACGGCCATCGAGCAGAAGTTTATGCCGAAATTGCAGGCAATGGCCGATGCCTTGGCATCTAATGGATTGCCAACTAACAATTGGCGCGTGGTGGTCAGCCTGTCGGTCGGCCTCGGTGGATTGTTGTTCGACAACGCCACGTGGGTGAACCTCGCGCAGGCTGCGAACGATTATTACTTGAATAACCGCGTTCGCCCAAACGGCCCGGTTTACGAGGGTGATGGTTATGGTCGGTATGCCCTCGGGTATGCAATCATTTTTTATTTCGCACTGAAATTGGCCGGGGGGTACGATTATTTCACGAACCCGAGATTCCTAAAGTTCCTCAATTACACGGTCTCCTCAGTATCTCCGTTAGGTTGGGTGCCCGTGTTTGACGATTGCGCGGCAAAATTAGATCTCGCTGCCGTGGCAAGCATTGCCACTTGCCAGGTGAACGCCACTAGCCCCGTGCTTGCTGGAAACTTGCAGTGGTATTGCGACTTTTGCGCACCTGAATGGGGATTTCAAGTCATCCAGATCGCCAGTTACACGGGGAACGTGGCAGATCGCATCCCCGTTGTTGGAAATAATGGCGGTTTTGCGTATTTCGACAGCGGATTGGCTGTTTTCAGGAGTGGCTGGAAAAATGATTCCACCTATCTCGTGATCGCGAACAAGAATTTCCAGCAAAGCCACGTGCACCTCGATGAGAACTCGATCGAAATTTACGCACTGGGCAAGAAATTTCTCACGAACCCGGGATATCCTGGCTGGGCTCAACCAGGTCAGGATTACACGATATCGACCGTTGGATCGAACACCGCTTTGTTAAACAACCAAGGGCAATTGAATGTCATCTCGGATGGATTTTCCGCCGCGCTCCAAAATAACTTCGTGGATTATATAGTATCCCCGTCGCTCAAGGCATACGCGAGCCCCTTCCGGTTGTCCGCCGATCCGGCGCTGGTGATCGAGATCATCGGCCTCATGGCGAGCCTTGGCGTCGCCGGGGTTCTTATGCTTTACCTAAATTTCACGGGACGCGCGGGATCACGTGCCGGATCGACGGGCGCGAATCGGGACTATCCGGCGAGCACCTTCAGCACCTTCAATGCTTTGTTCAAGTTCGATACCACGACGCTCGAAGAGCTGGATTATCGCTCCAGAAAGGTGGGAGTTTTGCCCGTGATGGCACTCGGATTGGTCACATGTCCCAGTATCATCTATTTCGTGGAAAAGATCACGGGATTCACGGCCTACAGCGTCAATTACGTCAATCTTGCCCCGTCGATAGAACAAACGCTGGAAGGAATCCTGCCAACAATAGAGATTGCCTTTTACGCGCTCATCCCGCTCGTTTGCATCATGATCTTTGCCCTGGCAACAACCATCCACGCGATGCTATTTTCCGGGTTTTCAAGGCTGTATCCGGGCGCGAAAATAGATGTTAAGGAAGCGAGAGGCCTCGTCGGCAAGGCATGGATGCTCCAGTGTATCACCATGGTAATGGCGACTCCATGCGATATTTTCTTTCTGAAACCGCGATTCATTTCAGTCTTGCATGAGGCTATCGTCGATACTGGTAATAACATCTCGATAGGGATCTTGATCGAGAGCTTGTTGTCAGACGTGGTCGTGTACCTCACGATCCTCTGTGCCATTGCTCTGGTGTTTCAAATTCTTGCAAGAAAAGTGCTGGCTGCCCATGCAAGAGTAACGGGCAAGGACAATCGAGCCATCAAGATATCATATTTCGTGGGCTTGCTCGTCGGTATAGCCATTTTACTTGCCATCGTGTTTGTCGTGGAAATGGTCATGTATGGTGCATTTAGCACGATCGAGATCGAGCACAACCCGCTGATGTGATCACACACCGGCGGTTCTTGTGGGTGGGCATCGAGGAGAGTATCCGGCCGCATCCCTCGCACGTGAGAATGATTCGATCCATGCTATCGTTCATCGGGAAGATTCAAGAAAAATAGTATTGGCTCAAGTGAATTACCAAACTAATTAGCTCCTCGTGCTACCGGAACGACTAAAAATGACATGTGTCCGCTCCAGTTATAATCATGACGGTGCCTAATGCTACGAAAAAGCTTATCCTAGCCCTTTAAAATGATCAAGAGACTTGGTATTCACCCGATATCATAAATAATTGGTCATCGGCCGACTTTTGATCATCCAAGAAGCGGTTCCCCTTCTATGTAACAGGTGTCGATCTTAAAATAATGCCATGTTTGGGTCCGAGGGTAATGCATAAATTAATTCTTGAATGCGGGCAAAGACGGCTTCGCCCCCGGCCAAGGCGTGACCGGGGCGCGGATGGTCCTCGTTGAACACGTGCAACAATTCCTCGGGCTCAATGATCGCCGCCGATTCGTCGATCGAGCCATCCGCTCGGGTCATACCAGAACAATCAAGCCCAAAGGTTTTCGCGTAAAACCTGTAGACGGCTTGGCGTTTGTTCTCTTTAAGGTCGTGCTTGTCGGTCGGCAGGTGCACGTTCTCCACCTTGTCCCCGGCGCCGTTTAGCCGGTAAACAGATTGAATGAATGGAAACTCGCGCTTCGGCACCATGCGGGTCCAGTCGTTCCCATCGGATACGATCAGTTGAGGGCGGGGCGCGGCGAGGGCCGCCAGCTCGGCAAAGTTTGTCTTGTAGCCTTCCCCCTTGTAGATCGGCAGGCCGCTCTCGCACGTGCACCCGCCGAAGAAGCCCGACGAGACCTGGATGAGCGGGGCTGGGGCCGTCACCCGCTCGTCGAGCGCGGAGCAGATGAAGGTCTGCGTGCCGCCGCCGGACTCGCCGGTCATCCCGACCCGCGTCGCGTCGATGCCGTCGAGGCCGAGGAGGTAATCCAGGACCCGCATCGAGTTCCAGATCTGGAGCGTGAGCATGTTGGGATACTTGTGCTCGACCTGCTTGCTTTCCCCGAACCCGACCATATCGTAGATGAAGTTCACCGCGCCCGTGCGCGCCAACGTCGCGTTCATGGTCTGGTAATCCGGGTGGAACCGGGTGTTCTGATGGCCGTGCGGGCGCAGGATCACGGGACAGACCCCGTCAATTGGTGGGGCGAGAGGCCGATACAGGTTTCCCGACACGAAGAAACCGGGAACACTCTCGAAAAACACGTTCTCCACCGAATAGCCATCCAGCTCCCGGTACCCGTGCGCCACGACGTTCAGTGGGGTACGATCAGGAAGAGGGAACAAGAAGGCGGCTTGCAAGATGCCGTTCCGGATGGTCTGCCTGCGGGCTTGCCATTCTGCAAGGTTTTTGTATGAGTTGCTGATTTTCTTGAGATTTTGCTCGCCGTCGTGGCGGTAGACGAACTCCATGCCGAAAATGTACAGCCTATCGGGGATTCGCATGTACCATTTCTCGACATAAAGGGAAAAAAAACTAGCCACGGCCTTCAAGAAGTATTGAGAGACATTGCTGGCGACTATCCATATATAGAAGTTTGAGGATCTATCATTACAGGGAATATCGATGGCGCCGGTAACGATGTTACAAAACTGGATCATATTTTACTGGCAGGTAGCCGTGGCCGCAATGTCAGTTATCTTGCTCGTGATCGCCGTGCGCAGATATTACGAAAAGCGATCAGTCATCGCGATAACCCTTGCCGTCGTCATGCTTTATTTCGCCGTGGCAATGGCCTTCCAAGTGATCGGGGAGTATCTTTCCATAATCGGCGTCAGTAGTGAACCGAATTCCTTTACGAGCGGCAACCCCACCTGGTTCCTCAACTGGATCCTGGCGCTGATCATCAGTAACCAGATCGCCTACTTTTTTCTCCTCGCAGGCATCTTCATGTTGCACCGGTTCGCGCTCCTGCTGTCCCCGGACACCAAGCACGCGCGGCTCAGGGACCGAGTGGCATTGATCTTGGTCATCGCATTGATCGTGTTTGGTACGATCAGGTTGCAATTTCCGCTGGTCAATCCAACCGACATCGGGAAATTTTTCTACACGATCAATGTCTGGGTGGTTCTCGTCGCGATCTACATGGTCGTGCCGGTCCTTGCTATCTCGAACCGTATGCTTGCTAAGACTCGCGCCAACCCGGTCGAGCACAAGCACTGGACATTCCTTGCGGCCACGGCATGGATGACACTTGCCATGATCGCCTCGTTCGTGCTCGCGGTCTTCTTCCCGGATGTCGACATGCCGGGTCTCGGGTACGATGCCAACTTTGTTGGATTTGGATGCGCGATCGTCGGGCTTTTGTTCGTATACCTGTCGTTCTACGCGAAGTGATCTGAAAAAAAGGCCGAGTGAGAAATACGATGGGGGACAATGTGCTTTACTCGTTGTTCACCTTGCTCATTTTTTGTTCCACTAACTTGATGAACTCGTCCCGCACGGCTGGTGTCACTCCGATATAATGCCCATTCGCTTCGATGATGACCAGGTTGGAGCGGTCTGTCGAGATCATCGTGACCGGCGTAAGGCTTCCATCGAGGCTAATTGTAAAGGCGCCATAAGAATACCCGGGCATGCCCACGCCTCCCGCCATAACGACGGTGTGGTTGTCTTCCCTTGGATGTTCGATGATTTCGATTGATTAAATCGGCACAACCTTTCTAATGAGGCCCCAGCGCAAGATCAGCCTATCATCACCAACCAAGTAGTCTATCTTGTAATATCCTAAAACTATGGTGCCGAAAAGAAAGCCCATCCCGAGGATGAATGCGGCAACGAAGACCAAGAAGGTGATTCCGCCAACGACAAACATCAAGGGGAGCTGGAGAACGCAAAGTATGCCTTCGACCAAAATGAATAGGATAATCGAGTACGTGCCACCTTTCGTGGGGATGGGCTTGAATTCTTGATATATTTTGGATTTCATAGTACATACACTCGAAATCTGCATTCAATGTATGAATGAAACCCGAGGGCCCGCAACTTGATGAAGCTCCCGATTATACACGATCGTGCCCTCCTGCGGCTTCGGCAGGTCTTGCCGCATGAAGTTCAACATAATATGCAGCACGAGAAGGTTCTAAATACTAAAATAGGTCATTTTATCTGGTGAACTCGGTATGCTGCCAATCGGACCGCTCATGATAGAGCACCGCCTAATCCTGCGCATGATCGGGATGCTCAGGACCGAACACGACAGAATCAAGGATGGCGGGGAACCGGACTTGATCTTCATCGACCACGCCGTCGATTTCATCCGCACCTACGCGGACCAGACGCACCACGGCAAGGAAGAAGACATCCTGTTCAGGGAATTGAAGGACAAGGAGCTATCACCCGAGCACCAGGAGATCATGGACCAGCTGATCGCCGAGCACGTCCAGAGTCGCCAGACGACCCGCGCCATCGTTGATGCCAAGGAACGATACGTAGCGGGGGAAGCCGGCGCCCTCGATGAGATCTTGGAGAAGATGGAGTTCCTGTCGGGCTTTTATCCGGCCCACATCGACAAGGAGGACCACCATTTCTTCACCGAGGTGATACGGTATTTCACGAAGGATGAACAGGATGCCCTGTTGCAGGAGGGCCGGGAGTTCGACAGGAAGATGATCCACCGGAAGTATGAGAAGGTGGTCTTGGACCACGAGCAGGAACGTGGCATAGATAATCCCCCGAACAAGGGCAACTGGATGGAATATCTCTGATCGGGTTCTTAGCACGAAAATTGCGAGGGATAGTGGTTTGATCCCGTCTCATTTTTTTTCGGGGCTAGATCCGTGAAAGCAGGACTCGATTTTTCCTTACACCGCATAACAGTCGAGTTCTTTGGCCTGTCAAGGTAACTGTGCTCAATAACAAGGAAACAGGTGTTTGAACATGGACCTTTATTGCGACGAAGAATCGTATTCCGATTTCCTTGGGTTCTTGAAGTCGGGATTCGCGTGCCTGATTTACGGTCTCTACGAATATCTTCAGGCCAAGAAGGCCGACAGTAGGAAGGTATAGAACAATTCGAGGTGAACGATAATGGGAATCGGATGCAGGGAAGAATTGGGATGGGATTTTGACTTGTTGCCGTATAGTGCAACGTGCTTAATGGATGATTTTGTGCGGGCTTGGGCTGCCGCAAGGAAGGAAATGCGCCAGAGGATCCAAGACAAACGATTGGTAGGCGATTAAAATGATGGAAAGTTGCGAAGAAGTGCAAAGGGGCATCATGCTTGGAATGAAGGCTTCTTGGTGGGCGTGCACAGGGCAGGCCTTAGGCGAATTTCTCCAGAAACGTTTTGAGATAGGCAAGAAAGCATCAAACAAGAAAGGGCAAGGATCATCCAAGAAATAATTGCTTCTTATTTGTCAGATGGGTATTCGTTGCCTTGAGACACCTTTTTAACTCTTGAATTGCGCCATGAAAGCACAATGCTTGAATTTCTTTCACGATATGTGTCCTAGGACCACTTCTTACTAATTAGAAAAGGAATAAGGGTGATTCGCCCCCCGGCTTTTCCAGGGTGGACCGTGAACGTGATCACTTTATTGCTTGTGTGCCGTGTTCTTGGCTTCTAGCAACCGCCGCTCGGTGTCCGGCCAAAACGGGTCCTGAAATTCCCCGTCCGTCCTTATTTTTTCCCGGAACATTTTCATGGCAGCGACCGGGCATGCGTAGGCACAGGCCCCGCAATAGATGCACTTGTCGCGGTCGATGACCATGTTTTCGGGTGTCCATCCCTCGTCGGTCGTGTCGAAGGCAAGCGCGCCGGTGGGGCAGATATCAACGCACACTCGGCACCCCGACATGCACGTCTCCTTGCTGAATTCCAAGTGCCCTTCCATGAATCGCCGCCCGGTTTTCCCGTCCTTGAGCTCGACCAGTTCCTCGACGATTTGTGGGAGGGCCTTTTTCTCTACCACCTGCAATTTTTCACGGGGCACTTTTTCGCCATCCACAGCCAGTGACAGTGCGTCGAAGGGACAGAAAACCGTGCACACGCCGCAATAGCTGCAGGCTTTAGCATCGAGCACGACGCCCTGCGTGGTGGGTGTCTTCGCCTTGATACCTCGCATCGACGCACCAGGCGCGCCCCGCTTGATGACGTTGTTGGGGCAGGCGCTTATGCACGTGCCACAATTCCGGCAGAGTGATCGGTCCAGTTCAAGGCGCACAGACTTGACCAAGAACTTTTTGCCCGCGACTTGCAAGGCGGGCGTGACACTTTCGCTTATTCGTGGAAACATGGTTTTTTCCTCCGTTTCAGGCCATCTTGCCCGATTCGGTTTTCACTGCATTTTTAAAGTTCAGTAATCGGTTTTCCAAGTTCGGCCAGAAGGGCGAGCTGAACTCGTCGCCGTGGTGAACTTCGGTTCGCTCGATCTCGATGGAGCTTACCGGACACACGTACGCACACGCGCCACAGTAGATGCACTTGGTCTCATCGAATTCGAGCATCTCACCGCGCTCCCAAGCCTTACCATGCGTGAAGAACAGGGCATTGGTCGGGCAGGTCACCACGCAGGTGCGGCACCCCGTCGAGCACTTGTCCTGGCTGTACTTGAGATTGCCGTCCATATAGTGCTTGGCAGGGATGCCGTTCTTGTTCTCGCACGCGACCTCATCGCCCAATAGCTCGGGAAGCGCTCGCTTCTGCACCAGGAGCAGGTCTTCATCCTTGACAGGCACGTCGTCGACGACCAAGGACAGGGCGTGCGCGGGGCACATGTATTGGCAGGTCCCACAGTAGCTGCACGTCTCCGGGTCTATCATGACGGCCTGCCCAGAGCCGACCGACCCGGCCCTGATGACGTTGTTGGGGCAGGCATGGATGCAAGTGCCGCAACTGATGCATTTGTCCTTGTCAAGTTTCAACTTGAGGTCCTTGACAATGAATTTCTTTTCTGCGACTTGTGAGGACTCCGTGACAGTCCTGCTTACGCGTGGAAACATGTTCGTTCGATCCTAGTCGATTGATTTTAAGCTTCCTTCATGAGAACGTCGATCGCACGAACGGGGCATGCCGGAATGCAAGATCCGCATCCAGTGCACAGGTGTTCGTTGACAATATGCACGTTCGCATTTCGCACGAAGATTACGGCATCGCTTTCGTCCAAGTAGCCTTTCACGCGAATCATGTCCTGGTTCACGGGGCAGGCAGTCATGCAATCGCCGCATCCCACGCACTTGTAATAGTTTATCGAGAGCCGGTAGTAGCGCTCGTTCTGGGTTTGTGTCATTGCCATGGTGAGTCACTTGTCATTAGTGGAAAAGCATCAAATGTCTTCGTCGACTTTTTCGGGAATCAGGTGTTCCTTGCCCTTGGCCTTCTTGAACGGGCTCGGGCCGATCTTGTGGAGTTCTTCGACAAATTCATTGACGATCTCCGTGAGCTCCGCGCCCTCGGACGCCGACACATTGGTCAGCCGGAACCGGGCTGGGTTGACCCCCATCTGCTTCAGGAAGGTCTTGATGAGAGGCGCCTTGCGGAACGTCTTGTAGTTGCCCGCGACGTAGTGGCAGTCGCCCGCGTGGCAGGTGCTGACCAGCACACCATCGGCGCCGTTCTTCAAGCCGCGGAGCACGTACTCGGGCTCGACCCGGCCGCTGCACATGACACGAACGATGCGCAGGGAGGCGGGCCGTTGCATGCGCGACGTGCCAGCGCCGTCGGCACCGGCGTAACTACACCAGTTGCAAAAGATGCCGAGGATGAACGGGTTCCAATCTTCCTCTTCACCCGCACCCTCGCCGTGGGTGGTAACGGCTTCGTGTTCTGCTTCGACCATGATCACTTCGCCTCGGTCGGTACGATCGCCGAGTTTATCATTGCAAGTATCTGCGTGTCCTTGAAATGGTTTTGCTCGATGGCGCCGCACGGGCAAGCAGCAGTGCAAGTTCCACATCCCTTGCACAGCACGCTGTTGATCGACACCCGGTGCTCGAACTTGTCATACGTGATGGCCGTGAAGGGGCACAAGTCGATGCAACTGAGACACTTGCTGCACGATGCATCGTTGATGACCGAGAAGTAGGGCTCGATCTCGACTTCGCCCTTGGCCATGATGCTCGCTGCAGCGGAAGCAGCAGCCTTGGCTTGGGCAACCGCGTCGGGGATGTCCTTCGGCCCCTGGACCGCGCCGGCGATGAAGATGCCGTCGGACAGCGTGTCGACGGGCCGGAGCTTCGGGTGCGCTTCCATGAGGAAGCCGTCGCTGGTCTGGGCCACGCCGACCATGCGCGAGAGCTGCCCCATATCTTCTCGGGGCTCCAAGCCGACGTCCAAGACGACCATCTCGACTTCCAGCTCGATCGGACGCTTGAGCAGCGTGTCCTCGGCCCTGATGATGATGTTCTTGTTGGCAGGGTTCTCGAAGATCTCGGACGCCCGCCCGCGGATGAAATTGATGCCATACTCTCGGCTCGCGATCTCGTAGAACTCCTCGTAGCCCTTGCCGAATGCTCGGATGTCCATGTAGAGCACGTAGACATCGGCCTCGGGGTGCTTCTCCTTGTACTGGCGGCCTTGCTTGATGCCGTACATGCAGCATACCCGGCTGCAATATTGGTGCATGCCGGGCTGGCAGGAGCGGGACCCGACGCAGTTGACGAAGGCGATGCTGTGGGGCGGCTTGCCGTCCGAGGGCCGTACTGGCTTCCCGATCACGGGACCGAAGGACGACAGTTCGCGTTCCATCTGCAAGCCGTCGATCACGTTTTCGAACCGGCCGTACCCGTATGGGTCGTAATTGGAGGGATTATAGACGTCGTAGCCCGAGGCGACGACGATCGTGCCCACGTCGAGCACGATCTTCTTCGGTTTGTCGTCGAAATTGATGGAGTGGGGCTCGCAGACGGTCTTGCACAGGCCGCACTTGATGCACTTGTCCATGTCGATCGTGTACTTGTTGGGCACGGCTTGGGGGAAGGGGATGTAGATGGCTTTCCGGTCCTTCATGCCGACGTCGAACTCGTTCTCGGTCGTGACGGGGCAGATGTCGACGCACCCGCCGCAGGACGTGCACGAGTCTTGGTCCACGTAATGCGGCTTCATGTTGACCGTGACCTTGAAATTCCCGACGTAGCCCGAGATGTCGGTGACCTCTGCATAACTCAAGATCTTGACCTTTGGGTTCTGGCCGAGGTTGGCCATCTCGGGAGTGATGATACAGGCCGAGCAATCCATCGTTGGGAACGTCTTATCGAGCTGCGCCATGTGCCCGCCAATCGTGGGTGTTTTCTCCACCACGTAGGTCTGGAACCCTTGGTTGCCTAGGTCTTTGGCCGTGTTGATGCCCGCGACGCCAGCACCGATGACCAACGCCACCGGAGTGACCTTTACCTTCATTGACTCGAGCGGCTCCAGCAACGATGCCTTGGCCGCGGCCAACCGCACGTGGTCCTCCGCGACGACCAGCGCCGCCTCCGGCTGTCGCATATGCACCCACGTGTCGTGCTCGCGGATGTTAGCCTGTTCGAACAGGAACTGGTTCATACCAGCTGCCTTGCAGGCACGGCGAAACGTCGGCTCGTGCATTCTTGGGGAACAAGCCGCAACGATGACCCGGTTCATGTCACCCTTCTTGAAATCGTCCTGGATCATCTTTTGGCCGATTTCCGAGCACATGAACTTGTATTGCTTGCAAAATGCAACGTTGGGCAGCATCTCCGTGTATGCTTGGAGCTTGTCCATGTTAATGACGCCGGCGATGTTCACCCCGCAATGGCAGAGGTAAACGCCGATCCGGGGCTCCTCGCTTCCGGAGCCAGTTATGCCGGTGCTTTCTTCAGTTTGATGTGAGTTTGCTTCGGTCATGGTTTACAGCCCCCTGAGTTCCTTCACCTTGTCCATGAAGGGCTTCGGCGAGATCATGGGCGTCGTTCCAGTTGGCTTTTCCTCGGTGAACTCCAGACCGAGGTCGTAGATCGACAAGCCCATCGCCAGGCCCAGCAGCTGGGTGATGTAGATGACTGGAATGCCGAATTCCTGCCCGAAGATCTGCTTGATCTCCACCTGGCCCGTGTCGAATTGCAGGTGGCAGAACGGGCAGGCCGTGATGACGGCATCAGCACCCGCGGCCTTCATGTTCTCCAGTTTCTCGCGGGTGAAATCCAAGGAAATGTCCTTGACGGCAGTGCGAACGCCTCCACCGGCACCGCAACACATGTACTTGTCCTTGTAATCGAGGCTCTCCGCGCCCGTGGCCTCGACGATCTCGTCGAAGAACCTCGGCCGTTCCCTTTTACCCCAGGGTCGGATATCGCTCGGTTTCAGGAGGTGGCATCCGTAGTGCACGGCCACCTTCATGCCGTTCAGCGGGGCCTCGACCATATCCGAGAGCGTGTTGAGGCCGACATCGTTGTACAGGATGTCGACGATGTGGCGCACGTTGACCGAACCCTTGAATTCGCGGCCGACCTTCGAGAGGACGACGTTGGTCGCCTTGCGCTTGTCGGGCTCGGTTTTCATGACGTGATTTGCTTCCAAGAGCGTCCCGAAACAACCGTTGCAGACCACGGCAATGTCGTGCTTGTCCTGCTCGGCAATCGTGATGTTCCGAGCCGCGAGGGCGAGCCAGGTCGGGGTGTCAAATGATCGAAAGACCCCGGGGGCCGGGCAGCAGCTGGCACCGTTCATGTCGTGCAGCGTGTACCCGAGCTTCTGGAACACGAGCTGGGTAGCCGACTCGATCATGGCGTACCGGTTCGGGGCCACGCACCCGAGGTAGAGATCGAAATCCTTTGATTTGGGAGCGGGTGTTGCTGTCATTTCTTGCCACCCTTAGTGCCCTTTGTGCCCTTTTGTCCCGGGGCAGGTTTCGCTGCTGGTTTGGCCGCGGGTTTCGCTGAAGGCTTTGCGGCTGGTTTCGCGGCTGGTTTCGCGGCGGGCTTCGGCGCAACCTTTTCCTTGAGTTGGGCGAGTTGCGTTTCTAAGCTCGAAATCTTCTGGGGAAGCATTTCCTCGTCCTTCTTGACCATTTTCTGTTGCATTTCCTTTCCATACGCTATCAACTCGTCGAATTTCGTCTCATGGACGATTGTCTGCACCTCGGCGAGGGCCTCGGGAAATGCGTGCGTTGTCGGTGGGACTTCTTGAAGTTTCAAATATGTTCTGAAGAGCTTGGTGGCATCGTTGATAGGCACGCCGTGGCCAGTCTTCATCAAGTTCTCGCAGACGGCGATGTGCGGCCCGCGCATGAATCCTGCGTGCGAGGCGATGTTCCGCAACTTCAGGATGATGTCGGTTGCAGGTACGTTGCGGGGACACCGCTCGTAGCACGTGTAGCAGGTCGCGCAGAGCCAGAGTAAATCGGATGAGAGCAACTCATCGTTCAGGCCAACGAGCGCCTCACGTATCAATTCCCGGGTCCGCATCGCGGTCCGACGACCCGACGGGCACGCGCCCGAGCAGGTGCCGCATTGGTAGCAGGACTGGAAGCGCTCGAACTCTTCATCGTCGACGATCTCGTCGATGAGCCGGTGATTGATATCTTTAATCGACTCCCTTTTTATGGACATGGTATCAACCTCATGCATGTTGATGTTCTTGTAGTAAGTAAGAACACCAGATTTTTTAATAAATACTTTTCATGGGAAAACGGGAGAACCGTTCAAGAGCATGGAGACCAAGCGTTGGCAGAAAAACGACCCGTGCTCGATGCTTCATCCCGCGCTTAATTTGCTCGCGTGGTTTCGAGTGGCGACATTTTTCCTCGGCACGGAACCCGATCTTGAACGAGATTTCCAGATCGGTGTCTGATCAGTCGCTATCCGTGTCTCGTTTCACATGCCATACTTGCCAAGCCAAGCCTAAGGGATCCGCGCGAATAATCGATAATCGAGGACCTATCAGGTGACGACATGGGTTTCATAATGAAATCACGAGACCGAAAAAGTCAATGATCGAGAACGCGGACCACCATTGAAGGAGATCTTCCCATGCAAAAAGGCCCAAACAACACGACAGGTGCAATACAAGGCATATCCTTCCTTCCGGATGGACGTGACATCACTCTGTGCTCGGGCGAAGGTTGCCCGATCAAACGCAGTTGTTTCAGGTATCTCGCCGAGCCAGCCGGCCGGCAAGACTTCTTCGGAATGCCCCCCGTGCTGCCGGATGGGACGTGCCCCGAGTACTGGGACGCGATCCCCACGTTCACTCTCGCCCTCGACCGTCCTGCCGTCGAACGACTGGCGACGGAGATCTCACGCCAAGATCCTGCACCGGCGAACTGCGCGTGGGAATTGGCCGAGATCTACCTGCGCATGAAAGCGCCACGGTATCGCGAGGGCGTCGCGATCCAACCACCGGAACAAGAGATCCGCGAGCAGGCCTACTTCTTGTGGCTGGCCAATCAGGACGACAAGCAAAAATGGCACTGGCTGCTGGCCGAGGCACGGCTCTTGTCGGACGTGCTCAACCGGCTCACCACCAAACGTAATGACCAAGGCACGCGGTAACGCTCATAATCGCTCATCCCTTGGCTTGCTTGACGACGAGCGCAAGCCTGTACCTGGCATCCACTTGGTCGAGGGGGATCGAGTCGATCTCTTGATCGGTTTCCTTGAGAACCACGTGAATGGAGCTGGCCGAGGGCACAACCGCGCAACTTGCCGATGCGGCAGCCGGGAGGGAATCACTTGCCAATGAGGAGGGCATCGGCGCCGCCAGCTTCTCCCAAGATATGTCATCCGACTTGAGCGTGACCCGTTTCTTCTCGCCCTCGTGGTCACCTTTTTGAAACGAGGGAAGCTGGTCCTTGAGCCGGTCGATGTCTTTCTTGATGGTTTCGTTCAACAATTCCATTAGTTTCGGCTTCGCATCCTTCGAGATACGGAGCCCGTTGTCGTTGAGCATTTTTTGCACGTTGGTTGGCTTCACGAAAGCGGGTTTATCCGGCTTTTCCGAGGGTTCCTTCTTTTTTCTTTGTGGTTTCGCGGGCTTGGCTTCCGTATTCGCTAGATCTTCCTCCAGCGTGTTGAGGAAGTCGAGATAGGTCGAGGACAGGTCGGAGAAGAAGTCATCGATGATTCTCTCCAGCTCATCCTTCAGTTCGGGATCCTTGCTGGAGATCTCGGCAATCTTGCCGATGAGCTGGGACCGCAACGAATCGGTGGCGGATTGCAGATACCTTTCAAGCTTAGTAATTCGAGGATTGCTTGACAATATTCATTTCACGGTCGCTTATCGGGGACGATGTTAAAAAAAGCCAGCATCAACGGTTTAATATGGTCGAAGAGGAAGAGGCATGAAGCCCCCCGTGTTGAGATGAAAAACGTGACGGTTGATTACTCGTTAAGGCCGAGTTGTTTCTTTAACAATTCGATTTCCTTGTCCTTCTCAGCTATGGTCTCGGCCTGTTCGGCGATGGTCTCGTCATTCTTCGCGATAATCTTGTCCTTCTCGGTGAGGGCAGCATCCTTCTCGGCAAGGGCAGCCTCCTTCTCGGTGAGGGCGGCCTCCTTCTCGGCGACTTCCTGCTGGAGCTGGCCCTTTCGCTCTCGCAACCGGTCTACTATCCAAACGTTATGCACGGGCACGAGGAACCCGTCGACGATTTCCGCATCGATATCCTCGTCCTCGCTGGCCACGCGGTTCACGACGTCATTCACGAGCAGTTTCGCCTCAGTTTCGATCTCGTCCCGGTCTCCGGTGTGTGTCGTGAGCCGCCCGGTCGGGACTTGGATCAGGAACAGGTAATACATACAAGTCTGCCCTAATTCACCTTTTGGGATGCGCCGCCGCATGAAGAAGCAGAGCCACCACGTCCGTTTCAACGCCTTCTCCCGAACCATATCATCGTAGTAAATGCGAACGAAATCGGCCACGACGTCAACACTCACACTCACTATATCAAGGCCGAAACTCGGTATGCAACTCGGGCACTGGAGAGCCTTGCAATCGTGGGGCTTGCCGATCCGGTACGCCCTCCCAAGAGATTACGCCTTCATTACCTTGGGAAACAGCGGCTTTACACCCGGATTGACTTCCTTGACGCGGGGGAGGTAGATCGCCACGACCACGCCACGAAACAAGCCTGAAAGCCAGAAGAGCGCGTAGAACATGGCACTGCTCGTCGGGAATACCACCGACAGGAAGGGCAGGGCCGACACGATCCTAGGGTAGAACGTGATGATGCCGGTGCCCGCCAGTCCGCCGGTCAACTGGCCGAGACCGACGACCAGGGCGTAATACCCCGCGTAGGCACCCCGCTTTTGCTGGGGCATGTTGTCGTAGAGGAAGTTGGCGGTGGCCAGGTTGAAGGCGGTCCAGCCGATGCCGCTGCCGATCTCGACCGTGAAGGCGACTTGGATCGGCGTGTGCACGAAACACCAAATAATGGGAAGAAAGGGGACTATAATGGCCCCGAGCCACAGCAACCGCACGTTGCCGTGCCTGTCACCGAGGCGGCCTGCGAGTGGATATACGATCACGGCCACGACCGATTGTACCACGCCCATGAGGATGTAGATGATATAGCCGAACCCGAGCCCGCCCTGAACGACAGGCGTGAGCATAAACACGTTGAAATACGAGCCACCGATGTACTGCCCGAGGTTCACCAGCATCGCCAGCATCGCCAAGTTACCGAAGTTCGTGCCCCGCAAATCGTGCAGGAATTGGCGTAGCGAGACCCGGTTCTCGCGCTCGATCTTGATCGGGGGAATGTAATGAAACTGGAACAGGATGAACGACATGCTCCTGAAGCACAGGGCGACCGTGACCAGTACCGCAAACCCGATGATGGTCGCATCGCGGTCCTGGAAATCCTGGAGCACGATGGAAAGCACGAACACCAAGCTTGTTGCCGCGGCCGTGGTGACCAGGTTACGCCGCCCGAAGTACCAGCCGCGTCGGGTCGGGGGCACCATGTCACCCATGTTGCTCACCCAGCCAGGATTCACCCATCCGGTTCCGGTGCAGTAAACGCCATAGAAAACGAGCAGCCCCCACGACAGCGGCCCCCACGTCGCCGCTGAATTGAATCCTATCGCGGTGATCGCCAAGGCAAACATGATGGCCCAGGAGAGCCACAGGCCGAACACGCCTTGGATCACGATGGCCCGCCGGGGGTGCGTGTACATCAATTTGGCCCCGATCAGGTTGCCGAGTGGTGTGATGAATCCTGGAAAAGTTGAAAGTAGGCCGACCTGCAAGTCTCCCATCAGCTGGCTATTCTGGTTGAGGGCCAAGGAATAGGGGGTGAGAAAGTTGTCCGACACGCTGTTGCTGCTGACCCCGAACACGCCCTCAACGATCGAGAGGCTCATCGTGAATCTCTTCAGGCGTGCTTCTTCCTCGTCCGTGTGTGATTCGCGGGGTGTCTTGAGGAGGGAGATTATGCGCATCGGGAGCACCAGCAGGTCGTCGTGGTATCGAGAATGGCTTGCAACAAGAGCATTGAGAAAATGAATGAGCAGCCTCCTAAATCCCAAGAGTTTGGTGCAAGGAACTATTAAGGCTGGCCACGCCATGGTTCGATTGCACGAAGGAAAGCACGATCGTGGAGCATGATTCGGATGAAATTGAGGCTAGCAATCATGGGATTCGGGTTGTTCGCCGAAAAGTCGTTGTTACCTGCGATTCAACAATGCAATTCCGTGGAACTCGTTGCGATCACCAAGCGCGATCGAGACGAGGCCACCGCTATAGCAAGTGCTCACGACATTCCTGCCGGATATGCGACCGATGACTTATTCCTGCAGGACACGGACATCGATGCCGTGTTCGTGACCAGCCCGAATTACCTTCACTGCAACCACGCCGAGGCGGCTCTTGCCGCTGGAAAGCACGTGCTCGTCGAAAAACCCATGGCCATAAACGTTGCGGAGTGCGAGTCCATGATCTCGGCCGCCAACGCTGCGGACAGGCAGCTGATGGTTGCCCAGTGCTTTCGCTTCAACACCACGGTCAACTACATCAAGTCGTTGATCGATGACGGCCAGCTCGGGCACCTTCTCTCGATCACGTGTGATTTCATGTCGCAGGGGCGGGAGTCCAAGCGGCAATGGAAATATGACAAAGCCGTAGCTGGCGGTGGAGCGGCGTTCGACTTAGGCGTGCACCTCGTCGACACGGCCCGGTACCTCGTTCAATCTTCTATCAGGTCGACATCGGTTGCCGCGGAACCTGCCAGTCGCCCTGCGGACGAGGTGGAGAGCATCGCATCGTTTACCATCTCGTTTGAAAGCGGCACCATCGCCCGCCTGACCAGCGCCTACGAAGGCCCCCGACACACCTACCTCGAAGTGTATGGGTCGACCGGGTTCGTGCGGGCCTACGACTTCAATCTCCTGCCCGCGGACGTGCGCGTCGAGGGCGAGATCGGTAGCGAGGCCTTCTCGACGATGATCACTAACGAGGATCCCTACACGAAAGAAATGGACGCGTTTGCTGAGGCCGTGCTAGCCGGGACGCCCGTGCCCGTGCCTGGAGAGGAGGGCTTGGAGAACCAGCGCATCATCGACATGGTCAACCAGTAAAGCTCTGACTTGCATTAGGTTTACATATTTTCGACAAAAAGAATTGATGCACCTTCCACGTTGTCCTTCCCTTATTTATAATCTCCTTCTCCTTGCTAAACAGGGCCTGAGAATTGGATTGCTTTGCAGCTGTGATGGTTACATTGTCACAGAATGAGAATGAATTAATTGCTTTTGCGTGCGCGAGATCGATAATGAATTCCCAAGATATATCAAGAACATCCAAGGTCAAATCGTTAATCATGGCGATCATGCAATTATATGCGAACATGCCGTCGTTCGTCTTGCGTTCAAGAATATACCCTGTCTCAGCGACGGATATTTTGCTTACACAGGCGTATTCGAAAGAGCCATCCAAGATCATGTCAAAATATGCATGGCGTGGTCGTGGAGTTTGTCGTCCTTGATGAAATACCCGATGAAAACCGATGAATCGAGAGCAACTCTCACATCATTCCCTCTTCGCAATACAATTCATCATATATCTCTTTCGTGGGCTTTGATGATACTGGTGTGCGGCCCGTTCGTTTGTACACGAGATCAAGAACATCTTGGGCACTTTTTGGACGGGAGTCAATTTATTTTGCCAAGAAGGCTTCTATCGAGCGCCGGATGACTCCAAGAGTTAATCTGGTGTCTGGAAAATAAAAATGCCAGAAACAGGAAGAAAAATTGGAAAAAACCTAGTCCGATCCGACTTTCACGACTGTCGGGTTGGGCACGAAGGAATCAAAAACGGGGTAATTGTTGTAGCTCACCGTATATCGCCCGTTCCATTCCTTTTTCACCTGTTGGACGAGTGCCGCTAACTGGTCTTCCGGAACGTGGATGTCGGTCCAGATCGTTTTACCCATGATGCTGGCTTCGACGTTGTCTACCCTAGAGGCAACCACGCCGCTCTTGATCGTGCACCACGTGTTCCTGAAGGCCTTGATGATCTCTGGGGCGGTCGCGGTTGCGGGGTCGAGGTCGTAAATCGCCACCGAGCCCTCGGCACCCTCGCCGAGGTGGCCCTTGTTGGCCATACCCAAGCACCTGGCCGTGCCCGCGCGGGTGATGACGGCGATCTCGTCCAGCGAGTAGACCCGGTCCATTTCGGCCAGCTTGGTCCGCTCCAGAGCCACCTTGCTCACGCCGGCGAGTTGCGCGTCCCGGTACTGCTTGTCCATGAGCAAGGCGATGATCTCGGGATACCGCGTGAATGGTCCTGCGTTCGGGTGGTCCGTGGTCAGGAACACCTGCCACGGGTTCTTCACCATGAGGAACAATTCCAGCCCGATCGCCCACTGGATCGCGTTGACGGACACCTTCGGGTCGAAAATGTACGGGACAAGCCCCGCGCCGGCCTCTGTCTCGGCGTGGTGATTGATCCACTTCACGCCGGGCTTGACACCCCATGCTGCTTGGCCGGCGACGTGGTAGAGCGCGTGCTCCCACGGGCTGTCGGCAGTCATGGTCGTCGTGTTCTCGCCGAGGACGACCTGCCCCACGTCGATCGTGATATGATCGTTCTCGTTCAGGTAATCGGCGATCGTCTCTGCTTCTGAGCGGAAGTCGTTCCACGTTACCATGTCGGCGCCGCCGTAGGAGTTGAACTGGCAGTGGGTCAGGTGGAGCACGCTCTTGCGGCCGTTCTTGGGTTCGATTCCCTTGACGCAGTCGAACGTCTCCTTCGTGATCTCGAAGTTGCCCGGGTGGCCCAAGTTATTCGCGTGCAGGTGCACGGTGTGCGGCAGGCCCAACTTCTCATTCACTTGGACCATGCTCGTGATAATGTCCCGCGGAGACACATCAAAATAGGCTACTTGGTCATCGAGGTGGCCGAACTCGGCCTTGCCCCAAGCCCACATCTCTGCCCCGCCGGGGTTCACCAGCTTTATCGCATAGCCCTTGGTCGTTCTTAGCAGCCATGCGGCATAAGCAGCAAGGCCTTCGAAGTCCTTGTTCTTGATAAGCTCCATGACGAACCAATTGTTGTCATAAAGCGGGAAAGCAGCCTTGTCGATGATGGGGATGTCGTTGAATTCCTCGTGCGTGTGTCGCGCGAAGACCGGTGGCATCGCGGGCTCGATCACGGTCGTGTAGCCCATTTGGGCATACCTATAGCCAGTGATGTAGGTGGAAGGCACGGAATACCCGGTTCCAGAGCGCCCGTTCGTCGTGAGGGACACGTGGTCCTTCCAGTGGTCCTCGGGGCGGAATAGTCGTCCCATGTTCACCTTGGCACCGGCGATGTGTGAGTGTATATCGACACCCCCGGGCATCACGACCCTGCCATCGGCGTCGATAATGTCGGCATCGCCGCTAACGCGGGCCGGATCGACGATCTTCCCGTCACTGATACCAATATCCAGCTTTTCGCCGGAAATGCCATTTGCCGGGTCGAAAACGAGGCCGTTCTTGATCAGAATGTCTGGGCACATGTTTAATCTACATGACCGTTTTAGTGTTCTGAGCTAATAAAGACGGTCAATTACTTCTGTTTGCTAACACAGGCCTGTCAGTGCAATCGAGCGAAAAATTACTGCAATGCGATCTCATCTTATAGTCGATTGAAAATATTTGATGTGAAACCAAAGGAAATTGGCATGATAACAATGGAAAAAAACAAAACGATCAGCCTCATGCTCTTGGTATCGCTTCAATGTGCAGGAATCTTTGCACTACTATCACCAGCAACAGGCATAAGCACCAGCACGAATCCTGTCGATGTAAATGAGTTATATGCTCAAGAGCCTGCACCGATGGGCATCGCAGATTATGGTATCGATCCAATGACTAATACATCGTATTCCTATAACACGACGTCATTCGTGGGGACCGTCGTCATCGATAGCCTTTTGGTAAATAATGGAACCGGTGATTACACTGCAACGCTACAATTGAACACCGTGTTGGAGTATGCGGTAAATTCCGTGGCATATGTCTACTGGCTTCAGGATGTCGTTCTCATGGATACATCCGCCAACAGTGTCTGGTTTCTAGATAACGTTTGGAATGATTCCGCAGTCAATGCCTCGCTAGACAACTCGACGATTTCTGGTGGCGGGTATGCTTCGCCGTTCGAGTCGATCAATTTCTATTCCGACTGGGCAAATACCACCACCGCGGAAGGAAACGGAATTGATTTAATGTATCCTGCCACCATTGCCTTTGAAATTAACTCGACGGTTAACACAACAGGCGATCCCTCGGTGATTTTTGCATATAACGATGGATTTGGATGGCAAGCATACGATCAAGTCAATTTTTCGATCAATGGCCCTGATCTTGTTGATTCGAATATGGTGGTTGACGGATCACGATTCACGCCCAATGATTACTATTATGATGCCGAACTAATCCTGGGCGGGGGGTTGGTGGCGACCACCACGTTCGACCAGAACTCGGATATCTATATGTCTATCGATTACCAGGATGGCCAGACCATCGAGCCCATTAACGATTCATACAATTACGGGAGCAACACCGCCGAATCCATATCGAATGTCGTCGACAAGACGAATGGGCCCAGTACAGACGACAATGTCTTGACGGCGGGAGCCGGTTCCTTGTCAGCCGATCTCAACTCTACCCTCCACCTACCAATTGGATATCCAATGATCACGAACTCGTTGGGAATCGTAATAGCAACTTTCACGGTGGTGGTTGTCGTAACCGCGAGGAAAGGAAAATTGCGAATTAGTTCTTGAACTTGTTTTTAAATCCTAGTGTTTTTTTTAATCCAAACGTTGCTATTTTTTTAACTTCAATGTTAGAATTACAAGGCGAGCAAGAAGGGCGTGAACGCCTGCCTCCTACCAGTTATGCTCTCGTTCAATGCACCATTACTCGGCGTACTCCAACTCCACGTAATGATAGGCTGCCGTGCACGCGCGGGCTCCATCCGCCGCGGCCGTGATGGCCTGCTTCAGCGGGGCGTCCGTGACATCCCCAGCCGCGTAAATACCTTTCACGTTCGTGGCACCATCGCGAGAAACGATGATCTCCTTGCTTTCATTGAGATCAACCCCGAGGCCAGCGGCGAGTTCTGATCTGGGAATCGTGCCGATATCCACGAACACGCCGTTCGTTTCCACGATGTCACCGTTGTCGAGTACGATCCGATCGACCACGCCGTCATCGTTACATATGATCTCGGTCACATTGGCATCGGGGATGATGTCGATGTTCTCACAGGCATTAATTCGCTCGCACAGGGCAGGCTCGGCTCGAATGGCCTTCTTTCGGTAGATGATGTGGACCTGCTTCGCGAACTTCGACAGGACGAGGGCCTCCTTCGCGGCGCTGTCCGACCCGCCGACGACACACGCGACCCGGTTCTTGAAAAACCGGGCATCGCAGGTCGCGCAATAGCTCACGCCCTGGCCCACGTTTTCCTCCTCGCCCGGTACGCCAAGCTTGCGCCGCTCCGTGCCCGTCGCGAGGATGATTGTTTTTGTCAAGAAGTCAGCCATGCCCGCGTGCACGACGAAGTCCTTGCCATCCTGTTCGATTGCGGAGACGTCGGTTTCGTTGATAATAACGCCGAGGGACTTTGCATGATCTTTCATCTGCGTCATGAGATCGGGGCCGAGAATGCTCGAGAACCCGGGATAATTTTCGACAACATCTGCATACAACATCTCCCCGCCGAGTTCGTTGGCAAGCAGGACGTGCCTCATGCGATACCGGGCGGCATAAATGGCCGCGGCGTAGCCGGCAGGACCCGCACCGATGATCAAAAGATCGAGTAATTCACTAGACACGCGATTCACGATTTCCAGAGTCGTTAAGATAACTCGGACTTTCCGACAGGAATTTTAAAATAGATTGTTGGTGCTTGATCGAAAGCTTGGAACCTCGATTATATTCGGTCCGCTTGCTTATTCATTCCGTGTGCATCTAGTGGTCATCGCGAAGGAGTGATTACGAGCTGAGTGAATGATGGCAGAGAACGATCGAGACCTGTTGCTCGGCGGGTTGTATGACACCGTGCTGGTGCGTTTCAGTGGCGAGATCGGCATCAAATCCGAGATCGTGCGCCGACGCCTGCTCAAGCACCTGGCCGAGAACATCGAACACCAGCTCGAACGCCATTGTATTGAGGGCATAGAGGTCACGATAACCAGGGCGAGAATCCTCATCAATCCGGTTACGACCGAAACGGTCGACATTATCCACGGGATCCTCCAGCGGGTGTACGGTATCCTCTCGTTCAGCTATTGTAGGATAAGTAGCCTCGATGCGGGCGAGATGCACGAGTTCCTTGCCGCGATCGGGTCGAGGGTCTTGCATGAAAGGGCAACCTTCGCTATGCGCGTCACGAGGGACGGAACGCACCCCTTTTCCTCGCACGACCTCGCAGCCTCGTCGGGAGAATTCATCCTTGACCAGTTCGCGGATCTCGGGTTAAAGGTTAATTTAAAGGAACCAGAGGTCGAGCTCTTCATCGAAGTAAGAGATCAAAACGTGTATCTATACCACGAGAAGCACAAGGGACTTGGTGGGCTTCCGCTTGATGTCGAATCCACGATCGTCGTGCCCAGCACCGATTCACCATCCAGCTGGTCGGGGATGGTGGCTCTGCTGAAACGTGGCGTCAGGATACTTCCCGCGATCCTGCTTCATGATGTGCCTGGCAGCGTGGGAGGCCCCGCGGAGACCTGTTCTCGCCTGAACGAGAACGAGGCCCTCTTGACCGAGGTCTACAGGGTGCTTGATCTCCAGGACCGCAATTCAGTCCGCATCGCGATCATCCCGATTCCACCGGATTGCCCGACCACCTTGGAAATCCAGATGTATTCCGCCTTTGCGCTGGGCCGGTACCTGGCGCGCCGCGGCACGCGCCCGGGACGGAATGAAAACGAGGTCAAGGCCATCAGTGTTGATGTATCCCTCCACGCCTGTTCCTTGGACCAGATCTCGGCCGCGATCGACCACGTGTTTCGATTCGTGCCGGATGACATGCCGCGCATCCCCGCGCTCATGCCGGATGTCACAGGATGGGAAACCGAGCTGGACGGCTCGTCCCGCGAAGAAAACTCGTGCGACCCCGTTCTCGACGACGATCTGGTAAAAATTTTGTTCGATAGTGTTGAAAACTGTTCCTTCGTTCAGTTTGACATGATCTCCCGCTCGTTTTTAACCTGATAGAGATAAAACCAAATAGTTAAACCCCAGCAGTGGCTTTTTTCAATGGGACGTTAGGCCATTCCCCGCACGTGAAACCAGCAACAAGCGAGCGGCATGAACAAGACGCAAGAAGGAGACTTGGAAGGTCCCGAGTTGGCCGAGATTCTCGAGCGAAAGGCGGCCATCAGGCAAGCCATCAGGGAACGACGCTATATCCTGGGCGAAGGAACCTACGCGAAATTATCCTCGCAGATCTCGCGCAAAGTCTTGGACCTTCCCGAATTTACCGCGGCCCATCGTATCTGCAGCTACGTGCACAAGGATTCCACGCGGGAGGTCCGGACGACTGCCATCCTGCAAGCCGTGCTCGACACGCCTGACAAGGAACTGGTCGTGCCCATCTCCCGAACAGACCGGATCGATCTGGACCTGTCGATCGTGCGGGATCTCGCCGATCTCCAGCCAGCAACGTTCAACGTGCCCGAGCCCGCGAGCCAGGACCTCGTCGAGCCGGAATCCCTCGATCTCGTCATCATGCCATGCCTCGCCGTGGACTCGACCGGAAATCGGCTGGGCTACGGGAAGGGGTATTTCGACGTGCTGCTGGCCAGAATCCGACCCGAGGTCCCCGCCATGGCCTTGGCATTCGAGCTGCAACTCGTGCCGAGCATTCCGCCAACGCCACGTGACCGTAAGGCCACGATCATCGTGACGGAGAAACGAGTCATAAGGTGCGAGCCGTGAAAATCCCGATCTGCGAGACCTTCTCGTCGGTCCAAGGCGAGCAGGCCGGGCTCGGGCGCTACGCATTTTTTATCAGGACTTATGGATGTAACTTGGGCAACGAGTGTCCAATCGATTGTGACACGAGGTACGCATGGGACTCTGCGATTGGCGACCCGAGCGACCATCTAGAACCGGAAGAGCTCGCCGACTTGGTGCTTTCGCAGGCAAGGGACATGGTGGTCATCACAGGCGGCGAACCGCTGCTCTGGCAGGATCGCCTCGTTCAGGTCATTGACAGGGCCAGAGCGCTCGGCAGCGACGACATCGACTATTTTTTCGAGACGAATGGCACGATAGAACCGCTTCAAGCCCTCTTCGATGATCGGTTCGTTCACTTCAACGTGAGCCCGAAACGAGCAGACTTTGACTATTCAAGGTTTCCAGATGTTCGCTCGATCTTCAAGCACGTTGTCGACCGGGAGACGGAAAACCTCGATCAATTGGCAGATCGGTTCAAGGAACTGGAGCCGGCTATCCTTCGGCGCGTGTTCTTCATGCCGAGCGCCAAGGATCAGGCGCACTACAGGAAAGTTGCACCCGAGATCGCCGCGTGGTGCGTCGAGAACCGGTTCAACTTCGGCCCTCGGTTGCACCTCGAACTCCGAATCGCGTGAGCGCGCTTAAATGCACGATCCATCAAAAGCCAATATGGCCCCTGTCTCGTTCTCCTGCGAAACATATCAAACATCTCGGCAAAATTGATTTAGGTGTGAGAAAACCTCGGAATAGCTTCGCTATTCCAGACGATTTACCATCATTTATTTACCCCTTTCTTATCAAGGTTCTTATCAAGAGTTTCTAATACGTGGGCAAGCATGGTTTTCGTTTCGCCTAGCGG
>Ga0326728_10002669_pt1 | contig 58436 bp, 45 predicted proteins | sample MB3enrmetagenome_FD_207602 | JGI IMG/M metagenome (GOLD analysis project Ga0326728, IMG submission 207602) | Lab enriched peat soil microbial communities from McLean, Ithaca, NY, United States - MB31MN | ecosystem: Environmental > Terrestrial > Soil > Wetlands > Peat | place: USA: New York... | reverse complement strand
TCGCTGAGTCCTGGAGTGCCAGACCAGACGCCGACCGCACGTCCTCGAGCCGCTGGTCGGAAGTCGGCGGCTGACTCCTCAACGTCTCGACTCCTCAACTTAGCGACTGCAAAATCGGGGGAACAAACCCAGAATGTCTATGAAAATAAAGGATAACAAGATTCGGGTGGGGCTTTCCAGAAACTTCATGCATCACGGGTTTCCCCTGAGCAACTTCGGTGTATGGGAGAGAGATACTATTTTGACGGAACGAACTTACAGATCTGCTGAAAACAAATGACTTAGCGTTTTTTGAGGCCAAAAACGAACTGGTTTTTGAATGCAAACGAACTCAAATCGAAGCCAAAAAGTGACCAAAAACCCACCAAATTGTGGGGGACTGACACCGAAGGGATGAAGATGAAAATCAATTCCAAGGATTTCCGTGTGCGGCCCGGAGAAAAGGTCAATCTTAAAGAGTGGCCGACGATTGTGAAGCCTTTTTGCAAGTCGAAGAAACGGTATCAAAGACTCCTGGATGAACACGTCGAGGAGATGAGCGCGCTGCAACAACTTCACTTCGCTTCCAACCGCTATGCGTTGCTGCTGATTTTTCAGGGGATGGATGCTGCCGGCAAGGACGGCGGCGTCCGGCACGTCATGTCCGGCGTCAATCCGGCAGGGTGCCAAGTTTGGAGTTTCAAACAGCCGAGCGCCGACGAACTGGAACATGACTTTCTCTGGCGCACGACGTTCCGGCTCCCCGAACGCGGGCAGATCGGAGTCTTCAATCGTTCCTATTACGAGGAAGTGCTGGTCGTTCGCGTGCATCCGGAGATTCTGCGCAGCCAGGGGCTTCCGGAGGAAACGCGCGACAAGAAAACCCTCTGGGAGGGGCGGTACCGCTCCATCGTGAACCTGGAGAGCCACCTGTATCGTAACGGAACGCGGATCGCTAAGGTATTCCTCCACCTTTCGAAGGATGAACAGCGGAAGCGATTCCTGGAGCGCATTGATAACCCGGAAAAGAACTGGAAATTCAGCCTCGCGGACATTCACGAGAGGAAATATTGGAAGCAATACATGAACGCCTATGAAGATTGTTTGAGCGCGACGAGCACCCATCACGCACCTTGGTACGTCGTTCCCGCCGATGATAAGGAGAATGCCCGATTGATTGTTTCCCAGATTGTCCTGGATACGCTCCGTGAACTTAAGATGGCATATCCCAAGACCACCGCGAAACGCCGGCGGGAATTGAAAGCCATCGGCAAGCTGCTAGCCAAGTAACGTTGGACACGGATTGCTGCCAAGGCGGACCCGATAGGGCTGCACCCTATGGATAACCCAATCACCCCGCAATCTCCCGTTAAGGATGCCCATCTCTCGATCGGCCTGACGAGCGAAGAAGCCCGCCGCCGGCTCGAGAAGTTCGGTCCCAACGCCGTGCCTGACACGGCCGTGCATCCATTACGCAGGGCCCTGACCAAGTTCTGGGCGCCGGTTCCATGGATGCTCGAAGCTGCGATCGTGCTCGAGATTGTCCTCGGCAAGTACGTCGAGGCTGCGATCATCGCGGCTCTCCTGGCCTTCAATGCGATTCTCGGGTTCTTCCAGGAAGGGCGCGCTCAGGCGACTCTGGCCGCGCTGAAGTCGAGGCTGGCGCTAAATGCCTCGGTCCGCCGCGATAATGTTTGGGTAACCGTGCCCGCTACCGGACTTGTGCCCGGCGATATTGTGAAGCTCTCGGTCGGCGCCGTGGTAGCCGCCGACGTGCGTCTGACTGAAGGCCAGATCCTGCTCGACCAGTCCATGCTCACCGGCGAATCAGTGCCCATCGAAGCTGGACCCGGGCTGGAAACCTATGCAGGGGCGCTGGTGCGGCGTGGTGAGGCGGTTGCGGAGGTCAAGGCGACCGGAGCGCGCACAAAGTTTGGACGCACCGCGGAACTGGTTCGCACCGCGCACGTCGAAAGTTCCCAGCAGAAGGCCGTTCTGCGCGTGGTGCGCAATCTGGCGATGTTCAATGGCGTCATCACCGTGCTGCTGGTGGCGTATGCGTACGCTCTCAAGTTGCCGCTGGGTGAGATCATTCCTCTGGTGCTGACGGCGGTTCTGGCGTCGATCCCCGTGGCGCTGCCTGCCACCTTTACCCTTGCGGCGGCGCTCGGCGCGCGGGCTCTGGCACATCTGGGCGTCCTTCCAACGCGGCTTTCCGCCGTGGATGAAGCGGCAAGCATTGACGTCTTGTGCGCGGATAAAACGGGCACGCTGACGCGCAACGAGCTGAAGGTGACCGCCGTGCACCCAATGCCCGGGTTCGACGAATCACACGTTCTGGGAATCGCCGCCCTCGCCAGCTCGGATGGCGGGCAGGATCCCGTCGATGCAGCCATTCGCTCCGCCGCCGCGCAGGCCGTCGCCTCCGATCTGCCGAAACTGAGCAAATTTGTGCCTTTCGATTCCGCCACGAAGATGTCGGAGGCTACTGCTGTGGGTCTAAATGGCGCCACGGTGCGTGTCGTGAAGGGTGCCTTTGCCGCAGTCGCGGGCCTCGCCGAAGCACCGCCCGATGCGTCCACGATAGCGAATCAACTGGAGGCACAGGGCTTCCGAGTGCTGGCCGTCGCGGTGGGACCGCCGGGGGCAGTGAAGCTCGCGGGAATCATCGCTCTCAGTGATCCGCCCCGACCCGATTCGGCGGCGCTTATAGCGGAGTTGCGCGCGTTGGGCGTCCGCACCGTCATGGTGACGGGCGATGCCCCTGCGACGGCAGCAATCGTGGCTCGCGCGGTAGGCCTCGATGGAGCTGTCTCACCACCCGGACCCATCCCCGACGCCGTACATCCCGAGGATTTCGCCGTCTTCGCCGGCGTCCTCCCGGAAGGAAAGTACAACCTCGTCAAGGCGTTCCAAAAGGGTGGCCACACGGTGGGTATGTGCGGTGACGGCGCCAACGATGCGCCCGCGCTGCGCCAGGCACAGATGGGAATCGCGGTGTCAACCGCGACCGATGTTGCCAAGTCAGCGGCCGGCATCGTGCTAACCCAACCAGGACTTGGCGGCATCGTCGCTTCGGTAAAGGAAGGCCGCGTGACGTTCCAGCGCATCCTGACTTATGCTCTGAACTCGGTGACCAAGAAGACGGTGCAGGTGCTCTTTCTGGCGGTGGGCCTGGTCATGACCGGACAGGCGATCCTGACTCCCATGTTGATGGTGATCATCATGCTCACCGGCGACCTCCTGGGCATGTCCTTGACGACGGACAACGTGCGGCCGTCCCCGAGGCCCAATGCCTGGCGAATCGGCGACTTGACGATCGCGGGTGTTTTCATGGGAGTCTCCGAGTTGGTCTTTTGCACCGCCGTCCTGGCGATCGCGAAATTCCGCCTGGGTTTTGGAATCGAAACGCTAAGAACGTTGGCCTTCGTGACCATCGTGTTCGGCAATCAAGCAACGACCTATACAAATCGTGAACGCCAGCGCCTGGGGTCCGCTCGTCCAAGCGGAGGGCTCATCGGGTCGTCGGTAGTTGATGTGCTGATTGCCTCAACGCTGGCGACTTGCGGAATCGCCATGACTCCTCTGCCTATACTTGTTGTGGGCGGAATCCTTGTGGCGGCAGCGGTGTTTGCGTTCATCTTGGACGTTGCCAAAGTCCCCGTGTTCAAACGCTTCAGGATCGCGTAGCGTTTCAGTGCAGGAAATGGCGGGACAGGACTACTGCACAGAACGTGGCGAAGCCGAGGAGGATCAGGCCGAGGACGGCGTTGACGAGGCGGAAAAACGTCGGGCCGATACGCTGGGGGATGAAGCGAACGACGACAGTCAACGTCGTGAACCAGGTCATCAGGCCGGCGGCCACCATCAGGATTCCCCACTCAGGTGCTTTGGAGCCGACGATGGAATGGGCGAACGGCAGCCAGTTGGAGGTGACCCCAACCCAGTAAGCCATGGTTATGGGGTTGAAGATGGTCAGGCCCGCGCCGGCGGCGACATCGGAGACCAAATGCGCGGGGACGGTGCTCTTGTCCCAGCGTTTGCGGGCTCTGGTGTGAGGCCGCAGCGGTTGCTTGACGGCCCGGACAAGGAAGTAAATCCCCAGCGGAAGCAGGACGATCACGCCGACGCCCGCGAGGACGATCTGGAGAGTCGGGTTGGACAGGTCGGAGAGGAGATAGTGACCGCCGAGGAGGACCAGGGAAAAGAGAATCAGGTCGCCGGCGACGGAGCCGATTCCGCAGGCGAGGGTACGGCGCCAACCGCCGATCATGCCGCGGCGGATGGCCAGCATGTTGACCGGGCCCACCGGGGCGGCCGACGCCAATCCCATGAAAAATGCGGCCGCGAGCACGTGGATGTGAGCGAGGAACACCATGTTGAGCCAGCCAGGTAGAATAAGCTTACATTCTACACGGCATTCTCGCAGTCAGGAATATACACCCGATGGCCCCCAACTGAGCCGTTCGAGCGCATTTTTTCGCCTTGGCCCGTCCCCGCGATTCGCGGGTGCCGCACACGTGCCGATGTTCGGCACGGAACATCCTCGGCAATTCCTAGGGACCCCAGACGGCAGCCCCCGCATGAACTAATATGAGCAATATTGACCAGACGCGTGTGCCTTCCGGTACAGACGCGCGAGTCGCGTTCGATTTATAAAATGTTGGAGGCCAGGATGCGGTGCGAGAAGGGGCCTCTGGAGGCAGCTAGCTTGAGCAGACATACGCTCACTTTCAATTCACGGGCCTTCCTCAGAAGGATCGGCACTCAAAAGACGACTCGGGAGTACCAAGACCGACAGGTCGTATATTCGCAAGGGGACGCGGCTGATGCGATGTTCCACATCCAGAATGGCAGCGTGAAGCTTGTGGTTGCATCGCCGCGCGGCAAACAAGCAGTCATTGCCATTTTGGGGCCAGGCGACTTGTTTGGAGAGGGTTGTCTGGCGAAACAATCCCTGCGGATGTCGAGCGCAAAGGCGACTCAACTATCGACTATCTCCCGCGTGAATAAGGGGCCTCTTATTCGCCTAATCCATCGAGAGCCTGCCTTTGCAAAGCTTTTTATCTCCTACCTGCTTTCTCGTATGGTTCGCGTCGAAGAAGATTTCGTGGATCGACTCTTCAATTTCAGCGAGAAACGCCTGGCCCGGATCCTCTTGCTGTTTGCGCGTTTTGGCAAGGAAAGTGGAGACGGAACTTCATTTCCCAAAATCAATCAGGAACAATTGGCCCAAATGGTCGGCACCACCCGGTCTCGGGTCAGTCATTTTATGAATAAGTTCAGGAAACTCGGCTTTGTCGATTACAATGGCAACGGCCCGTTGACGATCCATCGCGACCTCCTCAGCGAGGTCCTGCGCGACTAGCCTTGAGGGTAAATGCTCTGTAATTCCTACCGGTCCCACCATGCATTCCCACTCGTAAACTGGTGTGAGCAATTCTGACCAAACACGTGAGCCGTGCTGTACAGACGCGCGAATCACCCCGGGGTATAAACATAGCAGGCCGGGGACACGCGAGAGTCTCCGGCTGAAATAGCAATGCCGGCCAGTAGTCCGACAGTTCTGAACAGGAACATCGGACACTCCGGTCAGATAGGTGTGATTGCAAGAAAAGGAGCTTCAAATGAAAAGACTAACTTTAGTTTTTCTGTTGCTGACGTTCTGTGCGACGGCCTTCGCCGGTGAGAGCCAATTGCAGAAGGCAACCAACGTCCTCAACGAGATCATGAACACCCCGGATAAGGGCATTCCTCATGATTTGCTGGACAAGGCTGTGTGTGTAGGCATCGTTCCTTCTGAGGTAAAGTTCGCCTTTGGAGTTGGCGGCACTTATGGACGCGGTGTGCTGGTGTGCCGTAAGGGCGGGAACGGGACGTGGGATGCCCCCTCTATGTTCACCATGGGCGGCGCGAGCTTTGGATTTCAGATCGGCGGCAAGGCGACCGACGTCGTTTTCCTGGTAATGAACCCTGAAGGCATGAAGAAACTGGTCCAGGACAGCGTCAAGCTGGGCGCCGAATTATCCGCAGCGGCCGGCCCGGTAGGTCGTTCCGCGGAAGGCGCGACTGACGTTCAACTCCATGCGGAGATTCTTAGCTACTCGCGCTCGCGAGGCTTGTTTGGCGGCGCCTCGCTCGACGGGGCCGTGTACAAGCAAGATGAAGGCGACAACCAAAAGCTCTATGGACGCAGGGTGACCGCGAAAGAAATTCTGATCGACGGCACAGTGCGCCCAACTCGTGCGGCCTACGGTTTGGACAACGCGCTGACGAAATACTCTCCCTCGGGTGGACGAACGTTTGCCCGGTTATAAGCGATCCATGGGGAGAATTGTAAGTCATTGAACGGATACATGCACCGCGCCAGACGCGACGAGTGTCTGGCGCGCGAATTCCTGGTCCACCCTCGTTCAGGGAAAAGGAAGCATGAGAAAAACGCCAGTTGTTGCACTGGTCGTCTGTGTCTTACTGATGTGCAGCGTGGGCTCGCTTGCATACTCCGTTCTCACGCACGAGGAGATTGTGGACCTGCTCTGGAAAGATGAGATCCGGCCTCTGCTGCTTAAGCGATTTCCGGCGCTGACGCAAGACCAGATTACGGCGGCGCACGCCTATGCCTATGGCGGCGCGGTCATCCAGGACCTCGGCTACTACCCATTCGGCAGCAAGCAGTTCAGCGATCTGGCGCATTACGTTCGCAGCGGGGACTTCGTTCGCGAGTTGCTGCTCGAGAGTCAGGACGCTAACGAGTATGCATTCGCCTTGGGCGCCTTAGCACACTATGCGTCAGACATTGCCGGCCACCCGGCTGTCAACCAGGCGGTTGCGATTGAATATCCGAAGCTGCGGGCGAAGTTCGGCAATTCCGTCAACTACGCGGAGAACAATACGGCGCATATCCGAACCGAATTCGGGTTCGACATGGTGCAGGTGGCGAAGAGCCGTTACGCCCCCCAACAATATCACGATTTCATCGGCTTTCAGGTGTCCCTGCCCCTGCTGGAGCGCGTTTTTCCGGTGGTTTACGGAGTGGAATTGAAAGACGTGCTTCCCCACGAAAGTCTAACGATCGGCTCGTACCGTTACTCTGTCAGCCGGGTGATCCCGGAGATGACGCAGGTCGCCCTGCGGACCCATAAGAAGGATATGATGCGCGAAGAACCGACCTTTTCAAAACGAAAGTTCCTTTACCGTCTTTCGCGCGCCGATTATGAAAAGAACTGGGGAAAGGAATACACCAAGCCGGGACTCGGCACGCGCGTGTTGGCAGTGCTCTTCCATTACATGCCGAAAATAGGACCGTTCAAAGCGCTGGCGTTCAAGAACCCCACCCCGAAGACAGAGGAGATGTATTTTAAGAGCATTAATACCTCAGTGGATCAATACCGAGCCTTTTTAGAAGAATTGCGAACGGACTCCCTGCAACTCTCCAACATGGATTTAGATACCGGCAAGAAGACTGAGGCAGGGGAGTACCCGCTGACCGACGAATCCTATGCAAAGTTGCTGGCCAAACTTTCCGAGCGAAAGTTCGATCGGACGTCACCGGAGCTGCGCGAGAACATCCTGGAGTTCTATTCGGATCTCTCTGTTTCTATCGAAACAAAGAAGGACACGGTTCGCTGGCAGAGCGTGCTGACGTCGCTTGATCAGTTGAAGGCGCTGACTGTGGTTCCGGCTAGCGCAGGCAACTCTCCACAAGCCCAGGCACCAGCCCCAGCCTCAGTCTGGATCTCGAACCAACCCTAATTCCGACCGGTCCCACCCTGTAGTTTTCCCATTCGCTAGGATGAGCAATTTCGACCAAACGCGTGAGCGGTATTAGCCTGACACGCGAATTACTCCAAGGTATAACCAGTGTGTGTCGAGCGGCCAGCCGGGATCCGGTGAGGGAGCGGCTGGCGCCCTCACCGCTATACGGGTAAATGGAGCTTCAAATGAAAAGACTGACTCTGGCGTTTATGTTTCTGAGCTTCTGCGCGACTTCATTAGTTGCCGGACCAGCTCCCCAAAGCAACGGCCAGACTTCGGGAGAAATCAATTGTAGCCATGGATTCAAAGAGTGCAAAGAGAGTCTTAACGACTTCATAGAAGCTGAACGGTTCATGCGATTAAAAGCCACCGTCCTGGCGGATGTGAACCGGTTGGAAAAGTCGATCCCCGCAAAACCGAAGATCGCCCCTGTTCGCAATGCCGATGTAAGTCGTCGGAGAACTGGAAACGCCGCCGTATACCACGCCACGGTGGGACCGAATAGAATAGCGTCTGTCCAAGCCACGAGTGTAGTCCAGCCGATATCGTTGGAGTCTGCTGCGGAGACTCCAAAGGAGAACCGATGATCGCCTATCGATTTAAGGACAGGTGCAGTCCCTCGAGGGGTGATGGACCTCACACGATCTCAGCCTTTCTCCGGCCTCCGCCCTGGAAAAAGCTCCTGCTCGGAGCAGGCCTACTGATGCTGCTCACTGGCGCGACTTTCGCGGGTGTTTTTATTCATTTCTACCTGCAGTTTGCGCGAATCATAGATGCCCGCTTGGACGGGAACGTTTTCGGCAATCCTGCTGTAATCCTGGGCGCCCCAAGCGAGCTGCAAGTGGGACAGCCTTTGACTGTCGGCGCTGTCACGGCTCACCTCCGGAAGGCCGGCTACGCCGAGGGTCAGGAAGGACGAGGTGTCGGGAGCTATACCGTAACGAGCAAGGGGCTGGAAATCCAGCCGGGCCCCGAGTCGTTCTTCCGAAATGGCCAGATGTCCGAAGGTCCGGCCTGGCTGGAATTCAAAAGCGATCGCCTAGTGTCGATTACGGCGCTCAACAGCATGACCGCCGTGAAGACGTACTGGCTCGAGCCTGAACCCATCACGACCCTCTTTGGCGCAAGCCGCGCGAAGCGCCGCCTGGTTCGTTTCCAAGACCTCCCCAAGGCGTTGGTGGATGCCATTCTCGCTACCGAAGACCATCGGTTCTATTCGCACCACGGCGTGGATTCTTTCCGGATTGTTGCCGCCGCCCTTGCGGATTTCCGCTCGGACAAGCGGCTGCAGGGTGGCAGTACGCTGACCATGCAGCTTGCACGAAACCTCTTTTTGACACCTCGTCGCACGATCCGGCGGAAAATGGCGGAAGTCTTTTTCGCCATGATACTTGAGCACCGGTTGACCAAGGACCAGATTCTCGTGCTTTACGCGAACCAGGTCTATCTCGGTCAACAGGATAGCTTTTCCATCTGTGGGTTTGGCGAGGCTGCTTCGGTCTATTTCAACAAAGACGTGAGCGCCCTCACGCTCCCCGAGGCCGCTTTCCTAGCTGGGCTGATTCGCGGTCCTAATCTCTATTTGCCTTACGAACATCCGATACGGGCAGCCGAACGGCGGAATTTTGTGCTGGGGCGCATGCAGAAGGCAGGCTTCGTTAGCGCCAGCGAGGCTGAACAAGCCTCAAGAACTCCCCTCGGTCTGGCTGAGCAGAGTGCCGAAGTTCGCCAGCAGGCCTATTTTGTGGATATGGTGAAGGCGCAATTGCTCGCTCAGTTTTCCGAGCACGACCTGCTTTCACGAGGCTACCGGATCTACACCACGCTTGACCTTGATCTACAGCGTGCGGCCTCCGAGGGCGCGCGCGCCGGTCTGATCGAGGTGGACCGACAAGTGAAGAGGCAGAGGGAACGCAGGAAGACGTCTCCATTGGACTCGAACCCACCGCAGCTCGCTCTGGTGGCTCTGGACCCGCACACGGGCGACGTCAAGGCTCTCATAGGGGGCCGCGGCTATGGGGTGAGTCAGTTGAATCACGTTTTGGCGCGGCGCCAGCCCGGTTCGTCGTTCAAGCCTTTCGTGTACGCTACTGCGCTGAACTCAGGTGTCGATGGCTCAAATCCTCTCGTCACCCTAGCCACGGTCCTGGCGGACGAACCCACCATGTTTGAATTCGGCAATAAAACGTACGCGCCGGAAAACTATCAGCAGGCATACCGCGGCTCGGTAACCGTCCGTGAGGCGTTGACCTACTCCCTTAACGTGCCCGCCGTTCAACTGGCCGAGATGGTCGGCTACGGTAAGGTGCGAGACTTCGCCGTGGCGGCGGGTTTCAACAACCAACTGGAGCCGACGCCCGCCATCGCGCTGGGCGCTTATGTCGCGACGCCGCTCGAGGTCGCCGGGGCCTACACGATTTTCGCTGACCGCGGCGAGTACGTTGCACCCAGGTGCATTGTGGCCGTCGCCGACGCCGAGGGCCATACCGTGTGGGACAATCCTGTCAGTGCCCACCGAGTGCTTGATTCGCGCGTCAGTTATTTGATGGTGAATCTCCTTGAAAGCGTCATCAATCGCGGCACCGGAGCGGGCGTGAGGACCGGTGGCTTTGGACTCCCGGCCGCAGGGAAGACCGGCACTTCACATGACGGTTGGTTTGCCGGATTTACCTCGAACCTTCTCGCGGTGGTTTGGGTCGGTTACGACGACAACCGTGAGCTGCATATCACTGGCGCACATTCGGCCCTGCCCCTCTGGACCGAATTCATGAAGCGGACAACCGGCTTGCCCGTTTACGAAACACCCCAGCCGTTTAGTCAGCCCAACGGAATCGAGACGGCCGCGATAGACAATCTCACCAACCTTGTGGCGCTCGCCGATCCTGCTTTGACTCACAGCGAGCTGTTCATTGCGGGTACGGAGCCCTTCCCCCCAGTTCAGGAGGAACCGACGAAGATAGCTTTGGGGCCGCAGAGCCAGCGCAAGCCGGAATGAGTAGTTGATGTCAGGGCTGGTTCGGAGCCGGGCCTGGCTGGCCGGTGGTCGTCGTCGTAGGCTGCGAAGCGGGTGGATTGTTCTTGGGCGTGCTGGGCAATCTTTGGTCGACATACTCCATCAGACTTTTCTTGAGATTCTGGATAGCCGGCGATAGCAAAACGTCATTCGGGAGATCATGAAAGCGCTTTTCAATCATCGCTCTGAGGTCACGATTGAACGCCTGCACTTGTTGGTTGAGGAGATCCTGGGTAGCGCTGCTGGAAGCGTCCAGCCGATCCAGAGCTGCGTTCAGCTTCACCAACTCATCGTGGCTGAGTTTTGTATTCAGGGCCATGTAATCGTTGGAGTTGTAAATAGGACCGGTGCATTGGACCATTTCATAGGTCCAGTTTTCGGTAGCGTCTATCGGAGTATGCGTGAGCTGACCCTCGCACACAAACCCACCCCGTGCCATTTTTACGGACTGGTTCGGTTCCGCGATGGGCCGGATTTCTTGTGCTCGTAGAGCACCGGCAGTCAGCAATGGGATTAGTGCGAGAGACGCTGACCATAATGTCAAACGGGCCGTCTTCCTGATCTTGCTCATAGCGGTTACTCACCTCCCCACCACTCAGCATGACAGAAGCCGAAGACAGATGTCTGCGCACTTTGGAACACTCTGATGTATAGATTTGCTCATTGGGAGGCATTTATAAGTCGATTCCGCGGTGCGCGCGGCCACGGCTGTCCCGCCGGAACCGGCGGCTTCGCTATCCCCCCAGCCTGCTGGCAGACATCCGCCACGTGAGATGGCTCTATGCAGTACGTCCTTCCCTCTCCTTCCGCCCCAGCCTGCGTTTCCCCGTGGCAATACTTGGGTGAGCAATTTTGACCAAACGTGTGAGCAGTACGGGACTGAAACAAGATTAACACTGGGATATAAGTGTTGTGTAACGAGGGCTCCGGCTGATGGAAATCGCCACCTGAAAGCTAGCAGTGAAAAGGACAATGGATCATGAGAGCGCAATGGGTGTCGAGACGGCGGCAGGGCCTATAGGTTAATGAGTGTCGGTTCAGAATACAGCGAGCCGGTGACTTCCCTGAACGAGTCAGGCGGGGACCCAAGTCAATCCGGAGCTAAAAGGAGGATGCCATGTTTTTGATTCTGCTGATTGTGCTTTTGCTGCTCGTGTTCGGCGGCGGCGGAGGTTATTACGGATATCGGAGATGGGGTTCAGGTGGAGGCATCGGGATCGTGGGCGTGGTCGTGATCGTTGTGGTGCTCTTGTACTTGTTCGGCGGATTGCATTTGTCCGGGTGAGGTTCGATCTGAAACCGAGAGTTAGAGTGCGGCTACATGGCCGCCCAAGCTAACAATTATCGGGCAGATAGGCGGAGGGGGGAAATGGCTCCTGACTATGACTTGTCGAACCTCGAGACCTCTCAGGTCGACCTCTGGATAAACCTCGAGCTCGATGACATCTTCGGCCACATCATGCCTGAAAAGGCCGAGCGCCTGGGCTTCGCCCCCGTTGAAGGGGACTGCATCATTTCAGCCGTAGCAGAGAAGCCGCAAGCGGCGTTCGACAATCGGAAACGGGGAGCGGACCCCTGGGCCCGCCTCCGAGACCAAAATTAGGAGGATAAGGTCATGCCTTTAATGCAAATTGTAATTGCTTTGATCGTGGTTGGGGTTCTTCTCTGGCTCGTCAACAGATTCATTCCGATGGCGGGCTCCATCAAGTCGATCCTGAATGCTGTCGTGGTCATTTGTGTGGTGGTGTGGCTCCTAAACGTATTTGGACTCATGCATTACATCACCAATTTTCACATCAATCGCGCAGGGTGAGGGTGGTCTTCGCTTAGGACGCGAGCGTGATTCTTGGCTGGAGCATCGGCAATTCGCTGGATGAATCTGGACCTTTTGCGAACGTCGAGGGTATCAGTGAGTCTAAAAGTTGCTTACGCTCTATTCAAAGAGGCATGTTCTGGATGGGTAGAGGACCATGCCTCCAGCCTGGGCGCAGCACTGGCCTTTTACACCGTCTTTTCGCTCGCTCCGGTCTTGATTGTCGCGATCTCGGTCGCGGGTCTGGCGTTCGGGCAAAAAGCGGCGGAGGGTGAATTCTCAAGGCAACTCCAAGCCTTGGTGGGTGCGACGGGTACAAGAGCTATCCAAGCGATCATCCGGAGCGCGAGTCGACCCGCGCTTGGCATCATTGCTGGCACATTTGGCATCGGAACCCTATTAGCTGGTGCGTCCGGCGCCTTTGTTGAGCTTCACGATGCGCTCAATAAGATTTGGAGAGTTCAGCGGAGACCAGAAAGTATCCTTTTGGGCGTGATTCGAGAGCGTGTTTTGTCGTTCAGCCTCGTCCTGTGCCTGGGCTTTCTTCTGCTCGTGTCACTCGTGGTGAGCACCGCGCTGGGGGCCGTGGGAAACTTCATGGCGCCTCTGCTTCCGTGGCATGTATTCTTATTGGAATCGGTCAATTTTCTCCTCTCGCTGGGTCTTATTACGGTGCTGCTCGCGCTGATCTTTAAGTATTTACCAGATACGGAAATTGCTTGGAGTGATGTGTGGGTCGGCGCGGCAGTTGCGTCACTGCTTTTGACCACCGGCAAAGCGCTGATTGGGTTGTATCTCGCCAGGTCCACCGTCGCGTCAGCCTATGGAGCGGCGGCATCCCTCGTCATTATCCTCACCTGGGTTTATTACTCAGCACAGATTTTCCTTTTAGGCGCGGAAGTCACGCACGTCTACTCCTACAAGCACGGTTCGCGCGCCGCAGGAGGGTCTGCGCATCAATAGCCGGAGTAGCGATGCGCCCGCCTTGCGCGTTCGGCGCTACTGAATCGGGCAACCGCTCGAATTTCTGGAGAGGAAAAGGCCGGTGAGCAAGATGAATTGAAGCCAGCTTCCTCATGGACTAGCAGGACCGCCAGGTGCAACCACCGGGGGAGGGGCGTTGGGTAACAACTGCCGGTAAATGATTCGCAAAGTAGCGAGCACCGGAACCGAAAGAAAACAGCCGGCTATACCTGCGATAGAGGCGCCCGCCAGGACTCCGAAGATGACCAGCAAAGGATGTAGCTTCATGCCGGCGCTGAGCAAATGCGGTGACACAACATAATCCTGGAATAAGCGGAACGCCACAAGGAACGCGAACGTCGCGAGCAGGTGGTGGGAGCCGCTCAAGCCGGCAACGAGCAAGACGATGACGGCTCCAGCCAGAGGACCTACCATGGGAACAAATTCCAGAGGAAAAGCGACAGCTGCCAACAGAATCCCATACGGAACGCCCATGATCGCGAAGAAGAGTCCATAAGCCAAAGATGCCACGACTCCCAACAACACCAACGCCCGCATGTATTGTGCAAGCAGCAGGTGCAGGTCAGCGGCAATTCTCTGCACCGTGTCGCGGCGGGACCCTTCGGCAAGAAAGCCCAGCACGGAACTGCGCATCTGCCGCCCGTCTTTCAAGAAGAAGAAACTGAGAATCGGAACCAAGACGATAAAGATGAGGCTTCCAGCGCGCGAGATGACCCCCAAGGCGGCATTCGGCACCAGTGCCAGGAGCTCTCGCGAATGATCGGCCAATTGCTTTTGCACAGTCGAAACGACAGTGCTCTTCAGCGTCTGAGCGGAGGGTGAAACGACGGGCGCGATCGGAGGCTCTAATTTCGAAAGGAGATCCGGCAGCCTGGATGCCAGCGTGTTCGCCTCGTGGACTACACGAGAGCCGATCGCAATTCCAACAACAAACAGAAACCCGACCAGCGCGAGGTAGACGAAGGTGAGCGCCAGCACCTTTGACCGCCCCGGCAGCCGCCGATCCAGAACCTTGACCAGTGGCCAGAGAAGGTAGGCGAACAGCAGTGCCACAACAAAGATAAACAAAGTCTCGCGAATGAGATACAGCAGTCCTACCGCGGTGAGAATGAAAACCGCTGTCCAGGTGTAACGCGCCGCGCCGCGATCAAGACCAAGCAAGATTCTTCTCCCTCAGCCACTCTCCGTGAGCGTTTTCAAGCGGCCTCGGCCCCGGCACGGGCCAACCGCCGTTGGGGCGCACTGAGAAACCCCGCCTAGCGAGTTGCAACCCGTTGATCCTCAGGGCGGCTGATGTTAGTAGGGACGCCGTGCGCCCCTTTCATCCAAGCGGCGGCTTCTGTACGTTCATCTCCGCTGGGTGGGTAGATCAGAGCCAGCCCATCACGGCAAGCATCGGCGGGACGTGTGAACTGACCCTGGTTCATCAGGATGAAGTCAAGGGCCTGACCTAACTGATCAGACTGGAAGCTGTTGGTGAAACGTACCCCTGTTGGGTGAGCTGGAGAAGTCCCGGTCCAGTATTCGCACACCCTATTCTGACGACCCTCGGGATCAACCGACCATACGTTCAGGTGATCCAACGAAGTTCCAGGTTCACATCGGTATTCAACCCGTGCTGAACATGCGTCGCTCACTTTCTTCAAGTCATCCCAGCCCAGAATTACTGCCAACCCCAGTGCCTTGTCCAATTCCATGTTGATTCTCCCTTCCGAATGATTCACTTCGGTAGCCTCGGAATCGCGCGGTGGCGAAGAGATCGGTCAAGAATCGGCTCGAAGAAGTTCGCTTGGGCCGAAGACCCGTCGGCAACGAGCTCGGTGATCTTATACTTCACGTCGCGCGAAACCATCGTGCAGGGGCCGAGCATCCGGACACGGGCGGTGGCTTCCGAAGCCGTCTGCAGCCACATTCCGCCGACGTCGCCGTAGCGCAGCGCGACGCGCACGTCTCGCACCCACCAAGAGGGAACCTTCGCTGGCTCGCCCTCGGTGCGACGAAGCAGGTAGCTGTTGGCATCGACCCAGACGTTCCCGCGCAGCAGATCCTTGTCGTTGCGCCTGGGAAACAACTCGAGGACGTAACAGCGTTGGCCGTTTACCTCTTCCTCGCGGATGAAGCGGAAATCATAATTGTCCGCCGAGATGTCGGTTAAGGCGTAGTCTTTCGTGACCTCGGCTTCATTGGCCAGCATGCGGCGAACAATCATTTGTCCCAGTCCGCTCCCGATAGTCGCCTGAATAATGTACCCTTTGGAGTCCGGTGGAACGAAGGCTATATCGGCAATCACCTCGGACTTAGCTTTGCCTTCTTCCTTCCCAAACAACTTGTAATTCCGCGTGACGATGTAAGGGCGAAGGCAAGCCCGGTTCTCCGCCCGGGCCTGCGCCATGCGCGCCACAATGGTTTCCACGTTTGGGAGTGTGGCCCCGGTCTGCGCCGATGCGGATGCCATGGCGGCGATTAGATAGAGAAATAGCGACCAGGAGGTCTGGCACCGCGCAGCCGGATAGAAAAAACGCCGTCCCGCTTCACAAATCTTGAACCAAGAGTATTTCGGCATAGGTTCACCCTCTGCGATCATTCGCCGCCTTATGAAAAAGATCGGCGACGGGTGAGCAGGTTCCAGACTAACCAAATCACTGCAACAACGAGCAAAAGGTGAATGAGACCTCCGCCAACGTGAAAGCTAAAGCCCAGCAGCCACATAACCATCAGAACCACGAAAATTGTCCAAAGCATGTTCATCCTCCCGCCTAACTTCCGTCTCCAGGCAGATCCCGGATAGAAGTTAGAGATTTACTTCTCACACCTCATCCTTTATAACGTGGGGTAGTTCGCGTGTCAGTCCCGTACTGCACACTTGGCTGGTCACAATTGCTCAACTGAGAACCGTTGGAAATGCGCCGCGGAAGTTGCGCGGCAGTTGTTCGGCTGAACTCATGGCCAGGATGGCCATGCCACAAGGGCGGGTTTCCTGCTTTCGCGCGAATGAGTGCTTCGAAGGGGATTCCACACGGATATCGGCTGGTTATGAGGCTTAAGCTTGAGGGTTCTGACGGGACGCGCTGACGTTCCAGATGTACAGGAAGTTGGCGTCGCTGGCGGTTGCCACCGTCCGCCCTGCTTTCCGGGTTGCACGATTCAGGGCTGAACGCACCTTCTCTTTGCTTTCCACCAATTCCGCCAAGGGAACTTTGATCGCAGAGCCGTCCTGCAACATGTCGAGATCACGGAGTATCGTGGATACAATCTTCTGGTGCTTCCCTTTGCGCCCTTGCGGGACGCTGGCTTGCAACAGCGTCTTGAAGTGGCCTGGAACTTTGGTCCGAGGACTCATGCCCTCCTCCACGACTGCTAATCGGTACATTCCGTAGAACTATCGTATCACAACGTCACCACAACTACAATTAAACAATCGAACCGCTAAAGTATCAGGCTCGTGCACCGGATAACGGCAGGGAGTACTAGCTGGGGGGAGGGACGGGCGGGACGTTGATTCATCTGTCAACGGACTAGAAAAGATTTCACAAAGAGTTTACCCGTATCAGTTGTGGCCTGCTAGGCTTTATTCGGCAGAGAGGGTGAATCGCAATGTCTAAAATGAAACAATCTAAGACACACTTCGAGCAGGTTCCACTGGAAATTGTCAAAAAGATCGCGGAGGAAGATATCCGGGACGACGAAACCAGCGGAGCCGGCGTTACCGTCGAACCTCCGGCAAAGAGAGCTCAACGCTCCCGCGTTTCAGGTGAAACTCCGTGAATGTCCTGTAAGACCCATCTCGAGGCATCACAGAGGATTGAAAGTCATCAAACCTCGAGGGAGATTGAGAGAACCTTACAGGCCAGTTTCTAACCAACAGGCCCCAGAAAAGCCTAGGGACGCAGGGATGAAAACCTGTTATGGCGAAAGGGGAAGAGAGAGATGGTTATGACGACACAGAAACAGAAGAACCCGCTTAAGGTTGTTAAGGCCAACGGCAAGCCGTCACATGCCGCAGAAAACGGGAATACTCCGCCCGTCGATTGGGCAGCATTCCTCGGCGGAATCTCGTACGGGAAAACCGTTCTAGAATACGGCGCGGACCGCACGATCTTCGTGCAGGGCGACCCTGCGGATTCCGTGTGGTTTCTCCTCAAAGGCAAGGTGAAACTCGCGGTGACCTCCCAACAAGGCAAGGAAGCAATCGTCACCGTTCTGGGCGGCAACGAGTTCTTTGGCGAGGGTTGCTTGGCCGGCCAGCCGTTGCGCATCTCCACGGCTATAGCGGTGACGGATTGCACGCTTTACCGGATCGAGAAGTCGCTGATGGTGCGTCTGCTCCACGAGCAGCACGGAATTGCGGAATTGTTCATCACGCACCTGCTTTCACGCAACATTCGATTTGAAGGGGATCTGGTCGACCAGCTTTTCAACTCCAGTGAGAAGCGCCTGGCCCGGATTCTCTTATTGCTGGCGCATTTTGGCAAGGAAAGCAGAGCCGAAACTGTCCATCCCGGAATCAATCAGGAACACTTGGCCCAAATGGTGGGCACCACCCGGTCGCGGGTCAGCCATTTCATGAACAAGTTCCGGACGCTGGGCTTTATTGATTACGCGGGCAGCGGCGCGTTGACGGTTAACAGTGGCCTCTTGAGCGTGGTCCTGAGCGACTAGTTCGGGTTTCTCCCTCGTCCTCCCCGAAGGGGGGACATCGTTGGCTGTAGACCTCGTCGGGTGTCGCCCTGCAGGGAGGATACCTATTTATCTTTACTGCCGCGGCGCTGAGACGCAGGCCTTTCTTCCAAATTCCTGAGCCTCCGCGCCTCTGTGGTGGGAACAGCCGCAGACCGCAGCGACGAACGAATCCTCAGCCATTTCAAATCCCCGGCATATCCCCGCCCGCGCCAGATAGTAATTCCCCCATACACTCGGGTGAGCATTTTTGACCTAATAGGTGAGCCGTACTGAACTGACATCCATGCGCACAAACGGTATAACAAGTGTGCCTCGAGAATCCAGCAAGAGGCGGATGTGACATGAGTCGGAGGCAACACCTATGAAACAAAATCGAGTGATCAGCACAGCAGTTCTGTTATTGCTTCTTGGAGCCGCCATTCCTGCAATAGCACAAAAAGGCGAGGAGGAGAAGGGCGGAGGCGGTGGAAAGGCCCAGCCGGCGCAACACCAGGCGCAACCGCAGCAGCGTGCACAGCAAGCGCAGCAGCACCCGCAGAAAGCCCAACCACAGCAGCGTGCACAGCAAGCGCAGCCACAGCAACGCGCACAGCAAGCGCAGCCGCAGCAACGCGCACAGCAAGCGCAGCCGCAGCAACGCGCACAGCAAGCGCAGCCGCAGCAACGCGCACAGCAAGCGCAGCCGCAGCAACGCGCACAGAGAGCGCAGCAGTCCGGAAGGCAACAGGGACAGACCGTTGCTTCCAACAGTGGCGGAGGCCATTATGGTCGCATTTCTGACACCAGTTACCGTGCCCATTTCGGTCACGGCCACTCGTTCCACATGATCCGTCCTCAGATGATCGGCGGGTATAACCGCTTCCAGTACGGCGGCTATTGGTTCGGGTTCAATCAAGGATGGCCGGAAGGCTGGAGCTACGACGACACCGTTTATGTCGAGTATCTTGACGGCGCCTATTATTTGTGCGACCTGCGTTTTCCCGGCGTTCAGATTACCCTCAATATGTTCTAACCATTTCCAGCACACCTTCGGGGACGATTCAATCGGCGCAGGCCGGGTGGGTTGCCCCGAGGGGGGAAGCTGAATGAGTCTGATGCGTGGTCACTCCCGTGGAGTTCTCTGCTATGCATGGTCTTACACTCGAAGACGCGCGTACCGAAAGTGCGAGTCTTGCGCGGGCAGAACATAACACGAATAAACTTGTGGAAAGGGAACCTAAGATTCGCAAGGTCGCGTTTCTTGGCGACTACTTACCGCGCAAGTGTGGCATCGCCACCTTCACGTCCGACTTGCTGACCTGGGTAGCGGCGGCGCACCCCCAAAGCCAGTGCTTCGCGGTGCCGGTGAATGACATCGAGGGCGGCTACGATTATCCGGACGTAGTCCGCTTCGAGATTGAGGAGCAGGATTTAACCTCCTACCAGCGTGCGGCGGACTTCATCAACATCAGCAACGTGGACGTCGTCTGCGTTCAGCACGAGTTTGGAATTTACGGCGGGCCCGCCGGCCGCCATTTGCTGGCGCTGGTGCGCGAACTGAAAATGCCCGTCGTCACCACGTTTCATACTCTCCTGCGCGAGCCCGATGACACGCAGCGGCGCGTAATGCAGGAATTGGTTGCGCGCTCAGCCCGGCTAGTGGTCATGACCGACCGCGGACGCCGGATGTTGGAGGCGGTTTACCGAGCGCCCACCACGAAGATCGATCTCATTCCGCATGGCATTCCTGACATCCCGTTTGTCGATCCCAATTATTACAAGGACCAGTTTGGCGTCGAGGGCAGGACCGTCTTGCTCACTTTCGGGCTGCTTTCGCCCAACAAGGGAATTGAGCATGTCCTGAATGCTCTCCCGCAGATTCTGGCGGAATTCCCGGATGTTGTTTATATCGTCCTGGGCGCGACGCATCCCCACGAGTTGCAGGAGCGCGGGGAGGCCTATCGTCTCAGCCTGGAACTCCTGGCCAAAAAGAACAAGGTCGAGAAGAGCGTTATTTTCTACAACCGCTTTGTAGAACTCGAGGAGTTGAAAGAGTTCATTGGTGCGGCGGACCTCTACATTACGCCGTATCTCAACGAGGCGCAGATCACCTCGGGCACGCTGGCTTACGCGTTTGGCGCGGGTAAAGCCGTGGTTTCGACTCCTTATTGGCACGCCGCGGAGTTACTGGCGGAGGACCGCGGTGTTTTGGTGCCCTTTGGGGACTCCAGCGCCATCGGCCGAGAGGTCTGCGGCTCGCTCCGCGATGCGACACGCCGGCACGCCATGCGCAAGAACGCCTACAGGCTGGGCCGCGAGATGGTCTGGAGCAACGTGGCGCGCCTCTACATGCACAGCTTCGAACAAGCTCGCCTCCAGGGCGCCTCGTTGTCCCGGAAGTTGTTTGCGACGAAGACTCTCGACCAGCAACCGCGGGAGTTGCCGCAGCTACGACTGGACCATCTTTCTCGGATGACCGACTCGACCGGCATTTTCCAACACGCGATTCTCACCGTGCCGAATTTTTCCGAGGGATACTGCACGGACGACAACGCCCGGGCCTTCATTCTTTCGACCCTGCTCGATGAGCTGAAAGAGGAACCAACACGTGTACAAACGCTTTCCACCACTTACGCCGCTTTCTTGAACTACGCCTTCGATGACAAAATGAAACGGTTCCATAACTTCCTGAGTTTTGGCCGCCGCTGGCTTGATGAACAAGGATCTGAGGATTGTCATGCTCGCGCGCTCTGGGCGCTGGGTGTGGGCGTAGGACGCTCCCCGCATCGAGGTTTTCAGATTATGGCCGGACAACTCTTCGCGCGGGCATTGCCGGCGGTCGCAACGTTCACTTCACCGCGCGCATGGGCATTCTGCCTCATCGGCATCCATGAATATTTGCGCCGTCTGAGCGGCGACCGCTTGGTCAGTCAACTCCGCGAAGGGCTGAGGGCACGGTTGATGGATATTTTCGACAGGGCCTCCCACCCGGATTGGCCCTGGTTTGAAGAGGAGTTGAGTTACGACAATGCCAAGCTCGCGCACGCTCTGATCCTCAGCGGGCGTGTTAACGGATATAAAAAAGCGTTCGACCGGGGCTTGGATGCTTTGAGGTGGCTGGTGAAGGTGCAAACCTCCGAGAGTGGGTGCTTCCGGCCGATCGGCAGCAACGGATTTTATCGGCGCGGGGGAATACGCTCGACCTTCGACCAGCAGCCGATCGAGGCTCAAGCGATGGTGTCGGCGTGTCTTGAGGCCTACAGGGCAACCTCGGACTCGTGGTGGTACGAACAAGCCCATCGCGCCTTCGACTGGTTTTTGGGCTGGAACGATCTCGGGTTGGAACTTCACTCCGTCCATTCCGGCGGCTGTTGCGACGCTTTGCACGTGGATCGAGTTAACATGAACCAGGGAGCCGAATCGACGCTGGCATTCCTGCTCTCGCTGGCGGAAATGAAGCTCATGCAAAATGCGGTCACGGTGTTCAGTGAGCCCGCTTCGTAGCCCCGATCATCCTCTGAAAACCATCCTGCGTGAGCCACTCATCAAGCACAACAAAAACGAGCGCGAAGGCTGCGTCCCCAATCTCGTTTACTCCTGCGGCAGTCTCCTGCGCGGCGGGCAACTGATTATTCCGTACGGGATGTCCGACTACGCCAGAACGTTCGCCACGGCGCCCCTCGCCGAAGCGTTGGCCGCGTTGCGATAGTCATATTCTCCCAACCTGGAAAACTCGGTCCTGGTGGAGGCCGCAAAGGAATCGATCGACCTTCTGGCCGCATTCGGCGAATGAGGGGCCGATAGGGTAGTTGCAAAAAAGCCGGGCGTCATTCTCCTCAACACGGAGTTGGCGAGGGCTCCGACCTACTGCATTGACTACGTTATTACCCACGAACTGTCTCACCTCCGACCTCCCCATCCTGGGCCGAGGTTCTACCGGCTTCTGAGTCGATTGATGCCGGACTGGCACCAACGCAAGGAGCGATTGGAGATGGTGGGAAGCGACTAAGAAGAACCTGCAATCAGACCGTCTGATCAGTTTCCAGCGCTTCGGCAAGGTTCTCCAGAATTGGGGCCATCAGTACACCAGAATGTGGAGTGGGTGCAACAGCAAGAAAACAGAATCAGCAAACCCACGATTCTGGTCAGGAAAGTTTGTGGTGCCAGAATATGTGAATCTCTGACCCCGATTGCACGGGCTCAGCGACCTGGCACGCAGCTACTTGCCTGCCCTGCCGGCTGGAAGCCTTGTAAACCTCAGCATTTAACCGGAGACCAGTATTAGCACTCGCATACCTGTTAGAGATTCAAGGGAAACTCACACGACCGAGATTCGGTCGAATATGCACCTCTGCAGCTTCGAAGGCCCAATCGACATCACAAACCCCGAAACGAATATGCACCCCTTATGCACCTCGCGGCGACAATCCTCTGATTTTTGTCCCTAAGTCCTTTGTTTTGAAGGGCTGTTGATTTCGCGTCGTATAGATGCGAAGGTCGTGAAAACCGTTGTTCTAGAAACAGCTAAGTCCTTTAGAATGGTAGGCCTGGAGGGATTCGAACCACCGACCCACGGTTTAGGAAACACTCGCACCACCGTTCACCCTGTTCGGACCCACGACTTTTCAGTCGGATACAGTGGCTCTCATTCGGACCCGACCCTACAGTTCGGGCACGAATATGCACCCCAATATGCACCCCGTCCCAAATTCCCGTGATCCGCAGGAATGTCGAATGGTCAGTGGACTCGTAGACAAACCCAAGGACCGGCTATGCTTATCCGCGGTCAGATCACATCACGCCACAGTATACGGTCCGCAAATCATTCTCAAGCAGCTGGATTCGTGATTCGAACCCACGGCGGTGAACGAATTGCCTCGTTCTTAATATAGGTTATAGCGGAATCCATTAAGGACCAGACGGAAGCTTTGAACTGGATTAGGCCGGAAAACCGGCCGTGAATCGTAGCCGAGGCACCGGCCCGAACAGGGCCCGTCGCGAGCAGTGTCCCTTTAGTCGAGCTGAGGTGCCATGGGGGGGCCATGTTCCATTTATCCGCATTTCCCGTCCGCATCAGTATCGACGGCCAGTTCCGTGGGCGCATACAGCGTGTATATCAACCCCAAGGGATTCTTCTTCGCCAACAGGTCCTGCCTCGCCTCCAGCAAAGCCTTGCCCGCAGGTACCCCTGCGATGAACCGCCGGATGAATGCGCATGCCACCTCCCCCGCAAGCGCCTCCGGAACCGGAATCTCGGTGCCCAGCACGCCAGCAGCGCCGCGCCCGTCCACCAGCGCTTTCAGAAACGGCGAGAGTGCATCGGGACTGTATCCGAGTGTCCCGCATGCGTTCAGGAACACCAGGGGCCTGTGGTCCCAAGTGACGGTGTCCGCCAGGTTCTGCGGCTCAATGGACTGCGCAATGGTGGTTCCCGAAGGCTGAAATTCCAGGTACGGTGGATCGATGGAAGGATCGTCCAGTTCACCACCCCGCGCATGGCAGAAGAAATAGATGAAGTCGATCTCCGGGTCACGCAGGCGGTCCAGGATCTCGTCCCGATCGTACTCCGGAGGGGACCATGCCCGGCCGCCGCTCAGTTGAGCCCAGTGAGTTGCGGCGGTGGCCAGTTGTTGGTTGAAACCCGCGATGAGTCGGAAATCGGCCAGGGGAACGATGCATGATGCTTCCTCGTTCGGTTGATCGTCCTCCGTCTGCTGCGCCGGCACCTCAATGGCATGACGGAAGCCCCAAAACCGCAGAGGGCAGACAACGGTACGTTCGCAATACTGGGCCAACCCCTTCGACTGCCGTTCCGCCCGGACCTTTTCCCCTAAGAGGCAGTTTTCATGAGTGCCGCATTCACCCGGCTCGAGACCGTTAGGTCCAAGCGGCGCGAGACAGACTCCCTGCTCGACCGGGTTGCCCTTCCATGTCTTAGCCCCATCATCAAACTCCCGATCGTACACGAAGGCCCATGGTACAACCTTCTTGCGCAACAAGTGCGCGACATGGATAAGCTTTCCCGTACCGCTCAGCGCAGCTTCCAGCGCCTTCCTGGTCGCGGGCTTGGGAGCCAGGTTGAAATACAGCCCGAACCCGACCTTCGCAAGGCTGCGCAATGCGTCGGCCAGCATGCCATCCGGGTCCGGCGCATACGGTCCAAAACGATACTGCTTGCTTGCGTCGTACGCGATCGCGTTCAAACGCTCGCGGACGTCCTGCACGATCTTCGGCATTCCATCATCGGGACAAACCACCGTATCAAATACATCCGTGGCCTTCGTCGTCAGTACGACCTTGCCCTTCAGTTGGTTCGCGACGATGGTCACCGCGCGCGCGGACTTTCTTCCTAATTCCGAAAACGCCGATGTCCGTGAGTACTCCATCCGCGCCTGATAAAGTCCGCGGACTCGCTCCGGCGCAACTTCCAGCGCCCCGGCAATGGACTTCGAAGCGTCCGGCGGAGCCTGACCGTCCAACGGAGCGGCATACGCTGCCATACGGAATGACTGGATCAGATTGTTTTGGTAGTAAAGTCCGTACCGCAACTGCACTGCACCCGCGCTTCTTGTGCTGACCCCGAAATACGCCGTTGACGACGCGCCCTCCCTCGGCAACCACAACGGCTGCACCGGATCTCCTTCTACTTCGAAGTCAAGTCCCACGACACCAATCTCGACCCAGACGCCGTCGTCGTTAACCGACCACTGGAAGATTTCCTCTAAAATCGCCTTGGCGTCGAGCGGCGCTGTCTCGCGGTCCTGCTCCCCAATCTGCACGCCGAACTCGTACCGAACCCCGGTTCGAAGGGGCCCTGATGCAGGTGCTATACGTTCCAGAGTGTGATTCGCGGAGTGCCAGAAGGCGCCGTTGACGAATCGCTGTGCCTGCTTTGCGCCAGTGTCTGCACCTCTCCAGGCATTGAGTGAAAGGTTCGCAGCATCCGTCCGCAAGTCATCGAGCGTGGCGGCCATAGGAATCAATCCGCCACTCTCATGAAAGGCGAATTCCCAGTGCTCGTTCCAGTTCTGCGCGAAATCCGTGATGCGTGCTGTGGAACGGCCCGCTTGCCGAGCCAAGTCCGCGATCGCCATGCCAGCGCTTGAAACCCTGACGCCTTCGGCTCGCTCCCACCCCGCAGCGTACAGCACGCCTTGGCGCCCAACGGTTGAAGCCGCTGAGTTCATCCCGGCATCCAGCGGGAAGTCGTGGATGAGCCAGTCGTAGAATTGCGTCCAAAAGGCCTCGGTCACTCCTGCAGGACCGATGAGCAGTGCCGGGCCGCCCTTATCACAAAGCCGCTGCGCCAAAGTTCGCGCCGCTGCCGCTTCGGTTCCGCTGGCACAGTGAATGGCCAGCAGCCTTGTTTGCCAGGCTCCCGTCCACCTCGCAAACCAGCCCAGTGTTCCAGGGCGCGTGGCGTCGTTGGTCAGCAACTCTTCAGCCCGGCCTGCCGGCCAGGTATCGAGATGCAGGACGTCGATTACCGGCCATCTCGGGGGCTCCTCGCCAAGACGCCGCGTCTCAACCACCACGGCCTTCTCCACCAAAGGGTCAGGGTAGTTCTGAAACACCTGCCGAATCCAAGAGGGCAGCGGGTGTTCCGGTCTCGCATCCAATTCAAGGATGCGCAACGGCAGTTTGAAATTCGTATCTGCAAAGCGAGGCCGCGCCTCCGATTGGCGTACCACCAATTTGCTCGACCACCCGGGGGACGGGAACGCGATGGCCGCCAATAACGGCTGGAACAGCGACTCCCAATCGAGCGATGCCAATTCGAGGTCCAATGACAGGACAACCCGGCTCAACTCCTCTACCCATTTTCCTGTCCCGGGCGGTTCCGACCGCCGGAACGCCTCGACAGGCAAGTTGGCGAACAGTTGCGGCGGCGGGTCTTCGCCAACGCCTTGACGCGAAAACTCTCCGCAGCCAACCACCCAATGGCGGCCGTGCTCGCCGGATTGCACACGAACTGGCAAATCGGTGCGACGAAACTCAGTAGGCATCGCGTCACCCAGTCACTTTCTTCAACACAGCCGGTAGTCCCTCAAACCCTGCTCCCCCGACTTGCTGCAAGCCCAGTCCCCACAAAAAAGCAACCGCGTAATCGCCTGCTCCGCCCCAGGTAGCGCTATCCGCCCACAACAACTTCAGTCCCAGCACGGTCGCGATGATCAATAAGCCAAGGTTGAGGAGCAGGTCATATTGCCGGATCTTTTCGGTTAACTTCTCTCCCGTCGATACCTTCCGCTCCACCCGGTCCGAGACCGCACGCGCCTCATGAAGCACGAGAGGCTGTGGCGGCGCAAAGAAGTCCGCAATAAACGAACCGATTTGTCTGCCGGGCCCGAGTGGTGAAACGCCAGTCGCCGCCAACTTATCAATCACCCCTTTGATCTTTCCAGCCGCGCTGTTGTAACTGGCCATGGCCGCATTCCCATCTCCGCTGTCCAGGGAAGTGCGTGCGCCCTTCAATCCGGCGACTGCCTCACCCAGCGTCGTCTGCAGCTCCTTCTTGGCCTCGGGCGCCAAATGCGGGTTTGAGTCCACCTTCGGCGCCAGTTCCTGAGCCAGTTCTTCCAGGTGCGAGATAATCTCCCGCAAGAACTCGCCGTTCACGTCGTCGAACAGTGCAATTGCCTTGGCCGGATCCGGCTCCCTCGAAACATCGGGGATCTTCGCACGTAGCCTCGTCGCGAGATCCGCCCAAGCCTGCGGCGTGAAACCGGCAGGCGGGCTCGCCTGGCTCAGCACCGTATTCAAATCGCTCGCCGCCTGTTTCGCGTACTCCGACTGCGCCAATCGCAAATCCGCGCCTGCACCTGCCGGATCGCCAGCGCCGGCCTTTGTCTTGGCCGAACCGGCCAGCCTCTCCACCCCGTCCATCTTTACGTTCGGGTGGGCGGTCTTGTAAGCGCTCACGACAGCCGTGAAGTCGTCGATTCGCTTCACCATGGCCGCTTTCACCGCCTCTTTCATGGCGGTGCGAATGTCGCCGATCGCTTTGTCGAGCACGTCCACCTTCGCGCCCGGCTCCAGGAAATACGAATCGCCCAAATTCTGCCAATCATCGATCTGCTTCTGCACCGTGGCTTGCGGATCCACTGCCGCCAGTTCGTTCCCCAAGGTCAGCCAGGGCGGCAGTTTCGAGATCTTGACATTCAATTCATCGAGCTCGGGTGTCCGATCACCACTTGCACCCTGTTCGATATCCCGCCCCACCTTGGCCAACTTTTCCCGGAGCGCCGTAAAAACCCGCCCGGACCCGAACGGCAGAGGAGTTGCGGTCTTCTCCACCGCGCCTAGGTCGTCGCTCAAATTCGACACGCGCCTCTGTAAGTCCAAACGCGGCCGCGTTTCGCCCGTCCACCGGCGGATCAGGTACGACGCGCCCACACCGGCGAAGATGAAAAGGAAAGCAGTGAACCAACCATTTTTCACGAACAGAGTGAACGCCGTCTCCATCGCCGTGGCATCAGGGCTTCCCACCGTAATCACCCCGCTGTACTCGCCAGGATCCTGTAGTCCCGAAATAACTACCACGTATTCGCGCGACTCCTGCGGTTCGAACGCCAGGCTGCTCTTAGGATCCTTTAGTTCTGCCTTTGCGTACCGTGCCTGTACCTTCTGCTTATCGCCGCGCTTCAGCGCCAGTTCGGTCACCTTCGGCGTGTAAATTGTGAGAGGTTTGCCGCCGCTCTCCTTTACGGTAAACCGGATGGTCGCGTCGGCCGCCGAGCCCGGCAAGACCGTGGTCGCTCGCGCCGTATCCACCAGTTCCACCTGCACGCCGATGGCGTTCCACTGCCGCGTCACGACTACCGGGATCGAGGCTTGCCGCGACTCGCCCTGCGTGATGACGATGTTGCTCGCATAGTCGCCGGCATATGGAAATGTCCCGGCGATCCTCAGCAGAGGCCGTTCGCTCTGCTTGAAATCGATCGCAACATTTGCCGGCTTTCCGTCCAGAGTGACTTCCGGCCTCACGACGCTATCGTTTGGGCCATGGAAGTCATCCACAGCCACCGTGAGACCCTTCACGTCCCCCGCCGCCTCTAGCGGATACGAAAATGAAAACTGCCCCATGGCCGTAGTCAGTTTCACCCCGGCCGTCCCAATCCCAGCCAGACTCACCACAGGCTTCTGATCGCCAAAAGCCGGAAGAGCGCAGAGACACGTCACAATGATAAGTCGCCACATGACAAGGTATATTAACCCAAAGCCGATCCGGGTGCTGTCGCAAAAAGGACACGTTTTGTGCATTTTCTTGGCTTGGAGTGGACTCACGGAAGGGCAATCATTGAAGGAGTCATTTTGGCCGGATCCGCACGACGGGGCACCTCGGATCAACCGCCATACCACCGCGGACGCCGCCGGCGTTCAAACGTGAGACACTATGCCCAAGGCGGAAAAAGGATCAGCGTGAATAGCAGGAGGTCCTGTTATGGCCGACAAATCAAAGCGAGACACTATTATGGCAGCCCTAATCGCACGGCTGGCACGTGTGGTGAACAGTGGGAACTTCGAGCCAGCCGCGAGCCCGGAAGCGCTGGACGAATTGGTCCGGCTGTGTGCCGAAATTGATCCGGAATCCGATCCGGAAGCCGCACAGACAGCCGGCCTCATGTTTTTTTATCGTTCGCTGGGCGCTACGGATCTCGACGAGCGCGCGCGCTCCTTCGTCGAAGCCCTGGCGCTGCTTCGCGTGGTTTACAGGGCCGGAGGTGGGATCATTCCTGATCCCTTGGTCGAAATCTACAAGCGCAATCCAGGGCTTCTCGGGACCGACTGGTACAAGGCCCTGGCTGCGGATGCCGTAAAACTGGGTAGCTCGAGCCTCAACGACCCTATCGGACTCAGCCTTCGCATCGCGATGCAGCGCAAGGCAGTAAATATGGCGCCCGCCGAATCGCCGATCTGGTTTGATTTTTTCTCGAATCTCGGTCTCTTCATCAGGGAAAGGCACGAATTAACGAATTCGGCCAGCGACATCCGGGAGGCTCTGGCAATCGCTAACTCCAGCCTGAGGCACCCGGACCAGAGCGACTCAAAACGGGCGTCACTGTTGTTCAACCTGAGCCTCGCGCATCGCGACCAGTACCGGGTCACGGGTACTGAAGGAGATGTGGACGGTTGGCTACGGTACGCTCGGGAAGCGCTAGAGCTGGTAGAAGCCAAGAGCGCCAGGCGGAGGACGATGGTCAAGAACCTGGTCGACGCGCTGCGGGCGAAGCATCGCAACACGCCGGACGCCGGTTTGGATGAAATCATCAAGCTCACTCGATGCGAGGCCGCGCTCGATGCCGAACCCTCAACAAGTCCGATGCTGATTGATCTGTCAGCCGCGCTCATCACGCGATACGAGTCCCGTGGCGCGATCGAGGACATCGATGAAGTTATACCAGTGCTGCGGCGGCTCCTTGATCACATGGATCCGTCGGACAAGGAACGAGCGGGTTGCCTTTCGAATCTGGGAATCGCTCTGATGATGCGCTTTGACGCGAAGGGAATCGCCTCGGATCTGGAAGAGGGGTTCGAGGCCTGCCGTCAGGCGCTACAAATCGCGCGCGACGATGATCCGGAACGCCCCATGTACAGTTCGAATCTCGGCCTGCTGGCGCTGACTCGGGCTGCTCGGAATCACTGGCCTGACAGCGAACTCCAGTTGGCGATCAGCGCTGCCCGGGCGGCGCTCAAGGCAACACCGCCGACTGACCCGCAATATGCGATGTTCGCATCTAATCTCGCGACGGCTCTGTTAGCCGGGCTCCACAGCGCGCACCCGCGTCCCGGCGATCTCGATGAAGCCCTCGCGCTCAGCAAGCAAGCGGCGGACTCCGCAGTAGGCTCGGAAATCCGCGCCGTTTCGAAGTCGAACGTGGCGTTCGCAGAACTGCGCCGGTACCAGGCTACCCGATCGCAGTCGGACCTGGACGATGCGATCGCCCAATACCGAGAGGCCCTGGCATCCCTGCCTCCCGAGATGCCGGCTCGGGGCGAAGCGCTGCTGGCTATGAGCGGGGCGCTGTTGGCGCGGAACGCAGCTGGCGACCTGGAGGCATGCGTGGTCGCGAGTCAGGAAGCTGCGCGCATGCCCAACGCCTCGATGACGACGCGCCTTCACGCCGCGAACCAGTGGGCTGTAGCCGCAGGCATGCGCGCCGACTGGCAACTCGCCTGCCAGGCATATTCCGAAGCGATCCGTCTGCTCACCTGCATCGCCTCGGGTCCGCTCAGCCGTCGCGACCAGGAGTACGCATTGGCGAGCGCCGCTGGATTATCTTCTCGAGCGGTTGCCGCCCACCTTCAGATGGACGACGTGGAGGGAGCTGTCAAAGCGTTTGAGCATAGCCGCGGTGTGCTTTTGGCGCATGCGCTCGGCAACCGCCTCGAGCTCCGGGCACTGGCCAAGGCGCACCCTGACCTTGCACAGCAGTACCAGCAGACCCGAGAGCAGCTCTTGGCGCTTGACGATCAAGATCTCCCCGGACTCGTAGACCCTCGGACAGGCCGCTCCGCTTGGGCGCGCCGACCGGGGGCTATAGGGCGCGAGAGGGCCGCTCTGTTGCAGCGCTTGGATTCCTTGCTCGCCACCATCAAGTCGCTTGAGGGCTTCCGGGAGTTTCAGTCGGCTGAGCCTACATCCCAGCGCTATGCTCCTGCAGCGAATTGTCCGGTCGTCCTGCTCAGCGTAAGCGACCTGCGCAGCGACGCGTTGGTCGTAACGAGCGGTGGGGTAAGACTAGTACCCCTGCCGGGGGTATCGCCTTCGCAAGTGGAGAATAAAGCCACACTGCTCTGGGGGGCCGTCGAAGATGTCTATAAAGACTTCTCCGGGCTGGGTACACCCCTGTTCGCAGAGCACGCCATTGAGGAAGTGTTGGTGTGGCTGTGGGATGCGGTGGTTGAGCCTGTGATGACCGCACTTGGGATTAGTGGTAAGCCGCGGGCGGATGCGGACTGGCCGCGCATCTGCTGGTGCCCTTCAGGATTCCTGAGTTTTCTGCCGTTGCACGCTGCCGGGCATCATCAAACGCGTGCCGATGCCGCCCCTCGCACGGCCATGGATAGGGTGATATCGACGTACACCCCGACTTTACAGGCCCAGATGTCATCTCCTCAATGCCGCACCGGATCGAAACCGGGCGATCTACTCGTGGTCGCCATGCCCCACACGCCCGGCGCCCGCGACCTGCCCGGCGCTTCCGTTGAGGCGCACTTCTTGCACAGTCTCTTCGGTGAGCGGGCTCGGTTGCTCGGGGAAGTTGATGGTCAGCCGCCGGCGACCGTAGCCGACGTATTGAAGGCGCTGCCCCAAAACCGGTGGGTGCACTTCGGGTGCCATGCACTGAGTAACATGGAAGCCCCATCGTCCAGCGGACTGCTGCTTGAAGACGGCCGGGATCATCTGCTCTCGGTCAGTCATTTGATGCAAATGGATCTGGAGAACGTTGAGATGGCGTTCCTCTCGGCCTGCGCCACCGCGCGCCCAGCTCCGGCTGTTCTGGATGAGGCCGTGCACCTCGCCTCGGCCTTTGGAGTTGCGGGTTACCGGCACGTCGTTGCGGCGCTGTGGGAGATCAGTGACCGGTCGGCGGCTTATATCTCGGAGCACTTTTATGGTGACCTGGCCAAGCGGGAGAATTCAATAGCGGCTGCTGCGGACTTGCTGCACAGAGCCGTGCGGCAACTTCGCGAGGATCTTTTCGACCGGCCGTCCCAGTGGGCTGCGCACATCCACGTGGGACCGTGACCCCAGGCAACCACTGAGAGACCTGCTGCGAATCCGCCTCACTCCAAGCCCCTGCTCCGCAGAAGCGACTCTTTCCCTCTCACGACCCGCCAAAACCCGGTTCGAAATCCGGGTTAGGGTGCCTTCACGCCAATCCGTGCCGCGACCACCTCGAACTTGAGCGTCGCCTTCGTGCCGTTCTTGTACTCGATCGTGATTTCGCGGCTCTTTTGTTCATTGGTGACTCCGTCGGCCTTTGGATTCAACAAGCGTAGCGTCGATTTATCGCTCTGAAGCTCAGACTTTGCATGTGCGGTCGGCATATTTGCCGGATTTCGCGACGCCGCCGATGCATACGCATCGGCTCATTTCGCCACGGTTTCAACTTTGGAGCTCACCACCTCGAGGCTAACCGTGTCCTTGCCCGAAGTGAGGGTCAAATCGATCTCCACGGTTGCAGCACTGGCAGTCGCGCCCGCTGCCTTGAGCCCGCTCAGGTGCAGTTTCTCCTCGGCCAGCTTGAGCTGCAGCGGCTTGTCGTGAAATGAGGCGGTCTTCACCCGGTCGAGACCCTCACCGACGATAATCACCTCGTCGGAGCCAACCGTCACCCGCTCCTCCGCCGTAAAGATAGGCTTCTTGGTTTCCGGCTCGGGTTTAGGGACAGCTATGGCCACGGGGCGGTCGTTAAGGCGCTGAAGCACAATCTCCTTGATTTGTTTCACATGGGGAGCGGGGAGTACGAGCAGTCGCAAGGAGTCTTCATCCTCGGGGCGGCCAATCGGGCACAGGTCCGCGTCGTCCGGGGAAATCACCTTTGCACCCTTGAGTCGATTCCCATAAAGCAAGAACTTAGACATGTGGTCGGTGGTCTCGAGTAATGCAAGATGCGCCGGCAGACTGGTCAGATTGAGGTCCGTAACTGCCTTAAGTGCTCTGTACCGGTCGGCGGCCAACAGGGGGGCCACCGTCACTACCCGATTCGCACTCAGGAACGCTGTCGAAACGAGCGCACGCAGAGTCTCGTGCGACCTTTCAATGGGAGCGTCAGAATAACCAAATGTGTGTCCCCCCACCACAATGACCAACGGATTGGTCTTGAAGTCCTTGAGATAAGAATCCAGATTGTTTAGCTTGACAGTCAGCAGGCTATTGCTCTCGTCAACTGCCGACACCGTAGCGGACTCGATCCCGGGCGCCGAAACGCATCGCTCGTGAATTAGTTTAGGGTCTTTATCGTCAATTATGTCCGGGAAGGTGTTCTGGTTTTCGCATTTGGCCAAAAGCAACTGTCTGTCGGTTCCATCTCGCGCGACGAGGTCCACTTTTTTGGTGGCCAAGTCATTGATCGGGGCCTCAAAGGTAATGCCGTGGAGATCGGACACAAACCCTGGAGTTCCATCGTGCAAAACGGTCGAGCCGATCCGAACCGCAGTGCCGTCGAGAAAAGGTCCGTTCAACGTCACGCGCATTTTTCCGTTGGCAAGGTCCTCGAGATTGTTAGGTGCAGAAAAAGGAGACGGGCTGAGGGGCAAGGTGAGGCGCGGCACCGGCCAATCGACTACGTTTTCGCGCAGCGAATCCTTGACTACCCCTAGCACGAGACCGTGACACCTGTCGTATCTCCGCCAGTAGGTACGAATCTTCACCCGCGCGAATGCCTCCGGGTTAGTCGGATCTTTAGGGCTTGAAAGTGCCGGGAATGCGAGCTGCACGAAAGTCTGCTTGAGCCCCTCGACCACATAGCTTCGACCGAGGACGGGCCGAAACTCCCAAAGGAAGCCGGCGGCGGTTTGGGCGTCCGGTTGAAATGTCAGCGCGACTGTGTCTTGATCTTGCACGACGTAATACTTCTGGTGAGTCAAGCCCCAACCCACGGAAGCGCCGACCATCGCATGCGTCACGATGCCGGCCCCTATCGCTGTGTCGTGCTCGGTTATTGCCGCCACGTTGTAGGTCTTCTCGCGCGGGAGAAGCGCCGTAATGGCAATAGGCTCGTTTTCATTCAAGACCTGGTCTTCTACGTTCACAAGCGAGACCGTGACCTCCACAACGGCGACGGCTGATTTATACCGACAGTCGGGACGCAGTGTGATCGGGAACCCAATTGTAACCCTCGGCTTTACCCTTGAAGCCCCTTCCTTCAGCTGCACCACCCGATCATTCAACGAACCTTCCAGCAACAGCCGGAGATTGGCGATCTCATAAGTTAACTGCATCTGTTCGTTGAGGATGTCGGAGGCTGAGACGCCGTAAGAAGTGGGGAGGCTGGCAGTGGGTGTAGCGGCGTTCGAGGGTGGCGCGGTCGGCGGAGAGTACGTCGTCGTAGTGCTCTCGCTGGCAGGAGCTGTGGTGGTGGCGAGAGTCGTGCTAGGCGTGCTGCCCGTCACCGCCGTGGTCGTTGTGCTGGAGGTCGGCCCGGTCAGGGTGGTTGCCACCTGCGGGGCAGGGTTCGAGCCTATATTGAGACCAAAGCTCGAGGTGGACAAGTTTGCCCCTGTAATCGCGCCATATCCGGAGACCAGAGAGGTCTGGTTCAGGGCCTGCAACGCTCCCAGTTGCATCTGAGCTGCGCTGAGCATCTGCTGTAGCGCTGTGTCATCATACAATTTGGGAGTGCCCACCGAGATGCCCTTCTGTTCTTCGGTCTGCTTTTCGAGGGCCTGCTCCGCCGGACTCGTGGCTTTTTTTCTCGCGAGACTCGGCGGTATGGAGATAAAACCAGACAGAATTGCAACCAGGACAATCAACTGGCGGTTTTTCATTTTGGCCTCTTACTAATGGCAGGCGCCGGGCGCCGGCGTCGCTTCTTTCACGAAGATCACACACAGCGCTCCGATATTGCCAGTAGTTCCAGTTACGGTAATGCAATCACCGCTTTCCATTCCACTTCCTAAAACCAAGTTGGTCGCAGCACCAAATGGATCTGAGTCGCCTTTGATTGCTAGAAGCGTTCCGCCCAGCCGGGAATCCCTGCCAGAGGCTGAGACGCCGTAAAGAGTGGGAAGGCTGGTGGTCAATGTTGTGTCGTTCAAGGGTTGCCCGGGCACCTTTTCGCACTTCGAATTTGTGTTCTGGCTGGCAGGAGTTATGGTGGTTGCCACCTGCCGAGCAGGGTTTGGGCCGATGTTGAGATCCAAGCTCAAGGTGCACAAGTTCGCCCCCGTAATCGCGCCATATCCGGAGCCCAGAGAAACCCGGTTCAGAACCTGCAACGCTCCCAGTTGCATCTGGGCTGTGCTGAGCATCTGCTGGAGCGCTGTCTCGTCATACAATTTGGGAGTGCCCACCGAAATGCTGTTCTGGTCTTTGAGGTGCTGTTCGAGGCCATGCTCTTTCTGGCGATCGGGTTGGTTGGCCGGCGCTTGGTTTTGGGCGAGACTCGGCGATATGGAGATCAAACCAGACAGGGTCGAGCTCAGAACAACGAAATGGAGGTTCTTCATTTTGGCCTCTTACTAAGCGCAGGCGCCAGGCGCCGGCGTCGCATCTATCATGAAGATCACAGACACCTTCCCGATCTTGCCGATAGTTCCAGTCACGGTTATGCAATCACCGCTTTCCAATCCCTTTCCTAAGAGGGAGTTGGTCGCAGCACCAAATGGATCCGGGTCGCCTTGGATCACCAGAGGCGTGCCGTCCAGCCGGGACTCGCTGCCAATTATTACCAATTTGCCTGTTTGGGTCATTTCGTTCTCCTTAGCACTTATTCCGGCGGTGTGCTGCTTTGCCCTTGGCGCAGCGATTCGCTTAGGTTTTCTGGCCCCTTTCCGCAATTGTTTTCGAGTCATCTGTTCTTCTCCGCAAACGGAAGATGAGATAAGGGCTTCGTGGAGGTCAGAAAAGAGATCAATTCAACCTCGTTTGCTTGCCGAGGCAGGCTTCGACACAGTGCATCCGTCGTGGAGTCCCGGGCGCTTAGTCACCTGGCCTTCGGCAGTCCCTGGCACGTCTTGTCCTCCCAAATCAAACAGCGAGAACGGAGCAACTCTCGATCCGGCAGCAAGCCTCAGGTCACGCCCGTACCCGATAAGCGCAGGTCGTATCGCCTGGTTGTCCAGATCAGTTCTGAGAAACACTAACCACCCGGCCGTCCCTTATACACAACGGTAATGTTCATGTCAACGCCTACTGTGGCGACCTCGTAGCACTCACCGCAAGTCCTTTGAAATGGGCTAGTGACGATTGAAATCCCATAGAACACGCGTCTGTTGCGGGCGCAACCGGCTTGCCGGAGCATGCCATTTACGGCAATGCCCCTGCCAACGCAGCCGATTGACTTCGGTGTTATAATTTCCGCCGACCCGTGGGGGGTGTTTATGCGAAAAGCTGTGCTCGGCGCGATTCTTCTGGGGGGCTCTCTCACCGGCTGGTGTTATCAGGACGGACAGATCTCTGACTACGCCAAAGTACACAAGTATGGCGGTGACGATCCGAAAGAGTTTACCTACACAATCACTTCCCTTATGCAGCTCGCCAAGCCAATCGACGTGGCGGACATGAATGACGATTATCAGGATGCGCGCCTGATCGGGCAGGATGCGGATTCGGTGACCGTAGAGATTACATACTACCCGCTGAATACCAACGCCGAGGGAATCAGTGGGATTCGAAACTGGAAATGCGCCTATGCGCAGATGCAGAAGTATTTGGCGCCGACCGCGACCGAAAACTGGGATGAGCAGATGCGAGAGGATCTGTTAACGGAATTGCGTCAGGCTAGCATCGATCCCGATAAGCTGACGGATCTTCAAGTAGTGAAACAGGTATCGGAATGGTTGTTTAGGGAACGGCAAAGTGAACACACTAACGCCTTCACCGCTTATTACGTGGACTACTCCGCGGGCCTGCCGGAAGTCCTTCCCTCTCTGCGGCGCCTGTTTGACGGGCAGAACCCGGCGGGCAAGACCGACCACGAGATGTTCGAGCGCGAGTTGTTAGGGCGATCGATGTTTTACAAGCGCGTGCATGGGGACTGTACCTCTTGCTCAGTTTACCTGGCGACGGTGTTGCGTGCGCTTGGGATTCCGGCGCGAATCGTGGTCTTCGTTCCTCCGGCGGATACCAATTGCCCTGCGCAGAAGGAAATGTTGCTTGCGGCGATCCACCACAACTGCGTGCGGGCAACCATTCGCCACGGTCTGCCCCCCGGCGGCAAGTTCAACGACCATTGGTTCGACGAGGCGTTTGTGGGCAACCGCTGGGTGCGGGTGAATTACGACGCCGTCGGGCAGAACACCCTGGAAGATGCGCAGTTGGGCCTGGAGACTCACATCCTGACCACCGACAGCCTCAGTAGCCTCCGGATGGCGGAGACGTGGGGAAGCCGCTTAGCCAAGTATGAGGCCAATGAGCTCAAGATTTCGCAGTTGAATCCGTACCACCTCTTGAAGGTTTCCGACCATTTCGGAAGGTATTTCAAAACCAGCAACCCTGAGGTCAACGACGAGGAACTGCGCACGGTGACGGTGAAGGAAGCGTATTGGAGGGACGCTCTGCCGGCTGCGGTACGACCCGCCGTGACGAACGACGATCCGTCGGACTTTTACATTGGTATTCAGGAGTACATTCCGCATTATGCGAACCAGATGCGCGATTTCGAAGCGCGCGCCGGCCATCATTTCGTACTGCCATCCCCAGGCCGTCCCGATCTGCACGCCACGCTCACAGGCTGGGAACTGTCGAGCGAAGGGCGATATCAAATGTGGGGAGCCCGCATCGACGAAGGGTCGCGGAAGGATATCGCGGCAGGGGCGGTGTACACCATTCGGCCCATCAATACCAGCGAGACGTACAAATGGAGCGTTAAGGAAGGGCCGGCCCTGCGTGCGGGCTCGGAAGTTCACTGACCGTTGAGTCGTCAACGTTGGTCGGCGCTCCAGTACGGTAGCTGGGTCGAGTCGTTATCGCGGCAACTAGCAATTAGAATCGTGGAACTAATGTTGCTAGGAGATCCTCTCGTAACAAACGAGCCGAGTGTGGCCATCCTAGATCACATAACAAAGGCCAACCCCGACTCGTTTCCAGACGTAGAGGGCTTGGTGTGGAAGGCGCTGGAAGTCGCGCCAGTGGGCCAGGCAACGCATGTGGACTGGCAGTGGGGCGAGCTTGCTGGGCGAGTTGCACCGAAAGCACCCGTGAAGATTGCAAAGCTTGTCCTAGACCGTTTAGAAAGGGATCCGCAGCCGCACATCAGTGGTGACCCGCTTGTTGAAGTCCTATCCAGGGCCACGGAGGCGGGTCCAGATGTTGTTTGGAAGTTGGTCGGGAGTGCTCTCCTCCGTACAGATAGATTCAGTTTTCGGCTCCTTCTGACCCTCGAAAAATGGTACGGGGAGTTGATCCCCACGGCGACACTAATCCAGTGGGCAAGAGAAAATCAGCCCAGAGGGCCGATCATCATCGCTGAGTTGATAGCCATAGGCGCGCCCTTGCCGGAACGCGCCCGTGAGCTCGTATCGGGTTTCCCACACGACGATAAGATTCTGTCTGTCTTCGCCGGCAACTTCCAAACGGGTACCTTTGTCGGGCCGATATCGGGACATTTGGAGGGAGTTCTAGCAACCGTTCGCAAGTGGGAACAAGAGCCGGACTTGCGCGTCAAGGAATGGGCGCAACGATTCGCGTCAAGCATCGAAAAGGAAATTAAGGAACAGAAGTTGAATGAAGAGGGGGAAGAGATCTGATTCAAAACGATAGCAGGCAGCGCGGAGGTGTCCGGTCCCCAGTCGGATTCCTCCGCGGCACTAGCCAAGTTCCCGAAATAACCAACTCAATATAAAAGGATTATTATCTACATATGGTTGACACTATGGGGGAAAACATGTATATAATTTCCCCCAGGAGATGGCATGGATTCCGTCGCAGGTTCGGCTCTCAAGCGAATTCGGGTGCATGGGCGCGGGTGGGTGTTTACGCCCCGGGACTTCCTCGCTTTGGGGACGCGCCGGGCGGTGGATCGCGCGTTAGCGCGGTTGACGCAGGACAAGACCATCCGTCGCTTGGCCCAAGGTCTCTATGATTATCCCCGCGTTCACAAGAAGCTTGGCATTCTCGCTCCGAACCCGGATGATGTGGCCGCGGTACTGGCAGCGAAGACGGGAAGCCGGGTGCAGGTATCGGGCGCGCGGGCGGCGAACTTGCTGGGGCTCACCGACCAAGTCCCCGCCCAGTTGGTGTATCTCACGGACGGCCCCGCCCATCGCGTCAAGATCGGCGCCCAAACCATTCAGTTGAAACCCGCCAGGCCATCGCGCTTCCCCGGAGCAGGCACGCCGGCAGGGCTGGCTCTCCAGGCGATCCGCGCGGTCGGGCCCAATGCGAAGAAAGACCTCGTGGTTCGACAGTTGTCCCGCGCCTTGAGCGCTCGCGACCGTGCGCAACTCGCCAAACTAATAAAACACGCCCCGGCCTGGAGTCATGAGATCATACGGCAATTGAAGGGGACGTAGATGGACACTTGGGCCAGGGCGACGCCGGAAGATCGAGAAGCGCTATTCAACCAGACCGCCGTCACCAAAGGCATATCACCCGATATCGTGGAGAAGGATTTCTGGGTCTGTTGGACGCTGCATCAGGTCTTCCAGTTTCGTGATTTTCCCCGCCTCATCTTCAAGGGCGGACATCGCTATCGAAAGCATTTGGCATTATCCAGCGGTTTTCTGAAGACATCGATCTCGTCATCAACCGCCATGAACTCGGCTTCAACGATGAGAACGACCCCGCTAACCAGCAACGCACGAAACTGCGCGACAGAACGATCGAAAGGCTGAAGAGTTCGTGCCGCAATGTCATTGCGGGCGAGTTCGTACCGAGGCTCGAAGAGCGGATTCGCTCGACCCTAGGCGGCCACGGGTGGAGTCTCGAAATCGATCCCAATGCTCCGGATGGCGACACCGTTGATTTCAAGTATCCGGCAGGCATTCCCGGCGCGCTCGCCAGTGGATATATCCGGCGGGCGGTGCGCCTTGAACTCGGGTGCCGTGGCGAACAGATCCCCTGCGAGGAGGCAACCCTGACGCCCTACGCGGCGGAAGCATTCCCTGACCAATTCCAAGTGCGTAGCGTCAAGGTAAACGCTATCGGACCCGAACGGACATTCTGGGAAAAGGCCACCATCCTGCATCGCGAGTACTATCGCGCCGAAGCCGGGAAGCCCGTTACGGAACGGGTATTTCGCCACTATCATGACGTTGTGGTAATTTCCAAACATCCCCGCGGCGTTCGCGCGCTTGGGGATCTCAACCTGCTAGAGCAAGTCGTGGAGCATAAGCAACACTTTTTCCGCGAGGGCGGTGCGCGATATGAACTCGCTAAAAAGGGAACTCTCCGCCTTGCGCCCGGCCCCCAGCTCGAAGAGGCCCTCCGCAGGGACTACGAAAAAATGCGGGAAATGTATTTTGGTCAGGAACCCGATTTCGAAGCCGTAATGACTGACATCCGCGAACTCGAGAGGGCGTTTAACGAGCGAGAATAGCAGTCACTTGGCAGCGTCGGCAAACCTTGGATGTCGTCTGATAGTGATCTTTGACGGTCAAGCCCGGATCACAGGGCACTCGGAGGTTGGACGGGAGCAGTCAAGTTGGCGGTAAACGCCTTATCGCCGACTCGATCCAAGCTGCGGTGCGTGGGGGTGCGCCCGGATGAAGCGAGTCCACCTGCCTTGCAAAGAGTGCGGCATTCCTGCCGAGACCCTCTGGTGGCGCGTACATTCTCATCTACACGCAGACTGACCGGCTGGAGTAAGGGAGCGGGCAGCGCACCTCGTTTTCGTCTGTGGTTCATGCATGGGGGCGCGAACTTGACGCGATGTTTTACATTTTGGGAATTTTTACCGGCAGCTTCCGGTTCGGGGTGGCGGTTCCGGGTATCGCGAGGTTTAATGTCTCGGGTGCACTGGGAAGCCTGACCTTGCCGGCGTGGCTCAATTTGAACACCGCGCGGCAGAGCCGCAATTCAAAATTCAAGATTTGAAATTCAAGAGCATGTAATGAGGACGATTATGCAATCGCGAGAACCTTAGCCATATGCCGCACTCAGGAGAACCTGGAAGAGGGTCAAGCAGCACATAAAGCAGTCGCTCATGTTCGTCAGCCGACGAACGCCCAGAAACTGTCATTCCGAGCGAAGCGAGGAATCTTGTTCTGCGTCGGGCAGACCGCCCCCAAAAGGCCAGGGCGAGATTCCTCCCCTTCGCTGCGCTCAGGGTCGGAAAGACAGCGCATTTCAGAGCGGTGGTTAGTGCCTACAGCTTCTTAAGGGTGCAACGGTCGATGAACTTCCAATCGAAGTCGACGCCGATTCCGGGCGCTTCGGGGGGATGCGCGCAGCCATCGGCGTCAATCTGCAATTTGTTGGTCATGCCGAAATCCATATATGACAAGGGGTAGAGCAGTTCAAAGAACTCGCAGTTTGAGATGGCGCAGCAGCAATGCAGGTTGACGACTTCCAGGGGATGATAAATGGTGGTATGCAGTTCGCATTTGACGCCGAAGGATTCCGCCAGGTGGGCCGTTTTCATGACTGGGGTGATGCCGCCCTTCCACGACACATCGGTGCGGACCATGTCCACGACTCCGGTGGAAATGCACTCGGCCGTCGAGTAGTGGGAGCCTGCCAGAACCTCCGTGCCAATAATCGGAATATCCAGTGAGGCGGTCAGCTTGCGCAGGCCGTGAAAATCCACATCGAAAAGGGGTTCCTCGAGCCAGTAGTAGTTGAGCCGCTCGAGCTCGCGCCCTACCCGCAGAGCTTCTTCGTGAGAGTAGGCCGCCACCGGATCGGCCATCAGCCTGAACTCCGGACCCACTGCCTCACGGCAGGCACGGTACGCCTGCAAGTCAAATTCGACCTTTCCCGGCGGGTGGAGCTTGTAGGCATGCCATCCCCGGGCCTTCACTTCGAGTGCCTGCCGTGCGTAGTCATCAGGGGTGGGCAAAACAAAGGAACTGGCGTAGGTAGGCACCTTTTCCCGGTAAGTGCCCAGGAGTTTGTAAAGCGGCAAGCCTGCGGCCTTGGCGGCAATGTCGTAGAGACAGATGTCGAAAGGGCCGTAAGAATAAATGGGAACGTGATTCCACCAACGGTCATACGTCCGAAAGTCCTGCCAGTGCTTCTCGCGCGCCCACGGATCTTTCCCCAGGAAAAATGGCTTGAGGGCGGAAGCTGCAACCTCGCCGGCCATCTCTGCTCCGCGACCAGCAAAGCCGAATGAGGCGCCCTCGATTCCCTCGCTGGTTTTCATGGAGACCACCAGGAAATCGAAAGTCGATTTCCCTCCGGCCCTCATCTCTGAGTCCGACATGCTTTCGCGCGAATTCCTGCAAACGCGAATTTCAATCGAAGTTATCGCCATGGGAGGGTCGTTTGCTCCTTTTGCTTTGCGAAAGTTCTCGATCGCTTCGGGCGCGCGACGGCCGAGGGCATGCAAACCCAAATCTCGTGTAGCCGACTTTTTGTCACTTTCAACGCCTCGCCTTGCGGCTCGGAAGCTTCTTTTCGTTCGCGCAAATTGTGCTGTTTTTGCTCCTTTCAGCGCCTAAATTGTGCTAATTTGCGTGCGAAACGCGCACAATCTGCACCACTCAAAAAAGTGATGTGCTTTGTTTTCAGGTACTTCTTAGCTTCGTTCCCACTATTTTTCATTTTTTGTAGTTCCCTACATTCCCCCATAGCCGGGACCCTTCCGCGTTCCCCTGCGCCTCGTCGCGGCCCGGCGCTCGCCTGCGACAATGTGTCCATAACAAGACCACTATTATAGGCTATCACACGTCCCTGAAGTTGTCAAGCGGAAAATGCGAGCGGAAAATGCGAGAAAACTGCGATTGAGACACGAGAAGTGGATTCCCGCTTGCGCGGGAATGACGATACCGGGGACGCGCACCCTGAAGGTCGTCATTCCCGCGCAAGCGGGAATCCACCGCTCGGACTCGTCCAGTGTCTAATTCGCAGTGCAAGACAAGTGAGCGGACTTTTCCCGAATCTCCTCGCCTTGCCTGGCCAGACCGCGCCAGGAAGAGTGGCTGTGACAAGATGTCGTTTCGCAGTGTGCCCGTGGCCGGAAAATGCGAACCTGCCTCTCCTCCTGAGCGCCAGTTATTCCCCCCGAGGTCACATCTACGGTTTGCCGACACGTCGAAGTGAGTTCCTCACCAGACAGATCGCCATGTTTCCCGTCAGGGAAGGGCGTTTGTCGTTCCCGATCCGGCGACGTGCCCGCGTGTCACGGTTCCCGGCGAGCATAGTGCTTTTCGGCCGCTTGCCAATGCTGTATCTTTGAGACATTACTTGAAAATAAGAGTGGGGGGTGTATACTCCCCCGACAGGAGCAAGGATGTTTCAGGAGATTAAGGACAGTCTTCGCCAACTCTACCTCGAAGACGAGCGGCCATGGCTGGTCGGTTTTAGCGGCGGCAAGGACAGCACGATGCTGGCCTCGCTGATTTTCGACGCCGTACTGTCCATTCCCGCCGAGCAGCGGAAAAAGCCCATCGCCGTCCTTTGCACGGACACGCGCGTGGAGATTCCCGCCATCGCGGAAATGATCGAAGGCACGCTGGACCGCATGCGGAAGTGCTCCGAGCAGCACAACATGAATATCGACGCCAACCTGCTGAAGCCGCTCATCGAAGAATCCTTTTGGGTCAACATCATTGGACGGGGCTACCCTCCCCCCAACCGTACCTTCCGCTGGTGCACGCAGCGGTTGAAGATTGATCCGGTAAACGCCTTGGTAAAGCAGCGTGTGGGCCATTGGGGAGAGGCCATCCTGCACCTCGGAGCGCGCCGCGCCGAAAGCTCCACTCGCGCCCAAACCATGGCGGCTCGCCCAACCCGCAACGGATTGCGGCGGCATCCTGACTTGCCCCGCGTCTGGGTGTCGAATCCTATCGAGTTCCTCTCCACCGAAGAGGTTTGGGCCTATCTGCTTCAGAATCCGAACCCCTGGGGTGGAGACAATCGCCCCCTCTACAAGCTTTACGCGAGCGCTTCGAACGGCGAGTGCCCCATCCAAATTGACACCAGCACTCCCAGTTGTGGAAATAGCCGCTTCGGCTGCTGGACGTGCACGGTGGTTGATCGCGACAAGGCCAGCGAAGGATTGCTCGCCAGCGGCGACGAGCGGATGGAAAAACTAATTGAGTTCCGTGAAACGCTCTTGTTCTACCGCGACCCCGCCAACGGCAAGCGCGACACCCGCCGTATGAACGGAAATGCAGGGAATGGGCCGTTGCTGATTTCCTCCCGCCGCGAGCTTCTCGCCAAGTTGCTCACCTTGCAGGAAGAGACCGGACTAGGGCTTATCAGCCCCGAAGAACTCCTCCTGATCCAGCAGATGTGGAAGGCTGCGCGAGACCCCGACGACGGGCGCGGCGTGGCGCGCATCGTCAACCGGCAAAAAGGCGTCATCATGAACGCCGACTTGAGCGAACTCAGTCGTTTGCGCGAATTAGAAGATAAGGTCGCTGCTGAAAAGGGCATTAGCGCTGAAACCCTGCGGCGCATGGTCGCCAAAGTGGAAGAATACAGTGAAAGCCACCGCGCCCACGGCCTCCCCCGTGATTTGCTGAATACCCTCAAGGATGACCTGGAACGGCCAACAGCCGAGACTAAAAATTAGAGGGGAGGGCCGGCTGGGGTTATTGAATTTCGTCAGTTATGACAATCAGCCTCCTGCGGAAGTAAGCCAAAGTCGGCTTTCTTCCAGAGGTGGCTGAGTGGCTGAAGGCGCTCGACTGAAAATCGAGAAGAGGCTAAAGCCTCTCACGGGTTCGAATCCCGTCCTCTCCGCCAAGCCCCTCTCAAGCTTGATGGCATTCTTTTGGCTATTAAGTTTGGGAGGGGCTTTTGCGGTTTAGGGGGACAGTGAGCAGATCCGATTACTGGCTCGCGAAGTTTTCAAAGTTGCGTGTTGACCGCGCCAGAGGTGATCCTGCGCCTCACAAGCCGCTTCTGCTCCTCGCACTGTGCGACCTTGCCGAGAGCGGAGACCTTCGCGACGTCTTACCCTTATCGCCGGAATTTGCGTTTCGCTTTTACACCTATTGGAACATCGTCGCCGGAAGGCGGGCGCAACGTCCTGATATTCGATTGCCCTTCCATCACCTTTCTGGCGACGGAATATGGAGCGCGCTCGACGACCGCGGTGAGCCATCTCCCGACAAGAAACTCACTAAGTGCGCCAGGCTGCCAAGCGACTTAATCGCCTTTCTGGAAGACCCGGCAAACCGCGACAAGGCCCGGCATCTCCTGATTGCGAAATACTTCCGGCCCTCGGAGCAGATTGCCCTTTACGAGATGATCGGCCTTCCCGTCCCGAGCCGGCAGGAAATCGAAGCGAACGCCGCCTACAAATCACCTGAAGAAGCCCGAATGGCTGGGCGTGAGGCACGCTTTCGGGTTCGGGTGGTCACGGCGTACAACTACACGTGCGCGCTGACCGGCTACCGCTTGACCACCATCACAGCCGGCAGCATCGTCGACGCCGCGCATATTCACGAGTTCCGAGATAGCCGAAACAATGACCCGCGAAATGGAATTGCACTATCCAAAAATGCGCATTGGACATTTGACCAAGGTCTATGGACAATTGCAGACGACTACCGAATTATCATTGCGGTAGGGCAGTTTGCCGAAGCAGGACCGACTGAGGATAGTCTACTCGCGAGCTGTCACGGCAGACGACTTCATTTACCGGAAGATAAAACTCTCTGGCCCGATCCAATTCACCTTGGTTGGCACCGAAAGGCGAGATTCAAAGCAGCGTGAACTCTTTTTCCCAACTCCGCTGGCTTGGGTTCGAAGTACCTCGTTGACCGAATGGATTCGCGAGAGCATAGCCACGAACTTTCAACAAGCTAAATCGTATGGAAGTACCTATAGCTTGCGACCGTGTCCTCGTACTAATATTCATATGTCGAACCGAAGGAGCATGAGGGCATTGTTCCTCTAGGAGAACGGATGGCACCGTTTCAATTGGCAGCGAATAAGGGACTCTCCACTTGGCCACAAATCGTGCAGGATGCCCTACAAAAGCCCTCAGGCGCGCGCTTTTACCGCTGCGCACTTCAGGTAAATCCGTTCCAGTACTCCCAGCGTCACGGAAAACCACTGCCATTCACAAATGAGGCAGACTACAACGCTGCTATGGTTCGAGCATGCATAGAAGCGGGAATCGAAGTCATCGCGATAACAGATCACTACCACGTAAGGACCGCGTTAGGGCTTTGCAAATGTGCGCGAGATGCTGGGATCCATGTGTTTCTCGGTTTCGAAGCTGTCACCAAGGATGGGATTCATTTGCTATGTCTATTCGATCCCCATAAGGACGTCGACACTTTGGAACGCATAGTCGGTGACTGTGGCATCCACGAAGACACAGATGACTCCCCAACGGGCAAGTACGACGCAACGGAGTTCTTAGAAGAGTCTCAGAAATGGGGGTCTGTCTGCATTGCAGCCCATGTCGCGTCGAGAGGAGGCCTCCTAGCCACCTTAGGCGGCCAACCCAGAATTAACGCATGGAAATCCCGTCACCTGCTTGCGGTCTCGCTTCCCGGGCCCACCGATGATGCGCCCGAGAGTCTCCGTTCAATCCTGAAAAACGCGACTGCTGAGTATAAACGACCAAGGCCCATTGCTGTCCTTAATGCACAGGACGCAGCGAACCCAGAAGAGTTGGTAAAACCAGGAGCCTCTTGCTGGATAAAAATGTCCGAGGTCTCAATTGACGGACTCCGGCAGGCGTTCCTAGATCCCAGCTCTCGGATTCGCCTCAATACCGATCCACCTCCCGAGCCGCACGCCGAATTCGTTGCCATGGCCTGGCAAGGGGGGTTTCTTGACGGCATCACAATTCACTTCAACGAGAATCTGAATGCGCTCATCGGCGGACGCGGAACCGGCAAGTCGACTATCATTGAAAGCCTTCGGTATGTGCTTGGAATTGAAGCGCTGGGCGAGGAGGCGCGAAAAGCCCACGAAGGGATTATTCGTCAAGTTCTTAAGAGCGGAACGAAAATCTCGCTGCTGGTACGCTGCCACCATCCTTCCAAACGTGAATACCTTATCGAACGCACTTTGCCGAATCCGGCCATCGTGCGGGACGACACAGGAAAGGTTTTGGGTCTGACTCCAACCAATGTTTTCGGACAGTCTGAGGTTTATGGACAGCACGAAATCTCTGAGGTAACTAAGAGTCGCGAGAAACTCACTCGACTTCTCGAACGATTTGTGGAGCGCGATCCCAACTTGGCATCACGAAAGAGTGCCCTGACGCGCGAGCTCGAACGTTCACGTCAGCGAATTCTGGACACACAGAAGGAGCTGCGGCAAGTGGAGGAGCGTTTAGGGTCTTTGCCGGCACTTGAGGAAACACTTAAGAGCTTCCAAGAGGCCGGGATTGAAGATCGACTGAAGGAGCAGAGCCTACTGCTACGAGAGGAACACGTTCTGCATAGCGCGAGCGAACGAATACTTCCGTTTCGAGAAATACTGGAGCAACTCCGTCGCGAACTTCCCATCGATCGTGCTTTTATTTCATCCAAAGCGCTGGAAGGGCTTCCGGGGAAAGAGCTCCTATTGAACGCTGATCGCGTGATGGAGCAGCTGAGTCGCGAACTTCTAGACATCGTCAAGGAGATTGAACAAGTCCTGAAGCGTGGCGAGGAGGGCTTGGAAGAGGTTCGCAAACTCTGGGAGGAACGGAAACGAGACGTTCAGGCGGCTTATGAGAAGATCCTTCGTGAGCTTCAGAAATCCAAAGTCGATGGCGAAGAATTCATTCGCTTGCGCCGCCAGATCGAAGAATTGCGACCACTGAGGGAGCGGGATGCAGCCTTAGAAAGACAGCGCAAGGAAGCTGACGAGCAACGTCGAAACCTGCTTGCGCAATGGGAAGATGTAAAGGCGGAAGAGTTTCGGCAGCTTGAACGCGCGTCGAGTAATGTAAACAGGCAGCTCACGAATCGGGTACGAGTAACAGTAAGCTTCGAAGGGAATCGTGAATCACTGTTTGACCTAATGAGAAAGTTAGGGGGGCGTTTGGCCGAGGCCATCGAGGTGCTGAGGCGCCGGGAGGACCTTTCCTTGAAGGATCTCGCGGACGCATGCAGGAGCGGGAGGGATGCATTAGTGCAAAAATTTTCCTTACCGTTAGCACAGGCTGATCGTCTCGCGCAGGCAACCGCTGAGGTAATAATGCAGATCGAGGAGCTCGACCTGCCGGCGACAACCGCGATTAGCTTAAATGTGGCCGGAGAGGGACAGGCGGCCGTCTGGCAAGAACTTGAGGCTCTTTCGACAGGCCAAAAAGCTACGGCAGTTCTGCTCTTGGTTCTACTCGAGTCGGAAGCGCCACTTGTCGTCGACCAGCCAGAGGATGATCTTGATAACCGCTTTATTACCGAAGGAATTGTGCCTAAGATGCGCGAGGAAAAACGACGAAGGCAATTTCTGTTCGCTACTCATAATGCTAACATTCCAGTACTAGGTGACGCGGAATTAGTCATCGGTCTTTCGGCGTCGGGCGAGTCCGGCCAAGAAGTGAAAGCGAAGATACCTTCAAAGCAGATGGGCTCAATTGACGAGCGACCGGTCCGCGAAATGATTGAAGAGGTCTTGGAGGGAGGCAAGGAAGCGTTCGAGATGCGGCGACTTAAGTATGGATTCTCTTAAATACGGATTCTAAGGGTACCCATGTTTTTGAGCGAACTACAAGAACTTCTGAGGAATGGGGAGAACTCTGGCATTGAGTTCAAGCGCGACGACGTTCACGCGGATAGCCTCGCAAAGGAAATCGCGGCAATCGCGAACCTCGAAGGTGGTCACATACTTCTTGGTGTGGAGGACGATGCCAGGGTATCCGGGCTAACGCGATCGATCAAAGAGGCGGAGGAGTGGATAATAAACATTTGCCGGCAGAATGTTCAGCCTCCCCTTATACCGTATTGGGAAACGCTGCCCTGGGATAATCTCAGACATGTCGGAGTCTTATCCATCCCTTCCGATAGCCCCGACAAACCCTACAAGGCTCGTCGAGGGACGGCATGGATTACGTTCGTTCGTGTAGGAAGCACCTCGCGCGAGGCGACCCGCGACGAGGAGGGTAGGTTGTATCAGGCTTCGGGTGTCATGCGGTACGACTTGCGGCCAGTGCCCGGCACAGGCTTTTCGGATCTCGACGGACGTCGGCTGGTAAACTACTATCGAGATATCCGCCGTCAAGAATGTCCTCCGATTGAAGATGAGGTTGAGTGGCAGAATTTGCTCACCACCACTGACTTAATGGTCGATGACCGCGGCCGTGCTATCCCTAATGTTGGAGCACTCCTGCTCTTCGGCCGGAGGCCCAAACATTGGCTGCCGCAGGCAGGAATGACAGTGACGGCATATCCCGGAATCGAGAAAGACTACGCGGCGCGGGAGCGGCGCGAAATCGGAGGACCGACCGTTGCCCTTCTGGCAGCGGCGGGAGATCACCTGGAGACCGGACTTGTTGAACAGGCTTTGGATTTCGTCCGCAACAACACGGCAGTTGAGGCTGGGATTGACGAAAATGGACGTCGACAAGATCGCTACTGGATTGATTACCCGCTGGAGGCTGTGCGCGAGGCTGTGGTGAACGCCGTCGCTCACCGCGACTACACCATCAGCGTGGCAGACATCGAACTCTCAATTTACCAGGACCGGCTTGAGGTAATCTCACCGGGACGCTTGCCTAACACAGTAACGGTTGAAGGAATGAAAAAAGGCGTTAGGGCAACCCGCAACGAACTTATCAAGGAAGTTCTCCGCGACTATCACTACATAGAGGGTTCCGGCCTCGGCGTGTCGCGGAAAATCATTCCGGGTATGCGCGAACACAACGGAACTGAGCCGGACCTGATCGAGGAGGAGGCACGCTTCATTGTTCGTCTCTGGAAATAGGCCTCTCGCTGTTCCGGCGAACTGACCCACTGCGCAACTAGAAGCATAGTGCCACGACTGCCTTTTCCAGACTGGCTAGTACTATCTCTGTGATTGTATTCGAGTTTTCCACATCCAGCGAGAACCGGATCATGTGTCGCGAGGCGGCGGAGCCGGGTTTCATGGCCTTTATTACGTGCGAGGGCTCGTCGGAATCGGCGAGGCACGCCGAGCCGGAGGACGCACAAATGCCTTCCTTGTCGAGCAGGATGAGCAGCGCTTCGGATTCGATGCCGTGAAATGTGATGTTGGTCGTGTTAGCTATTCGCTGCGTTTTGTGGCCGTTCAATTCCGTATTCGGAAGCGAACTTAGAATACCTTCCTCCAATGCGTCCCTCAGCGGGCGCACTTTATTCTCGTAATCCGGCAAGTGTTTGCGGGCCAGCTGGGCAGCTCTCCCCATGCCCACAATCAGCGGCACGCTTTCCGTTCCGCCGCGCCGGTTACGCTCTTGATGCCCGCCGTAGACCAATGGCGAGAATGGCGATTTGCGACGGACGTACAGCGCGCCAATCCCTTTTGGCGCGTGGAACTTGTGGCCAGTCAGCGAAAGGTAGTCCGCCGGAATCTTTCGCACGTCAATTTCCACCTTACCTGCCGCCTGCACGGCATCGCAGTGATACAGCACGCCCCGCGACCGGCAGATTTCCGCGATTGACTCGACCGGGAACAACACGCCGGTTTCGTTATTAGCCCACATCAGCGACACCACGGCGGTCTCATTCGTGATGGCAGCTTCCAGGTCGGCCAAATTCAATAAGCCCTCGCGGTCAACCGGCAGGCAGGTGACGCGGTAGCCGTCCTTCTCTAGCGCCATGCAGTAATTCAACACCGAGGAATGTTCCACCTGGGATGTCACGATATGGCGCTTGGTGGGGTTCGCCTTCAGTGCCGCCGCGATGGCGGCATTGTTGCTTTCGGTTGCGCACGACGTGAAGATGACATCCATCGGGTGCGCCCCAATCAACTCCGCCACCTGTTCGCGCGCCGTCGCGATCACCGACTTCAATTTCGCGCCGAATTTGTAGGCGCTCGACGGGTTGCCCCATTCCGCCGTGAGGTACGGCATCATCGCCTCCAGTACTTCCGGCAGTACCGGCGTCGTCGCGTTGTGGTCGAGGTAGATCACAGCAATCATCCTACCCACGCCACGTCAGGAGCGCAAGAACCATCAAATCGACTGGCGATCGACGTCGTGGATCCGGCCCGAAAAGTCGGCTTCTCGTGCATTGAGGGCCGATCACTTGGCCGTACAACGGCCTTATCGCGGAGTCGATCCAAGCTGCGTTGCGTGGGGGTGCGCCCGGATGAAGCGAGTGCACCTGGCTTGCAAAGAGTGCGGCATTCCTGCCGAGACTCTCTGGCGGCGCGTGCATTCTTATCTACCCGGGGGCTGGCCGGCCGGAGTCAGGGAGCGGGTAGCGAACCTCGTTTTCGTCTGTGGTTTATGCATGGGGGCGCGAACTTGACGCGCTGTTTTACATTTTGGGAATTTTTACCGGCAACTTCCGGTTCGGGGTGGCGGTTCCGGGTATCGCGAGGTTTAATGTCTCGGGTGAACTGGGAAGCCTGGGCTTGCCGCGGTGGCTCAATTTGAGCACAGCGCGGCAGAGCCGCAATTCAGAATTCAAGATTTGAAATTCAAGAGCAGGTAACGAGAACGATTGTCCGCAAAAACCCTTGGCGCGCCGCGAGGAAATTCGAGAATCGTGGTGCAGAGAGCCTCAACGGTTTGCAGGCCCTCCGGCGGCGCCGCTTACTTCCAGGTCAACGTCGTAATAGAGCGCGGACATGGGGAGCCCTGAGATGGGCTCGCGGTTGTCGGCTTTCACGACGGCGTGGTAGTGGCCCCTACCAAGTCCCGCGACAGAAACCTTGGTGGAGAACGTCTGGGTCTTGCCGCTTGGGGTCACCGTAACGGACAACCAAGCGGGAAGCCCCGGGCTCACTGTCCAGAGTGGTAGTTCGCTGCTGCCATTGTTCTTGACGGTAATCGCCTGTGTGAGCTTCTGAGCTGAATTGCCCGAGGCGTGGAAAACCACCCGATACGAATCCGCCACAATAATCGGCGGCAGGGGAAAGGAACTCGTCTTAGAGATGCGAAGCAGGGCCAGATCCTTGGGAGCAACGGTGACACGGATGCTTCCCGCGCGCGGCCCCGAGGTTTGATGCCTCCACAGGTCGCGCGCATAGAGTGAGGCCGATTCCTCAAATCCCGCGTCGCCCGGGGTTACTTGCACCTGCGCCGGGGCCTCGCCGGGATTGAACACCAGCACGGCTTGACTGCCATCGAACAACCGCTTGCCCGCCCAGATTTCCGCCGCGCCATCTTTACGCACGATCCGCCCCTGAATGCCCAAGGGGTCCTGATTGATTCCGATCGCCTCGCGATTGGTGAGAATCTTGATCGTGGACTCTGTCATACTCCGGAGATCGTTTCCCGCCATGAGGGGCGAAGCCATCATGCACCATAGGCTGAACAAGCTTCGGTTCTGCGCTTCACTCAATCCGCTCATTCCGGTGATCATCATGTCGGGGTCGTTCCAATGGCCGGGACCGGCCGATGCGGAGAGCTTTTCGTTGGCTTCGACATTCTTCAGCGCCGCGGTCCAACTGGCCTTCCCGGGCCCGCAGATGTCTGCGGTCGTCCGCCAAAGATGCCCGACCGATGCGGCCCACTTCCACGGTTGCCCCTCGCCCCATGAACACAGGCTGAAAACGATAGGCCGCCCAGCCGCCAGTTGGGCATCGCGGAGTTTGGGATATGCCGTTTCCGGGGTCTGCCCGGTAGTGTTGCACCAGTCGACCTTGAGGTAATCCGCGCGCCACTCCGCGAAGGCCTTCATATCCTCGAATTCATGGCCCTTGGTTCCCGGCATGGCCTTGCTGCACGTGTGGGTTCCGGCATCCGTATAAAGGGCGTATTTCAGCCCCTGCTGGTGGACGTAGTCGCCCAGGCCACGCAGGCCGCTGGGATAACGGGCGAGATTAGGAGTGAGCTTGCCGCTCGCGTTGCGAGAAAAACAGATGCCCTCGTCCGGGCCGATGTAGGTGTAACCGGCCTCTTTCATGCCGCTGCGGACCAGCGCTTCCACCGTCTCCTTGATCAGTTTCTCATTCTGCGGTTCCTGGCCGAACTCATTCCAGGGATACCAGCCCATGGGCGGAGTGAGTGCCAATCCATCCTGGTCCGAGCGGAGCTTCGCGGCTGGATCTTCCCCTCTGCCAAAACCCACAAGAAGCAAGATCCCCATAGAAACGGCAGCAACTATTCGAGGGAGTTTCGTCATCGATTATCTCCTTTAGAAATCCGTCCGGATATAAATCGACACCGCACTACTGCGCGTTACATAATATCGTGACGGACCAACCCCCACCCGTCCGTCGGCTGACGGACACCCTCTCCCCCAAGGGGGCGAAGGCATAATCGCGGGTGGCGCGCGGCCGAACGTTCAAGCGCAGTCCGCTAGCTTTCGTCGGAATCTGTCAGGCGGAGATGCACAGTGCTCTTGTAGCCCGAGTCGAAGGCCAGGGGCTTGTCATAGTTCCCCCATTGCAAGTCCGGGTAGCCCCACAAATTGAGAATATGAAGGCACACGGTGGCATCCTGCAAAATCTCCGCCCGCACTGCCGCCGTGCCGTCGGACTCTGCCCTGACGCGCAACTCGGTTCCCCGCAGAACGCAAGACGCGTGCCAGATGTTCTCTTTCAGGCTGCGGAAATCGTTCGTGCCGCGGCCGCCACGGTCGTCGGGACCGAAAAGGAAGAAGTTCTTGGAGTCTTGTGACCACGGCCCCTGTGGAGCGCTGCGGTAAGTTTCTTGCATTCCATTGGCATCTCTCGTCACCATTCCTTGCGGGCGGCCAATGTGGCCCGGAAAATAAGCTGACCAGAGGCTTTTTCGGTCCCAGGTGAGCCGGTCGATTGTACGGGGAAGCGTGAATGCGAGTCCCACCTCACTCATGCCCTTGCGCTGGCCGAGCAATTCGTACTTGACGGTTATCAGCCCTTGGCCATCAACCCGGATCTCGAATTCTGCCCCCAGATCGTCGCCGCCTCCGCGGAGCGCCATGTAAGCTCCTGCGGTCTTTATGATCGCGGCGTCCGAGGTTGTGGAGTGAGTCAGGCTGGTCAACCACCAGGGAGGCAGTGCCAGCGATCCAAGGCTAACAACGGGCCCACTTTCGATGATCCGCTTGCCGCGATATGTCCCCTCCGCAATCAGTCCCGAGACTTTGTCGAAAACCAGAGTGAAGTCCGCACCCTGAATTGTAAGCGATTTTGCGGTCTCTGATAGGTTGGGCGCAGGCCCCCTTTCAGTCGGGAACGTTACCCGTCGCTCTCCGATTCTGAGGTTGAACTCGTCCACCAACATTCCGCTCTTGTCGCAGAACGTCAAATCCACAGTCTCCCCCGCTTTCCAATCGCGGCCAGGAACACGCAGGACGCCTGCTTCGCCGGGAGCCACGTTCACTCCGGATATTTCGCCGGATTCTCTGCCCACCGCCCAGGCGATCTTGATTTCATGCAGATTGGTATGGTTAAACCAATTCTTGATGGGAATCGTCAGAGGGGCGCCGCGAGCGGGAACATTACGAATGTCTTCGTCGAGGATGCGGATCGGCGAATAAGCCTTTTTGGTCAGCCAATACTCCGGCTTGGGCCGGCGCCATCCGTCTAAAATTCCCCATTCGCCGTAACCAACAGGTGATCCGGGAAGCATGAACACTTCGTCAAAGCCGGCCCAAATTGCTCCGCCCAGGCAGCCGTCGGCGGCATAACAATTTTCCCAGAATCGCTTCAGACTGCGTCCCCAATAGTTTCTGACGCCCGGATCACGCTGCAATGTCTCGACGTTGTAGCAGGAGACGTGCGCGTATTCGTCATTCAGTTTCGGGAATTCCTTGCTCGACAGATCCGCACCCACCTCAGGATAGTGGTAGCTGAAGAGGTCGTAGCAATCCGTGCCCTTCGGGACACTCTGGGGGTAACTGAAGATGATCGGCCGTGTGGTGTCCTCTTGTTTGGCGTAGTCATGCTCTTTCTGAAAATTCGAGCCCCAGGCGCTTTCGTTTCCCAACGACCAGATAATCACGCAGGGATGACTTCTGTCTCGCTCGATCATTTCGGCAAATTGATTCATGTAGCGGGAAGTAAACTTCGGGTCTGATTCGGTCGACTCACCCATGACCGACCATTCCTGGTGCACAAAACAGACGGCTGATTCTTCTTCAACGTAAATTCCGTAGCGGTCGCAGGCCTCCAGGAAGCTCTCCGTCGGAGGGTAGTGCGAAGTCCTCACGAAATTGACGTTGGCATTGCATAGAAGAAACGCGTCGTTCTCATCCTGCTCGGGCGATGTCCTCCTTCCCCACAAAGGATGAACATCGTGCCGGCACACACCACGAAGCTTCACGGCGTCGCCGTTCACGTATAGCTTATTCCGCCGACGCTCGACTTTTCGGAATCCAAGCTTCTTCTCCAACTTTTCCACGGCTGACGCGCCCACCATCAATTCCGCTTCCAGCGTGTAAAGGTTCGGATGCTCGGCGTCCCATTTCATCGGCGAAAGGACCGGGATCTCGACGGAGAGCTCTGGCCTGTCAGCAGAAAAGGCGATCGAACCAGGATGTAAGGGAACTCGATTCCCCCCAGGGCCCGTCAAGTGCAGGTTCAAGAAAACGTCATGGCTATCGCGGATGGCCACCGTTGCCATAACCTTCAAACGCGCATCCTGGTAGGATGAATCGAAATCCGTCTCAACATGCCAGCGCGAAACGTAAGTGGCAGGCAACAACACAAGCTTCACACTGCGCAGGATTCCGCCAATGTAGTGCTTGGCATAATTGCTTGCGTAAGAGATCTCGTCGGCACGGTCGGTGACTCCGACGGTAATCCAGGCGGTTTGGCCGGGCGTTACGTTCTCAGTGACGTCACAGTCCCACGACGTGAACCCGCCATGATGATCGCGCACAAACTTTCCGTTCACCCAAACCCGCGCGTAGCTGTAGACGCCGTCAAACCGCAATAAGATTCTCTTGCCTCTTGCCTCGGCGGGGATCTTCACGGGGTGCTTGTAAGCAAATTCATTGTCTCTTGCGAACGGTATTCCCTGCGCGGTGAGTTCACCCGGGACGGTGATGTCAGACCAACCGGTAGGGTCAATACCATTGGTCCAAAAGTCAGCGGAAGGAGCGGTAGTGAGTTTCCAGGTTCCGCCCAGATCAACGACGGGGTGGGAGACGCCCGCGACCTCTTTCGGCAGCGGAACAAGGACCGGCCTTGGCCAGACTTCGTTGGGTTGTCCAGCTTCTCGAGCAGTTGGAAGGCCGCCATTCGAGGGCAAAACGCCATTCGCCTTGGCCAAGACCGCCTCGTCCCCTAACGCCCACGCTGATGAAATGGCCGAAGAACCAAGTGTCTGGACGAATTCTCTTCGATTCATGATGACGAATCTCTCTCGATAGGGAGGGTTGTTTCACGCCTCCGCACCAATGAATTCTGGCAAAACGGCCCGCGGACAAAAGTCGTTGGCCGGTAGACGTAGCTTAAACCTCAAAACCTAGCCGAAGTCAAGACCGACTGCAGCGCCTTCCGCGCGTACCAGTTACAGGGGGGTGCGCGACATAGAAGTTGTGAATCGCCGAAGGTCAGGTGAATACGGCCCCGCAAGGGGCCGCCCCGAGAGTAGCCGTAGGTGAAACCTACGGGCAGAAGGCGGAAAAACCGAAACCAACCCCGGAGGGGTTGACGTTTATAGTCCGGCCCCTTCAGGGCCGGAAATGCGTTTTGGCGTCCAGAGTCCGTAGGTTTACACCTACGGCTACTCATGGTGTCCCGCTCCGCGGGAGGGCCTTGGTCGGTGTGTGCCGTATGCAAGGAAGACCACGACTAGTAAGCGGGAATTCCGACTCCCAACTTCTATGTCGCAGACCCTTACGGGGTTGACAGGTTGCGTGCAACGAAACGGATCGGCTAGACTGCAAGCACAACTCTCGGGTATGGCGCTCGCAGGTCTTCGCAGTGCCGATCGAGGCGTTCTGCGAAGCTGGCGATTGGCGCCAAGGGTGGGAAGGGAGGCGAATGAAACATCGCGATAGGGTATTCATGGCCCTCGAGCACGAGGAAGCGGACAGATGTCCGATGCAGATCAGTTTTACCCCGGAGTTCGCAAACCGGCTGCGAGCGGAATTGCAGTTCCAGGACTCCTCCGTACACAACCCGCACGGCGGAGGCAACACCTACGCGCTCGAGCGCTCGCTCGGCGAAGACATGCTGCTGACCTCGGTGGGCTGGGCAAACTGCTACTACCAGCACCCGGGCGATTATATGGACGAATGGGGCGTGGGGTGGAAGCAGTGCGAGTACACCACGCGATTCGGCAAGGGCAGCTACACGGAGATGTGTATTCATCCTCTCGCCGAGGCGAAGGCGCTGGAGACTTACCGCCCCCCGGATCCTGACCGCGCGGAACTTTATGAAGATGCAGCGCGAACGATCAGGGACTTCAAAGACGAATACTGGATCGTGGGAGTGACGGTGACCACGATCTTTGAAACCGCCTGGGCCCTGCGCGGGCTGGAGCAGATGTTGATGGACTTCGCGCTCAATCCTGAATTGGCGGAGAGGATTCTCGAGATTCCCTATCAATATCATCTCGCCGCTGCCAAGCGACTGGTGCAAATGGGCGTGGACATGATCTGGACCGGCGACGATGTGGGCGGGCAAAAGGCCATGATCATTTCACCGGCATGCTGGCGGAGATTTTTTAAACCCCGCATGGCGAATTTCATCGCCGAACTCAAGGCCATCAACCCGCAAGTGAAAGTCGCGTATCATTCCGATGGGATGATTACTCCCATAATTCCCGAACTGATCGAGATCGGAGTGGATGTTTTGAATCCAATTCAACCGGCCTCCATGGATCCGGCGGAAATCAAACGCGAATTCGGAGACAAGCTGTGCTTCTGGGGATCCATTGACGAGCAATACACCCTTCCGTTTGGAAGTCCGGACGAGATTCGCCGGGAGGTCAAGGAAAGGCTCAAAACGATTGGCAAGAACGGCGGGCTGATTCTGGCCCCGACACATCACGTTCAACTCGATACGCCCATGGAGAACTTCCAGGCCATGCAGCGGACCATCACTGAAACGTCCTATTCAGATATCAACATGTAGCTCGAAGTGTCCAAGCACCTTGTTAACAGGTTTGTTGCTCGAACAACAGGCATGTGTGATTCCGTGCTCGTAAAGATTGATGCCGTTGACTCTCCCCAGCGGAAGGAACATCATGAGGTCACTGCTGCTTGCTATTATTCTGTTCTGCGTGGGAGTGGCTTCAGCGCAGACGCCCACGAATGATTTCCTTGATTCTCTCGGCCTCGCGCGCTTGAAGAACTTCTCGGCAGGACGCGTCTCCAGCGACAACCGATACGTCTTCAGCAACGATGACAGCAAACATATCATGCCAGGCCAGACACTGGTGATGGCTGATCTTGCCGGTCCCGGCGCGGTGACCCACATCTGGGTAACGGTGG